>Ga0247841_10012104_pt1 | contig 11311 bp, 10 predicted proteins | sample LaCruzMarch2015__2_FD_192410 | JGI IMG/M metagenome (GOLD analysis project Ga0247841, IMG submission 192410) | Freshwater microbial communities from meromictic Lake La Cruz, Castile-La Mancha, Spain - LaCruzMarch2015_18m | ecosystem: Environmental > Aquatic > Freshwater > Lake | place: Spain...
ACTTACATTAGTCAATTCAAAATATCTCTTCTGTATTGCTGTTCCGGAGCAATAAGCTTCAAAACAACCTTTATTACCGCAGTTGCATTGCCTTCCGTCAGCCACAATAACAGAATGCCCTATTTCTGTTCCTGATATATCTCCGTTAAAAAGCCTTCCATTTATTATAACAGCAGAACCAACTCCTGTTCCTAAAGTAATTGCAACCATATTGCCTGATTTCTTGTTTCCCAAAGCAAAGCATCTTGCATCATGGTCCAGTTTGGTTTTTATCCTGAACTTTTTTTCAATGATTTCTCTCAGTTTTACATTTTTCCATCCTTTCAGATTGACCATTACCCTTACAATGCCTTTTTTGTAATCAATAGGCCCCGGAGTAGCAATTGCAATTCCATCAAAAGAACTAATGTCATTTCCAATCAGCTGGAAAATATTTTCAATTACTTTTTTTATTACAAAATCCTTTCCTTTGTCTGCTTCTGTCGGAACAGTTATTACTTTCATTAATTTGTTGTTTTCAACAATTCCAAAATCTATTTTATAACCTCCCAAATCAACAGCAATTATTTTCATAGAACTAAATTAGGTTTTGAGGTATTTAAATCTTTCTCACAAAGGTTTTAGTTATTCTTTACTAAATAAATGCCTCTTGCTTTGGCATAGCATTTGCTGTCAAGAGCAAAATGAAAGCCGTTGTCATTGAATTCTCTTGCCTCGTTTTCAATCTTGTTCTCGCAGAAATAGCATGTAAATTCAGTCAGGTCTTTTTCAGAATCAATAATGTCCGGAATTATTTCACTTTTTCTGATTTTATCTGTCAGTTCTTTTTTTCTTTCTTCGTACTTTATTCCCCTGTTGATATATCCTCTGTTAATATATATTATGTCTGCCATGGCTTAGAGAGGAATATTTAATTTATATATAAACTTAACATAATTTAATTCATTATAAAATTAACATAAATAGAATTATCTTATCTTTTTTTTGAATTTCTCTACAATATCAACAGGAGTTGGATCTGTTCCATAAAGCAAAGCCAGATGATATGATGTCCAGTCCCCTATATAGATGGCAGAGAAAATCTTTGTAAGATAACAGTCTCCTTTTATCTCTATCTCTGTTACAGGAACATCATGCTCTTTTATCACTTCTTTCATTACCTTGAATCTGTCATGGATTCTTCTGAAGTCTTCATCATCCTTTATTATTATGACATGGAAATTTCCCTTTACATTGGTATATCCTACAAGCTCATTGTGATTCATTTCAGGGACAATATTGTAGAAAGCATGTATTTTTGAATTTTCATTAAAGCTTATTTTCCATTTCTCGGCAACGCAGCCCAAGTCATCGCTTGCATAAATCAAAGGAATCTTGTCAACTAATTTTGCAGACAATTTTTTTGCCAGTTCATCATATATGTCCTTTCTTAAAGCTTTTTCAGCTCTTTCAACATCTTTTTCTTTTGATTCAATCAGCTTGCAGTTCTGGATAATCTTGAGCATTGCAAAGAACATGTAGCCGATTGCCGCTCTTGGCTGCAATCCCTCTGGAATTTTAATGAAAGGAAGATTATGAACTTTTGCATGTTCCTCAATTTTTCCTCCTGAAGCAATGCATACAACTTTGCAGTTTTTTCTTGCTGCTTCTTTTAATGATGAGATTGTCTCTTCAGTATTTCCTGAATATGATGCCACAAAAACAAGGGAATTCTTTCCTGCAAATTTCGGCAAAAAATAATCCTTGCTTACAATTAAGGGAATTTTCAGTTCATGCCTTAAATAGCATTTTAAAATATCGCCCGGCAGGGCAGAGCCGCCCATTCCGGAGACAATTACATTCTCAATGTCAGTATAAGTGATGTCTGCTCCAAGCACCCATCCTATTTTGACCTGGTTTGGAAAGTCCAAAAGAACCTGCCTCATATTTTCCTTGTCAATATCATGAGTCATTCTATCACCAAGAAAATTAAACTAGCAGAGGTATATAAAGTTAATGGAAAGAATTACTTGGGATTTTCATCGTCTAAATTTTCTTAGTTTAGCAGAATTTTCTTTGGCCTTGCAACAATATGGATATCTATATATTGGGTTCTGTCAAAAATTTGATAAGGCAATGGCTGTGTAACGAGGCGTTGGAGAGCACTTGATTCTTTCAAGCTCTCACCGACAACAATTTGTGTCACTTTTTTTTGGTTTGCTATATCTATAATACTATTTGCAATAGAAGATGAATCAACTTCCAGAAATTCCCCCTGGAGCTGTTTAGTAAGCTGTCGATAATTCTCAATATTTTCTTGATATTCCTCTTGAAGTTTTTGTCCTTTGAGTTGAACATAAAGAACTGTCAATTCTCCGTTCATGCTATCAGCAATCCGATATCCTTTTCTGATTAGACGATGGCTATCTGGATGGCCGGAAACACATACTAAAATTCTTTCATGTATTCCACTGACTTCGCTCTGATTTGCTTGAGTTCCTTCTTCAACCTTATTGGCTACTTCACGTAGAGTCAATTCTCTTAAAGCAGTCAAATTTTTCTTTTGAAAAAAATTGTTGAGTGCTTGTTTTATATTTTCAAGAGTAGGATATATTTTTCCATTTTTGAGACGATCTTGTAATTCTTCTATAGAAATGTCCACAACCACAAGCTCATTAGCCTGATTAATTACTATATCCGGCACCCTTTCATAAACTGGAATGCCTGTTGTTTGGTTTATTAGATCATACAAACTCTCTATGTGTTGTATATTCATTGTTGAGATGACGTTAATTCCATTTGCCAAAATTTCATTTACATCCTCATAACGTTTTTGGTATTTATTTCCAGGGACATTAGTGTGAGCCAATTCATCTACTAGTGCTATCCTTGGATGTCTTTTAATAATCGTTTCTGTGTCCATCTCCGGTAAGATTATACCTTTGTAGTTTACATTTTTTGGGGGAATGCTTTCAAGTCCTTCAAGTAATGCAATAGTCTCTTTCCTATCATGCGGTTCAAAATATCCCACTATGATATCCACCCCGTATTTCTTAAGAACATGGCCTTCTTGAAGCATTCGATATGTTTTTCCCACGCCAGGTGCGCATCCCAGGATAATTTTATGGTGCCCTCTGGTACTTTGAACAAGGTCTTCTAACTTATTGGTTTGTGCGGTTTCATTCATGCTTTTCTTTTCTGTCGTCATAGAAATAGCATGCTTTAATTATATTTAAAGGTTTATATGAAATTTTATTAACTTTTATAAATCCTGATATTTTCTGGATAAGAATGAAATCTATTTACATCAAAACATACGGCTGCTCTCTGAACCAGGCAGATTCTGAGCTAATGGCAGGCTTGCTGAAGAAAGCCAACTATAATATAATTGCCGATGAAAAAAAAGCAGACTTAATCATAATAAACACATGCACTGTAAAAGGGAAAAGCGAAACAAGGTTCTACAAAGAATTATCACGATTAAAGAAACTGAAAAACAAAAAACTGATTGTTTCAGGATGCATTCCACAGGCAGAGCTTGAATTAAAAAAATTGGAAGGACTTTCTTTGATAGGAACATCGCAATTAGTTAATATTGTCGAAGTTGCAGAAGACACATTGAACGGAAACACTGTTCAGTTATTGGGAAAGGAAAGAAACCAGAGATTAAATCTTCCAAAGATAAGAAAAAATCCTGTAATTGAAATCATCCCGATATGTGAAGGCTGTCTTGGAAAACCATGCGCTTACTGCAAGGTAAAGCAGGCAAGAGGCGACTTATTCTCTTATAGTGAAAGAGCCATCATAGAGCAAATAGAAAATGCATTAAAAGACGGAGTCAAGGAAATCTGGCTGACTGCCCAGGACACTGGCTGCTATGGCCTGGACATAAAAAGCAGCCTTGTAAACCTGCTGAATTCTGTCCTCAAAATAAAAGGAGATTTCAAAGTACGTTTGGGAATGGCCAATCCGAACTTTGTAATAAAATATCTGGATGATTTGATTAAAATATACAAAAATGAGAAGATGTTCAGGTTCCTGCATATTCCTGTTCAGTCAGGGAACAACAGAATCTTGAAATTAATGGAGAGAAAATACACTGCAGAGGATTATAAAAAAATAGTTTCAAAATTCAGGAAAGAAATACCTGATATTACAATATCAACAGATATTATCTGCGGTTTTCCGACTGAAACAGAAGATGAATTCATGGACTCGCTCAATTTAATAATGGAAACAAAACCCGGTGTTCTGAACAGAAATATGTTCTGGCCAAGACCCGGAACAAAAGCAGCCGGAATGAAACAGGTTCTTTCCAGGATAACTAGGGAAAGAACAAGAAAATTAACACTTGAATTCAAGAAGCTTGCTTTTGAAAACAATAAAAAATGGCTGGGCTGGGAAGGATATGTTTTGATTGATGAGCCGGGAAGAGACAAAACCTCTAAAAACTTTATTGCAAGAAACTATGCCTACAAGCAGGTAATCCTGAAAGGAAACTATAAATTAGGCCAGAAAATAAAAGTAAAAATAAAAGAAACTACTGTTTTTGATCTAAGGGCTGTTTGTATTTAGCTTCTTTATTTTCAATTCTTTTAGTATAGTCCCTTAATGCATAACCCATTGCACTCGGAGCATTTAATAATGCACTCAAATACTGTGATTTTGTACCATTATTCTGCTTTAAAATATAATCCACCAATTCATTCATACTTCCATATTGTCTATTTCGTGTATTAGTTTTGACATACAAATTGGTACCTTTCTCATTTTCAACTATTTTTAACTTAAACAGGCATCCAGAACGAAAAAATGATGACAATCCATAACGTTCATGCTTGTTTATGTGCCTGACTATATCGCCGGAATTGTTGCTTGCCTGATAAAATCTATACTTATAGATTTTGTTTTGCTTCATACGTTCTTCTGAATCATATAAAAAAAGATTCATTTCGCTTTCTGAAAAATGATTATAGCCATGAGCCATTGCATTTATGAATATTTTATCTTTATATTTATCGAATTCTTGAATAAGTTCTTTTTCAATATCTTTTATTTTATTTTCAAGTTCAATTTTTTGGGACTCATTATCTGCTTCAAATTCTCCCTTAAAAAATACAGATACTTTGTGCGTTCCTGAACTTAGTTTATCTTTTAAATTTTTAACTTTGTTTTCTGGTTCCATATTTAGCACCCCGCATGAAATTATAATCTTATCTATAATCTTATCCTCGATGAAGTTCTGTATAAAATTTAACTTATTTATAAAGATTTCTAGCTTTCATTGCCAGAATAAAAGTTATTATATCCTCTGTTCAGAAAATCACAGTATCTCTCTGCTTCTTTTTCGGAATTAAAGTCCTTGATGTTCTTTATTTCTCCGTTGCAGACAAGGCAATTTTTAATGTGAGAAAAGCCAAAATCAATCTTGTTGCAGTTAAAACAGTAAAATGCTATGTATGCTGTCACTTTATTCACACAGTTATGTTTTATTGAATTATTTATAAAAGTTTTGAAAAATCAGTCATCTTTTTATATAATTTAATAATTTCTTATGTATGTCAGGTCTTGAAAGCATAATCGGGCAGTTAATTGTTGAATTCGGCTATTCAAGGACAATATACCCAGAGATAGCTAAATATATAGGTAATTTTACAGACAAAGTTCCTTTTTCAATTTCTGAAATTTCAGCTTATGCCTTGATTGGCGCTGCAGTTGCTATTCCATCTTATTATGGAATAAAAAAATTATACAAGACACTCAAAAGAAGAAAAGAGAATGATACTCTGCATTTTCATGACATTTTTATTGACTATAAAGAATCATTCAGAAGAGCAAAATACAGGACAATTGATGCAGTTAAAAGATTCGGTTATAATATAAAATACCATACAAAGCAAACTTTCAGGAGAATTGGATTAAGAGCAGCAAAAACAGTCGGAGTGCTGGTTTTGTCAGCTACAATATTGGCAGGAATTGGCGCAGGAACAGTCCTGGCTTATGAAGGTGTCTATGGACTGAATTATTATAGAGTTCCTATAGAGGAAAAACTGAATCTTCAGCTTGAAGCGCCGTCACAAAATACATTAATTATGTTTGCTTATCACTTGGCATACAATATCAATGAAGATATGTATTTGAAAGATAAAGAACCAAGTTTTACTCCTTTTGAAATAGGCGGCATAATAAACAAAGGGGTCGATGATATAATTTATTCTATTGACGGCATAAAAGTTAACTCTTCGCATAGAGTGAAAACAGCATTTCTTAGGGAAATTTTTACATTTATGAGGGCAGACGCATATACAAATCCACTGATTCATGAAATAGTCTATGATGACAGGCAGCAGGAATATAATATGGGTTTTGATGCTGGCCATGAAATAAGCCAGTTAAAGGGATATCCAAAGGAAAATGAGGCAGATTTCATAGGTTATCTTGCATGCATGAATTCAGGCTATGCCCAGATAAGGCTCGGAGCAGAACGCAAATTATTCATTATTGCGCTGAATTATATTGATTCAAAACAGATAAGGGCTTTATTAAATAACAGGCTGTCTTTAAAAGCAAAAGAAAACTTTGACAGAGATAACAGGTTGGCCAGCGAGAAAATTGAGAAATCAAATAAAACATGGAATGAGCTGTATGATGATTCTCTGAAAGCTCAGGGCATTCCTGAAGGAATAGAGAATTACAATAAAGTTTTGCTGGATGTCTTGGCTTATGAGTATGTAAAAAATTAAAAATAACTATTTTTAAAATACCTATATTCAGTTAGAATTTAATTGAGTTTATATTCTTTATATTCATTCTCGCATCCGTTTCCTTCAGCAACATAAAGTTTATTATCTTGAGAATCAGCAATAACTGATGCTAGAATAGATTCATGGTCGCAAATTGCATTATCTTCATCTTCATTTTTATGGTCTGATAAAATTCTTTTGAAATCATTAAATGAAGGAATTTCAATTTTACTTGCTAATCCAGTTGCTCTTTTTAATCTCATATCTGAATATTCTTCTGTTGTTTCTGTCTGGTATTTTTTCATTTTTTCCGACAAAAAGTGGTTTGTGTGGGCAATGAATTTATCTCCGTAAATTACATTATAATCTTCAGGTGACCATTCAATGTTTGCCATTTTTCCTTCTCCTGCTGAAACAACCAGATAGTTCATTCCAACTTCTCGTTTGTTTTTTGATATAACTTCAATTACTTCATCAAGAGAGTTTGCGTCTAAAAATGACCTTGTAAGAAATGGAATTGGGGTTCCGGCCTCATTTATATTAGTATCAATAGAATTTCCTCCGAAGGAAATTCCGTTTTTATTGAATCCTATCAATCCAGGCAATTGTCCTGAATATGAAATGCTGATAAACGAAGAGTTAGATTTTCTGTACTGATTGGCAACATTAGCTTTTACAAGATAAAGCTTGACATCTTTATCCCATTCTTCATTGTGGCCAAGCATAATTCTGTCATTTGATTTAATGGCCAAATTTGTGCAGCCTGTAATATCAGTATCATAACTGAACCATAAAAGATCTTTGATGTCTATACCTGAACCCTCTGCTATTCCATTAAGTTCCTGAAAATAATCCGGAAATGTTTTTCCTAATTTATCAGATAGTTCTTCTACTTTTTTATCATTTTTTTTAGCCATATCTTCTTCAAAAGTTTTGAAATTACTGAGTATGTCATCTCTTGTTTTAATTCCTATATTTCTTCCTAATTCGTAATTAGAGACTGCTTTCTCTTTTAAGTCTATGATTTTCATATAGATAATCTATACGCTTTACTATATAAATGTTTCTATTAAGTAGTGGTAAAAATAAAGAAATAATATGGATTGGATTTATATATTTTAATAAGAACTTCTGAATTCCCTATGCATTCATTCTTGCGATTTTCGCAATAACTTTTGAGAATTTTTTTGAGATTTTATCATCCACTTCAGAACAATTTTGAGATTTTTTATAACTCAATAGATTTTTTATTAGGGGTTCTGCATCTTCATCTTTGAAATTTTTAATCTTTTCAAAGAAATAATCTGGTTTCAATTCGTATATTTTCATCAAAAAAGCTTGTTTATTAAAAATATTATTGCTGTACATGTCTTTTACTAGATTATTGTCAAACACTGATATTTGGTCTATTCTTTCATTCTCCTTGCTATAATAAATATCAATTTCGGGATTTTTAATAAGCTTATTATGTTCTTCATATGCTTTAAAAATATCTTCAGGTAAATTGTATAGAGCGGATAACTTCTCCCCGAGATATTCATCTTCTTTCCATGAGCTCTTCTTCCCCAAGTTAAGAATATTTTCTGCCTTGAACTTATTATCAATACTATAATTCTGAAATTGCTCAAAACTGTCGAATTTGAAATGGTTTGTTATTATTTCTTCCTCAATTTTTGTACCAAATCTCCTTTTAGTTTTTCTTATTTTAAGATTGAAAATGTCATAAGTATAGTAATTGGTTATGTCTTCTGATAGTTTACTGTCTGCTGAATTTGTATTTTTCATAATTTTCTGGTAAAGATCATCTTTTTCACTTACTCTTAACTTTAATGCAAATAAACCCTCTTTCATGTAAATTTCTTTAAAAATATGGGTAAAATAATTGTATGATTCATCATAGGAAGGATTTTTTACATATTTGTAGCTCAAAGCTTGGTGAAAGTTATCTTCCTTAAATACATTATATATATCAAGAAGATTATCATAAGCTCTATCTACAACCGCTATTTTCTTCATTAAAAATACCAGTTCTGATATTTTAGCAATTGGCATTTTTTCTCCCGGCATTTGTTCTTGCGACTTTCGCTATCATTTCAGGATAATTAGCGGATAAATAATTGTCAATCTGGTTTTTCACATCCATATTTTTCCCTTCATCGATGATTTTCTTCATTGTTTTTTCCTGATTGGACTCATTCATATTGTCAAATATAATTCTAAAATTTTTAAGTGATTCTTCAGGTTTTAACATGTCTCCTATTGAATTATAATAGCTGGCACCATGAAATACTGCTTCCTGATGCTCTTCATAAAGTTCCAATGCAAAATCAACAGCTTCATCGATATTTAGAACATCCTCTTTTCTGTCCATATAAGGCAAAATATATTTTATCAGTTCATTCTTTGTCTGGGAAAAATTGAACAGATTTATGAAATCTTTATTGTCAGGTGATTTTTTGTGCTTCAGATAATGATTTACCATATCTTTTTCTTCCATAATTCTCAAATATATGAGTTTAATATCCTCATAACCAGGCATAAACCACCCTTTCTTTGTGTGATAGCCACTGAAAAGCTCTTTAAATTTCTCAAATTTCATTCCAGAATAACTGTAAAATCCATATAGATTTGTTATAACAACAGAGAGAACCAATGAGTCTTTTTGTATTTCTTTTTCAGGAAAGCTAACTAATCTTTTCATAAATTCAGAAACGCAGTATATTGTTTTTTTGTATTCTTCCATATTGAACTTCCTGAAGTTTGTGAGTGATTTGATTGTGTTTATTATAGCCGTCCTTTTTATCTCGCTGTCTTCCAGGTAATTTGAATGTAGGGAATACTCTGCTATTATATCTGTGATTGATTTCATGCCAATTTTAAGATGATTATTTTTGTCTTTGTTGTTTTCAAACTCTTTCATTACATGTTCTATATCATTGCTGTCAACATAAAGTCCCTCATTATAATGAAATCTCCTGTTTTTATTTCCTATTCTCATTGCCAGATGGAATATTAAATAATCGTAATAATTGTCATAGTCAACATATTTTGAAAAGTGTCTGATTTCACTGCTCTCATTACAGTCTAAATACTCAGATAAGTATATGTTTTCCAATGTTCCTTTAGAATAGTATTCTTTTGATAGTTCTTCATATATTTTGTAATCTTTTATATTCCATCCAGGAATACGTTCGTATCTAGTTCCAAAGGCATCACTCTCTACAGGATAAAGCAGGAACGAATCTTTCTTGGCTATTTTGTTATTATATTCATTTATTCTATAGTGTTCTTTCTTAACTTGTTTCTCAAGAAACTCGTAATTATTTTTTTTTAGTTTTTCATAATATCCTTCACTATGCATGTGATAATATGGAGGAAATGCGGGAATTGCTGTCATCTTTATCCTCTACGCGTTCTTCCTGAAAGTTCCAGCTATCAATCCGGGAAATTCGTTTTCTATCATCTTGTCCAGTTCAGTATTTGCCTGCTTCATATCCAGCCTTAATAATTGCTTAACTATAACTTCTCTTTTATTCTGTTCCATTCCTTTCAGCTTTTCAATGAACATTCTCGGGTTAAGTTTATAGATTTCCATAATATCAACAGATTTGCTGTAGGAATCAAGCTTGGCGCTTATCTCACTTTCCAATTTATTTAGAATATTCGGCGGATTTTTAAACTCTTCATATGCTTTTTTGATATCATTCGGCAAATCTGCCAGAACCTTTAATTTTTCCTCAATAAATTTTTTTTCTTTCAGATAGTTTTTTGCATAATATGAGAAAAACTTATCTATGGTTGTGGCGTGATTCTTATCTGTAGCAATTTTTTCAATTATTTTGTCTCTTTTTTCATATATTTTTAAATCAATTTCAAGTATATAACGTTTTCCCATCAATGGCTCTATGCTATTTTGGACTCTTGGAATAGCGCCATTTTCGTTGATACACGCAATTACATATTCTATATCAACTGATTGCCAGCGTTCATCGACCAATTTATATATAAAAACCCCTTTTTTCATGAAAAATTCCTTGATAGTATCAGAATATTTATTAATGCGCATTGCTCTGTAAAAATCATTAGTCTTATACATTTTATAAGCATCAATAATCTGATCGTTAATATTGCTGCAGATTTCCAGTATATTTTTGTCATATGTGCTGTTCATCTTCTGCTCCACCGGCATTCATCCTGGCAACCTTTGCCACCATTCCTGAATAATTGTCGGATACCCATTTGTCCAGTTCACTGTTTTCTTCATCCTTGTTTTTTTCCATGAGCAACACCCCAAGAACCTTTTCCTGGTACTCTTCTGACATGTTCCTGAATATCTTTGTAAATCTGTCAAAATATCTTCTGTAATACATTTGACTGACTTTGAATTTCCTGCTCTTAGGTTTCTGCTCTGATTCCTCTATTTCCTTGTGATAAGCAATATGCTGTTGGTAATAGGTCTGCATTGGACTTAATATCGAATCATTTTCTATTACATCATAATCTTTGTCCAGGTATTTCCAGATTTTTTCTATAACCAGATGCTTTGCTGCGTCCGGAACAAACCCATATATCTTAAGAAAATCATCTTC
>Ga0247841_10012105_pt1 | contig 11310 bp, 9 predicted proteins | sample LaCruzMarch2015__2_FD_192410 | JGI IMG/M metagenome (GOLD analysis project Ga0247841, IMG submission 192410) | Freshwater microbial communities from meromictic Lake La Cruz, Castile-La Mancha, Spain - LaCruzMarch2015_18m | ecosystem: Environmental > Aquatic > Freshwater > Lake | place: Spain...
AGAACCTACTCTAAAGCACTGGTAGTCAAGATAAAGAAGATTGGTCTTGACAAGAAGAATATCCCCTAAAAACATTAAAGTGTCAACTCAAATCAGGAAACATCATTTAGAATGGAAGGCTAAATTGGAAAGGTAGGATAACCGCCCCCGGTTGTCCAAACAAAGATCATATTACATGCTATTAAACCATTATTACACCATTTCCACAGCCGTGATGCATTATTGCATGCTGATAATCCCGAAGGGATTTGACATTCGATAGCCCATGAATTTATTCATGGGTAAAGGAATAAGACCATTTTAACCCCTGCGGGGTTTCTAATAAAAACGAATTTAAACTAAGGGTCAAACGCTTAGGGCATACACCCTATCAGGATTTCCCTAATGAATTAGTTCTTTAACTCTGATGATTAAAATCATCAGAGTTTTCAAAACCCCGACGGGGTTGATTTGCCTTCAATCTGTACCCACGAATGAATTCATGGGCTAACAAATGCAAAACCACTTTGTGGTTAAGTCCAGCTAATCGTCCCCGCATGTCAAAAATCACATAGGATGACCTTCCCCGCATGTCAAAACGTTAGAATTGAAAATGTAGTTCTGCATTTATGCAGGTTTTGATAACATTAGTGCGCTTTCCAATTGGAAAAACCTGCCTGAAGGCAGAACTACACCACGGTAGATTATATTGCTCTTCAGTCAAGCGAGGGCGCATGACCTACATTCACAATTATGCTCTTTAGTCAGTTGGGGACAACTGACCTACGTCTTGAAAAACAGGTTCTACTTCAAAATTACAATCGTAATTAACGAGAGATAAATTGCAGCAGAACAGCATGATAAACACGTCGCTAAGCTGCTTTTCCGCATAGGCTGAATAGTTTTAGCTTGACAAGGATGTGGGTTAATCAGAAAACATAATTATACTATTTAGTAATAGAAAGTAAATTACTTTGGATAAAAATAATATCTTGGAGGAACCCATGCCCGTCTTTGCAGTTAACGAAATTATCGAAATGGCAGTTCAAATCGAGCACAACGGCTACGCTTTTTATCATGAAGCCACCAAACACAAAGGGCTTGATCCCAAAGCTTTGAAGCTTTTAACCAATTTAAGAGACCAGGAACTTAAGCATGAAAAAACGTTTCTGGGTCTGCGTGACAACGAGGATATCAAGAGTCTGGAACTTTCCCAGGATTGGGAATTGGTCGCTAACTATCTGAAAACAATCGTGGATTCGCGCATTTTTAATACCGAAAATGCAGCAATTAAACTGGCAGCCAAAGCCAAAAACATTACTGATATTCTCGACAATGCCATTCAGTTTGAAAAAGATACACTGCTATATTTTCATGTTATCAAAGATAATATAAAAGTCAAAAAAGCCCAGGACGCTGTGGCAAAAATAATTCACGAAGAAATTTCACACATTCTGATACTGACTGAATTTAAAGCGATAATGAGCTGATACCCTATCAATAGCTAAAATACTAACGAGTTTAATACCTTATCTTAATTCAAAAGAGAGGTTTGCAGATGAAATATGACTTTGCCAAATTGCGTTTTGCCGGCGAGACAGAACTCGTGCGCATTCTGGAAGAAGACTATGCGCTGGCTTCCTATTACGATATTTTTGACAACCGGGACGAGCTGGAAAGCATTACCAATCACATGCTGGCAAATACCGTCAAACTGAATAAAGTGATTGCACCGCGGCTCTATAAAATCTGCGGAGAGATTCAGAAGTTTTTTGATTACAAGGAACCCATCGACTTTTACCTGTTTGCCACTCCGGAAGTCAATGCCTTTTCCATCAACGGATTTGGCATTGTGCATCACATCATCTGCTTCACCTCATCTTTGATTCAGCAGCTTAATGATGATGAGCTGCGCTTTGTCATCGGACATGAACTGGGACACTTAATATTTAAACACAGTCAGTTAGATGTGGTCAACAAGATTTTGGGCAATCGGGAAAACGAAGAAATTCCGGCAGCTTTGGCAATCTACTTCCTGCGCTGGCAAAGATATGCCGAAATCAGTTGTGACAGAATAGGTTATCTTGCGACTCCCAATATCAAAACGATTGGGACGGTGTTCTTCAAATTTGCGTCCGGTCTGGATGAAAAGTATCTCAATTTTGACATTGACCAATACCTCAAACAGCTTGATAAAATCAAAGAAATAGCCGTGGGAGACTTCTATTCCACCCATCCCAATAATCTGGTGCGGATTCAAAACCTGCTCAATTTCTCCAATTCTGTGCTGATGCCGGGCAGAAAAAAACAAGGCGCAATGACCGAAAAAGCCTTGCAGACCAAGATGATGGAGCTGATGAACCTGCTCGAAGTACACCCCAAAAAAGATAAAGATAAGCGCGCCATCGAGTTTTATAGCAGCGTCGGCATCTATCTGGCTCATGCTGCCGGTGAAATCTCCGAAAAAGTCTGGAAAACATTATACGACTGGTTGGCAGAATATACCACCCAGCCGGAAAATTATCTTGGCTTCAAAGACTTGAAAGATGTGCAGGCAAGAGTGCTGGAGATTTGTAAATACTATGCCCGCAGGCACGATGGGGACAAATTTGAACTGTTTGAAAAGATTGCGCAGTTGGCTTTGCTGGACGGCAGATTGGAACAGACAGAAAAAGACAGACTCTATGAAATCGGAAAACTACTGAAAATTTCCAAAGAAGAAATCACCCATATCATCCGGCGTTCCAGTGAAAACTTCCTCAATCCCAGCCGTAAGATGTTTATTAAGTCATTGTTGTAGCCGAGGTTAAAATATCGTAAGCTGCTCGATGAAGTTCATTTTACTATAGGTTTTCACATCAGACATCTGATAGGCAATGCCCTTTGCGCTGCAGCTTTGGACAAAAGCATCCCAAAGCAAATCCCTGTCAGGTGAAAGGCAACTGTACTGAGTGCCGAAAGTACTTTTGTATAAATCAACCAGCTTCTCATCGAGGGTCGGCAGTTTGGAGTAAAAATACTCTCGTGAACCGTCCCTCAGACTGACGCCAAACCACGTGATAATATACTTTGCACCCGCTTCCGCTGCCCGGTCAACCATCTTTCTCACGCTCTCTGTGTCATCAGTTATAAACGGCAAAACAGGCGTAAATAGTATTCCGGTATAGATGCCTGCTTCGTTCAATTGTCTGATTGCTTTCAAACGTTCTGACGGGCTGGGGGCTTGCGGTTCCAGTTTGGCTGCCAGTTCATCATCAACTGTCGAAAACGAGATGGCAACCGATGCCATGGTGCGTTGGTTAATTTTGTTCAAAAGGTCGATATCACGTAGAATGAGAGTGCTTTTTGTGTTGATATGAATGGGAAAGCTGAAGTCTGAGATGATTTGCAGAGCTTGCCGGGTGTAGAGCATGTCCTTTTCAAACACGTTATAAGGGTCGCTCATCGAACCGGTTCCGAGAGTGGATTTTCTTTGCTTGGAGGCAAGTTCCTGCCTGAGAATTTCAAGGGCATTGACCTTGAGCTCTATCACTTCAAAATCGTCCAAATGATAACACGTGCTGCGTGAATCACAATAGATGCAGCCATGCAGACAGCCCCGGTATAGATTGATGTTATAGTGGATGTCAAACCACTGGGTGGGGTCTTTTGCCGGAATAAGAATCTGCTTGGCAATAATCTCTTTCATAGCTCAGTTTCCGTTTTCAGGATGTGTAATTAAGCGCTACCTTGAATGAACAACTGCTGGGTCAAAAATTAAATGTTCTGAATCATTTCATCAGCATCATCATGCGGGTGGATTTGTAGTCTCCTGCCTGCATACGATAGTGATAAACTCCGCTGGCAACTGTGCTGCCATTATTGTCTTTGCCATTCCAGCCTATCTGATAATGACCCTTGCCCTTGACTTCGCTGACTAAAGAGCGGATTAATTGTCCTTTGGTGTTGAAAATTTCGATTTTGACCGGAGCGGTGACTTTGACATCATAAGTGATAGTGGTTTCAGGATTAAACGGATTGGGGTAATTTCCTCTAAGGACAGTTGCCGGCACAGCAATTTCATCCTCATTCTCGGTCAGAGTCAAAGTGAAATTCAGGATTGTGGATTGCCCTGCTACAATTTCGACATTCTGTTGTGTCTGAGTGTTATACGTCGGCGTTGCGCAGGTAATTGTATATGTTCCGGCAGGCAAAGTCAGATTGTAATTGCCGTTGGGAGAAGAGGTTGTCATATAAGAACCGGCGGAGATTGTTGCGCCGTTTATGGGGATATTCTGTGCATTTCTGACAAATCCCTCCAGATTTCCGGTGGGATAGGGTATTGAAACAGTATTGGAAAACGCACCAAGAGAAAGGATTTCCCCGGTGTAAACTCCCTTCACTGCCCATTTGTAGGTTCCGGGAGAAAGCGTTGCCCAGCCTGCGTCAACAAAAGCCAGGGCAGTTATCATATCCGGAGTAAGCAAAGACCAGGTGGTTTCATTTTGTTCCTGTCCCTGCAGCAGACGCCAGACTTTGTAACCCAACAGCGAACGAGTTTGCTCATGTCTGCCGGTAATTGAGCTGAGATTGGAAAGCAAAGTTCCACCCTCAGATAATGAATTTCTTTCGGTAGCTCTGGACATTGGTCTGTCTGAATAGATAATCTGAGGCTGAGTTGCTTTCTTGGCAGCCGTTTTGGACGCCAATTGGCTTTCATCAAAATGGATGGTCGTAATAGTGTTACCAACCACAACATTGTCGATAAACCAGTTGTGCCACATGCCCTGGTTGTCCTCGTAATCGTCAGCATGCCAGGCAATTTTGACTTGCTGGCCGGCAAAAGTGGAAAGGTCAATCTGAACCGGAGTCTGATAGTCGTTCCAACCTCCGTATAAAGTTGAAGCATCCCATACGACTGTCCAGTCTGCGCCGTCATTAATGGTGACTTTCACATAATAATGGTCGCCGTTGGTTGAGCCGCGAAAGACATGGGTGTTAAAGATCAGATTTGCTCCTTGAGGACAGTTGAACTGAGGTGTTATCAGCCATTCGTCCTGATGGTTGTAATCCCACCAAAGACCACATTGCCATAGTCCATCGACGGGCGCAACGGTGGCTGAGACATCCACAACTGTTCCGAACCGGCACCAGGTGGGAAAAACTCCGTTGGGTCCGGCAGGATTGCTGTCTGTCACAACGCGGGTCCAGCCGGCAGGCGGGAATGCGGTACCCTCAAAGCTCTGCGTCACATCTGCTGCATTGGGGTCGGGCGGTTGCCAATTGAGTGCAATTTCTGTGTGTGTCTCATTTTGAACGGCTGTCACATCACGCGGAGTGAAGGCAATCTCGCTCACAATAATTGTGCCTATGGCGTAATTGGTGTCGCTCACATTTATTGCGCCTGAAGCGACCTGATAGCCCAGGGCACCGGCATGATAGGTATAATTCTGGTTAGCGTAAACGCCGTTGATGGTAAACTCTCCCTGCGCATTGGTTGTAGCAGTGTAATTTTCCATGCCTGTGAGACTGACGATAGCACCGGATAGTCCGACTGTCGGAGCATCGCTACCCACAACGGTGCCTGTCACGCTAACGGTCGGCATTTGAGTCAAAGTGAAATTTTGAGTTACCGTGCTGTCTTCGGGGATAATCACAGTCAGGGTCTGAGAAACATATCCAAATCTGCTGGCAGAGACCTGATAGGTGCCTGCAATGATATTCTGAATTGAATAATGACCTTGGGCATCAGTTGTAGCCTGAGTGCCTCCCACTATCTGCACGGTTGTATTATTAAGTGGTATATTTCCTGCGCCATAAACATTGCCTGTCAAATGCCCAACCCCACCGGGTACTGCATAAAAACTTGTCTTGGGGAATAGAGTTACAGTTGTTCCTTCACTCGAAGGATTGGCAGGATTGAAAGCAGTACCGTCGCCATAAGCATTTCTTGCTCGGTTAGTGCCGGTTGACTGGCAGTAAAAATAATCCATCTGATTGTAAAAACTGTTATCCATCGGGCGGTTGAACATTACCACCAAATTGCCTTCCAGATAAAGAAAAGGCTGCGGGAACATGATATTCACAGTATTTGTTCCGGCGTGGTAATTTGCTGTTCCATCAAAGACAGGTGTGAGCTGCGTGGAAGGTATCCAGTCTGTGTTCAAATCAGTTTGATTGGTAGTTCCCATCCAAATCTTGGTTGGCTTATCATGAAGGTCGTCAAGGAAGTTGGTATATAAGGAAATGCCGGTTATCATGCCAATGAAGTTTAATTCCGAAGCATAATAGATTGTCTCATACAAGCTGTTCTGATAATAAAAGTCAAGCGGTATCTGAGCAGCTTGAGAGCCATCACCGATTGTATATATTATTACACCTTCAGGTTGGACTATAACAGGATAATTGGCAGTTTGGTTATTTGTGATATACATATCTGTATCCATAACAACTTTACCGAAGATATAGGTTGCTCCCGCTGTAGTTGGTGTCCATGGAATAGTGAAATTATGCGTTTGCCCCGGAGTTATCGCAACACCCGGGAGTGAAGCGATTTCAACATTGCCTTCTTTGATCAATTTGACGGAATAATTTGATTCAGTATTTGCCCCAGTATTGCAAACAGTTAAAACGTAATTGGAAAAAGTTCCGACTGAGGGTGTTGGATTCCCTGTTAAAGTTTGTGCTGTCATATCGTGTGCCAAAGAGGCATAAGCTTTGACTTCATATATGTGCCAATAGTCAATGTTGAAGGTGGACTCCCCGGCACTGCGAAAGCGCAGTTTAATCGTTTGCCCGGAAAATTGCGATAGGGAAAGAGTTAAATCCGTTCCCTCAGTACCACCCCAATCATTATCAGAGTTGTATGTCCACAAAACTGTTGGAGTTGTGCCCACCATTACGGCTATTTCAAACGATTCTGCCGGAGTTCCTGTACCTGTGTATTGATCAACAAATTGGGTTACAACTAAGTCTCCCGCATTCACAGGCAAGACAAGATCAGGCGAAAGAGCAGACAGGCTATAATCCTCAACGGATGGACTCCAACTTAACGTCAGTACTCCGGTTTCTATTGACCAGTTTTGGTCCAAAGTCCATCCATTGTTTGTATCAAAAGTTTCCTGATAGAACATTGACTGACTAAAGCCACAAACTGCCACCGACAAGAATATTATGTTGAGCAGTGTTTTGACTATATACTTCTTCATAATAGCTTCCATCCTATTTCATAGTTAGCATCTCTTGCCGGTATCAAGAGCATATTTCAAACCAAAATGCAGCCAATCTTCTTGATGAGCTAATTTGTTTTATTTATTCCTTTTACTCCGACAGGTGGCAACGGGTAGAATCATCTCTTCCATGGAAACTCCACCGTGCTGGAAAGTGCCGTTAAACTGCTTCTGGTATTGATGATAGGAATTGGGATAAACGAAGTAGTAATCGTCCTTGGCAAAGATGAAATTGTCCACGATACTTTTGGATGGCAAGCCATATTCGAGAGGTTTTTTGACAAAGATGGCATGTCTGTCATTGGCAGTGAGGTTTTTCCCTTCTTTATATCTGACAGTGGTCGAAGCGTCACGGTCTCCCACAACCTGAGTGGCACGGTTGACTTTAATCGAGCCGTGGTCGGTGGTGATGACAACGATGGCATCTTGTTTGGCAATCAGTTTGAGCGCTTCATATAAGGAAGAATGCAGAAACCAGTGTTTGGTGAAGGCACGCAGGGCTTCCTCATGAGGGATGGTTTCCTGCAGGATTTGGTCTCGGGAACGGTGATGCGCCAGCAGGTCAAGGAAGTTATAGACCAGCACTATCAGCTTTTCCTTTGTCCAGGTCTCGATTTTCCGCAGGACAAAATTGCCTTCTTCCATGTTGAAAATCTTGACATACTTGGTGGCAGGGTCCAGCTCATAGCCGATATCTGAAATATGTTCATCCAAAAGCTGATGCTCATTGCGATTGCGGCTGTTGTCCATTTCTGCAGAAGTCACCCAATAATCAGGAAAACGCTTGGCAATATCAATCGGCAGCATGCCGCTGAAGATGGAATTGCGCGAAAAAGGCGTGGCGGTCGGCAATATGCTGTAATAAGTGCCCAGCTCTTCTTCAAAGAGTTCCTGAATGTACGGCTGAATGGCGATATACTGGTCAAGCCGCATGCAGTCGATTATAATCAGATAAACCGGCACGCCGGAATCAAAGTGCGGTGCTACATACTGAGAGACCACATCAAAGGAAAGATTGGGACGTTCATCCGTCTGCAGCCAGCCTTTGTAATTCTTTTCCACGAAAGTAGTGAACTCTGTGTTGCAATCCCTTTTCTGCAAAAAGTGCATCTGTTGCAGGCTTTCATCGTTCACCTGGTCAATCTGCAATTCCCAGTAGCTGAGGTCGCGATATATCTGTGCCCATTCTTCCCAGGTGGGAGACGCAAACAGGCGTTGATTGAGCTGTCCGACAAATTTGCTATACTGTTCACCAATCTGATTGGCGCGGATTTCGTCTGCCTGAAATATCTTCTTGATAGCCATGATAATCTGGTTAGGATTGATGGGTTTAATCAGGTAATCTGATATTTGGGAGGCTATGGCTTTGTCCATCAAGCCTTCTTCCTCATTTTTAGTAACCATGACAATCGGAATGGCAGAATTTATCCGCTTGATTTCCATCAAAGTGGTTAGTCCGTCCAGACCGGGCATCATTTCATCCAGAATAACCAGGTCAAATTTATTATCCACCACCAGTTGGATGGCATCGTTGCCATTGTTGCAGGTGGTAACTACGTAATCTTTTTCCTCAAGAAAGAGGACGAAGGGCTTGAGCAGGTCAATTTCATCATCGACCCAGAGAATTCGCATATGTTTCATTCTTTAATCTCCTTAGGGGTTTGGATTTCTGTCTCGAACTGTCGCTGTCGTTCTTTGATAATTTTGCGGATTTCTTCCAAATCCGCATCCTGAAAGTACAATGCCAGCTTAAAATTAAGTTCTTTTTGTGAGCAATTAAACCATGTGCGCATTTTCTCCAAATATTGGTCGATGAAAACGTCTTTTACGTCCTTATCGGTGTTCTTTTCTTTGTTTTTGATTTCTTTGATATGCTCTTTGAGCTCGCCAATCGGCATTGTTTCAGCCTTTTGCATCCATTCATCCCTGATTTCCCAGGCAGCTTTTGCCACATAGGGTTTTACCATATTTAAGCGGTCAAATCCGATTTCCTTGACTGAGCCGTCATCCATATCCAGTTCCTGAATATAGAGTTCAAACACAGAACAGAGCTTGCCCGCCAAAGTAGAATTTATGCTATATTCCGTTTCAACAAAGTCTTTAAAGTTGTCATAGCCTTTGAAACGGAAGAGTTTTTTCCTTTTAATCAGTGATAAAAGCTGTCCCAGAGCCACGAAGTTTTCTTCCAGCTTCTGCTTCAAATTGTGCACAGCTTCAAATGTCTCATTTGGTGTCATGTTTTCGGTTGGTTGAGTAACGTCATTCATAAGAATATCCTTCTGTTTATTTAGATAAAGATAAAAATCAAATAGTTGTCATTTGTATTTGTTTAATGTTTGCTTAGTCGATGGGATAATACACCTGCTCCCGGGTTGGAAAGGTTCCTTCTTTGACTTCTTTGGCAAAGGAATTGATTGCAGTGGTCATGTTTTTACCTGTCTCGGCATACTTTTTGACAAACTTGGGCAGAAACTCGCTCCAGCCCAACATATCGTGAAAGACCAGCACCTGTCCGTCGCAAAACCTTCCGGCTCCGATTCCGACAGTTGGAATGGAAACAGTTTCTGTGATAGCTTTGGCAAGCGCTTCGGGAATGCCTTCCAGAACCAGCATAAAAGCTCCGGCTTTGTTTATCAGCACCGCTTCATCCATAAGCCGGTCATATTCTTCTTGAGTCTTGCCCTGCACTTTGTATCCGCCCAATTTATTGATGGATTGGGGAGTGAGCCCGATATGTCCGCAAACGGGTATTTCGCAATCAATGATGGCTTTGATGGCATCAATTCGAGCCGGACTGCCGCCTTCCAGTTTAACCGCATTGGCTTTTCCGGAAGTAACTAAACGTGCCGCGTTTTTCCTGGTTTCTTCCAAAGAGATGTGATAGCTCATATAGGGCATATCAGCCAGGATGAAATTATACAAAGCACCGCGTCTAACCGCTTGCGTGTGATAGACCATGTCTTCCATCGTGACCTGTAAAGTGTTTTCATAGCCCAAAACCACCATGCCCAGACTGTCGCCGACCAGAATGATACTGACTTCTGTATCCCTGATTGTACGCGCCATGGCATAATCGTAAGCAGTTGCCATAACAATTTTGCTACCTTTCTCTTTCAGGGTCTGAAAGGTCGTGACGGAGAGTGAATTGGTAACGCTATTACTAATCATTGGACTGGTCTTTCCCGTCTCCACCGGAGCTACCTTCCGCAGTATCTGTCTGACTTCTGGTTTCATCCGAATCTACCTGAATGTCTCCGGCATAGTGTCCCTGATTCATCACCAAATCATAAATCACACCGCCGAACTGATACCAGCCTTTGAAGCGCCCGTTCAAATGACCATAACGGTAATAGGACATCAATTGCGGCTTACCATCCGGGTACCAGACATACATTATCCCGTGCATCATCCCGTTTTTATACTGTGCCGAAAGTTTGATATTTTTATTGGGATAAAGCGCATAGGCAGTGCCGTTATAGGGTTTATCATTAAGAAAAGACACTGTATCTTTCACTGTGAGAGTTGTTTCCAACACTGCATTATCCGGCAGTTTATACTGCTGCATGGTCAATTGGTCTTCATCATACCCTTGAGCAAATAATCCGCTTCCAAGTGTGACAGCAAGGAATAATATGAGGATCAGAGTGCTTTTTTTCATCTTTCTATCCCTATGTGTATATAGAACATTTATGACCCATTTTCTATGCTGTCAGACATAGTCAATACATTTATTCAAATTTATGGGAAAAACTACTTGCAAAATTCAATTGACATATCAGCCCAGTCTGATTTTATGAAAAAAAGTATTAGGGGACTTAAATGAGATTATTAACTTTATTAATCTTGGTTATCATGGCAGGCGTTTTATCTGCTAAGAAAGTTAATGTGCCACAGAAAGCGGAAGATTTCTTTACTGACGGGTATTGCCACCAGACCACAGCTACAACAGCTTTATCAGGTGATGCAACCGTTTCTGCCTACGTGGACGGAAAATGGAATGACTACAAGCTGGCAAAATATCCCAAAGCCTTTATGGAATGGAATATTGCCGGACGTATCGGCTATATGGAAACCATCAGAAAAATGATGAGTGGTGAATCTGAAGAGGGTCCTGAACTGGCAG
>Ga0247841_10012106_pt1 | contig 11310 bp, 13 predicted proteins | sample LaCruzMarch2015__2_FD_192410 | JGI IMG/M metagenome (GOLD analysis project Ga0247841, IMG submission 192410) | Freshwater microbial communities from meromictic Lake La Cruz, Castile-La Mancha, Spain - LaCruzMarch2015_18m | ecosystem: Environmental > Aquatic > Freshwater > Lake | place: Spain...
TCCTGCTTGCCTGCATCCTTATTAAACCTGCTTGCCTCAACTGCCTTATTAGCCGAGTTAACCGCATGCATAATCTTGCCGAAGGACCAAAGAACCTGGGAAGCGCTTATGCCGGCGTTAAACTCATGGTCAGCATAATCGCTGGCCGCCTTATCAGGATATTCCAGATTATGGTTCCAGGTTGATTCCGCGCTTATATGAGGCAACATACCTGAGCGCGTTTCCCTGTAAACTCCCCTGCTCCTGTTAATCTCCTGGTCTCTTATTTTTAATTCCTCGCTGGTGTCCAGGGCCCGCTTGATAGTTTCATCGAGATCTATTTTTAAAATAGATGCTTCCTGCGCAGTTCCGGCAAAAACAATATTAAAGGTAAATACTGCAATAATGGTTAAGCTTATAATAAATATGCCCTGTTTTTTCATTTTGCGTCTCATTGTCTTTTTGCCCCTAACCCATTCCAGAGAAACCCTAGTTGACGCATATAGTGGTATGACCTGTCTTTAATATCCGCAAATTTAGCAGCTAATAAAGTACCGCTGAGTATAGTCATCAAAGATACCAGCACATCATCGATTTTAATATTTTTGGCGAGCTCGCCGTTCTTAACAGCTCCAATCAGGCACTCTCTTAAAAAATCATCCACGAGCATAACTCTAACATTCTCAATACCTTCGGAACCAGGGAAATAAATCTGCCTTTCCAAATTTGATATAGCTACTGTCTTTGGCCTTTCCCGTTGAACAATCATAAGGGAGATCATTTGATAAACAATATTATTATATTTTAACAACTCCTCGGCCAACCTGGCAAAAGTAGCATTAATTAAGAGCAGGTATTTTCCCTGCGGCGCATCTTTTCGGGCTTTTGCGACAACCTCAAGGAACATAAAATTCATATAATAATTAATAATGTCAATTTTCTCCGGAAAATAATTAAAGAATGTACCTTCCGAGACTTCAACGCTTTTACATATCTGGCGGATAGAGATATCGTCAAATCGGGTTTTCTCTAAACGCTTAATAAAAGCATCCATTATCGCAATTTTTGTCTTAGCGTGTTTTTTCTCACGCAATGAATATTCCTTCGTTCCCACTTTAGCCCTCCATACTTTTATAGCTAACAATAAAAATGTAGCACACTATAATTATATTGTCAAGTTATTTTTTCTTTTTGCTAAAAACAAAACCTTCGCCAGCTATTTTTATAGCCAACGAAGGCTCTATTTTTTTAAAGATCCGGTGTACTTTCTTACAAGTCTACAGGCGACTCCATCCTACTACCTTCTTTTTGCGGAGGCTGTCGCTGTTTATTTTTCCATTGCGTCAATTGATCTTGCGTCAGGTACTGCGAAAGCTTTGATTCCGTGCTTTGTCGCAACTCATCCATTTTACTTCTAGCTGTATCAGGAGATGCCCCTTGTTCCATGAAAGACTGCATTTGGCTAAGCTCATCCTGGATGATTGGTGTAATCTGGCTTAACTGCTCTTCAGTTAAACTCAACTCTTCTTTCATTCTGGAAACAACATCACTAGCTGAAGGAGGCGACGGCGGTTGATCCCCTTGCTGAGCAAAAGTAATCCCTGTGACCAAGAAGAGCGCTGCGATTAAAATAATACACTTATCCATAAACCTCATAGTTACTCCTTTCTTCTTAAGGCTTACTTCCCATATAAAACTCTTAATTGATCAACTGTCGGATGACCCGGATAATATTCTCCTTGCGGGCCCATATAACCATCTTTCTGTTTAACTAATGTAACAGGAGTATAGCTGCCATTTGAATTAGGAATGTTTATTATCGTTGTTTCACCAGATACTTCCTGTGACTGAACAGCAACAGGGGATACAACTGTAACATTTGATTTTACCGCAGGAGGTGGAACAACAATGTATCCATTGGGAGAAACCGTATAATACACATTATTATAATAATAGTATGCAACACCATCAGTTACCATAACTTTATGTCCAACCGGAAGCACTGTAACTATTGCCCCTACCGGAGGAACATCGACGAGAATCTCAAATAACCCAAAGAATATCGGCCTGTAAAACCTGCCATCATGATAACGATATCTCTCATGCCCCATGCTAATGTCTTCTGGGCCTCTATGCGGGCCATCCGGACCGCCCATACCCGGACGAGCAAAGGCATCTGTTGATTGTGAAATAAGAATTAAACTAAGACAAAACGCCAGTAAAAATCCCCCAGAAATATTTCTTTTGTTCATCTGACACCTCCTGAAGAAAGCATTACCGCCATCCACAATTGGTATTCTTTTTCATCTATAGATATTCCGCCACTAGGCGGCATGCCGCCTTCACCTCCGGGCATACCCCTATCTCCACTACCAGGCATACCACCCCCACCACCAGGGCCGCCGCCGGACATACGCATATTTCCCCTACCGCCTCCGCCAGGCATACCCACTCCACCCGGCATTCCCTTATTAATCGCGGAAACCTCCAGCCCCATACCAATAAGATTATTCTTATTAACCCCGATATAATACGGGTGCTGTTCGCTTTCAGTTAATGGAACTTTTAACTCATAAACAAAGTACCCCTTTTCACTTCCCATCTTAACGCTTATGCCATCCTTTTCAATTGTCTCTATTAATGCAGTATACCTTTCTTCTTTACCCGGACCGATAATTTCAATTTGCTGCCAAGATTCTTGGAAGATTTCCGAATGTTCTTTTAAATCTTTTCTATCCGAAAGCATAGAATCTCCGCTTCCTACTTCCATAGGCATACCCCTGTCCTGCATCCCAAGAGGAAAATGTATTCCAAATACTTTATCAGAGCCTCCTTCTGGATCAAACCATACGTTAAAACCCGACCTCATCAATTGCTCCATGAGGCCGCGATTGCGGGTAATCAAACAAATATATAGATAGGTATCATCATTAATAACACCAATACTGACCCTTGTATTTTCGTCATAATACGCAATATCGTTCTGCCAATCTTCAAACTTACCATCAATGGTAATCTGGCGATTCCGCCATTTACTATAAAGTTTTGGCTTGCCGCAACCACTAATAAAAACACTCAATAAAACCAAGATCATAAATGCAAAAACAAAACGTTTATTCATACCTCAACGCCTCAATAGGATTAAGCAAAGAGGCTTGCCTTGCCGGCCAAAGGCCAAATACTACCCCGACTATTAAAGAAAAGACCGTGGACAGAACCACTGAAGATAAAGAAATCCTGACTGACCAGCCGGCTACGAGAGATACCAATATGGCAGCGCCGCTGCCAAGGATAACCCCTGCCAGCCCGCCGATAAGCGACATCAGCACCGCCTCGATAAGAAATTGCACCATGATATCTTTATTGTTAGCGCCTATGGCTTTACGCAATCCTATCTCGCGGGTTCGCTCGGTTACCGACACAAGCATAATATTCATAATCCCTATGCCTCCTACCAGAAGCGAAATAGCGGCAATCGCCCCAAGCAGAAGAGACATTGTCTCAGTAGTAGCTTCAAGCGTTTTCTTGATATCAGCCATATTCCGGATACGGAATGAATCCTTTTGTGTATCGGTAATTAAACGGTGCTGTTTTATTATAAGCCTGCTTATTGCCTCTTCTGCCGCGTCAATCGTATCCGGGCTGCTTGCCTCCACATAGATAGAATCTATATATTGCTTGCCAAGAACTCTATACATGGCAGTATTTATAGGAATAAGCACAATATCATCCTGATCCTGCGGCCCGCTTGAACCCTTTGCCGGTAAAATACCGATTACTTTAAAGTTAATCAAGTTTACTTTGATCGTCTCTCCGATGGGGTTGGACTCACCGAAGAGCTCCTTTATTACGGTTGTTCCGAGCAAAGCTACCTTACTCCTCATCTTCACCTCTTCTTCGGTAAAGAATCTGCCAGTTGTCGGAGTGGCTGAACGTAACTGCTCATATTCAACCCCAATCCCCTCGATTTTTGTGTTCCAGTTGTTACTTCCATAAACTATCTGGCCCCTCTCCGACACCGAGGGACTGACCTTGCTGACATAATCACTGATTTTCCTGATCTCTTCGGCGTCAGAAAGAGTAAACCGGGTGGTTGTCCCGGATTGCAGAGAAACTCCTCCGGAGCTAGCTGCCCCGGGGCTGACGATAAGAAGGTTTGAACCAAGGGAGGTCAGCTGTTTTGCAATGGATTCTTTCGAACCCTGGCCGATAGCCAACATCGCGATGACCGCGCCAACGCCGATAAGTATGCCCAAGATAGATAAAAACGCACGCATCTTATGCGAGACCATGGCAGAAACCGCCTGGCGCAAATAATCCAGGAATTCCATCCCCTGCCGGACCGTGCCGCCGGATTCAGATAAAACATTTTTGACCAGATTATCCGGAACCGCGGAGGCTGCCGCCGGAGATTTTATTTCAGAGGGCTTAGTTTCATCGGAGATAATCCGGCCGTCGCGCATAGTGATAACCCGCTTGGCGTGCGCAGCGATTTCATTTTCATGGGTAACGATGACAATAGTTTTGCCTTTATTGTTAAGCTCTTTTAAGATATTGATTATCTCTATCTTGCTTTTTGAATCCAGGTTTCCGGTAGGTTCATCCCCGAAGATTATCGGAGGCTGGCAAACCAGGCTTCTGGCAATCGCCACCCTCTGCTGCTGGCCGCCACTCATCTCATTGGGCCTATGGAACATCCTTTCCTTTAAACCCACCCCCTCAATTTCTTTCATGGCCCTTTCTTTTAAATGCCTTTTTCCGGCATATATCAAAGGAAGCTCCGCGTTTTCTAAGGCCGTCATCCTCGGCAACAAATGAAACTGCTGGAAGACAAAACCCACCAACTGGCTCCTGACCAAGGCTAGATCTTTATCGGTTAGCTTGGTTACATCCTCGCCTCCTAAAAAATATTCCCCGGAGTCCGGCCGGTCCAATAAACCCAGCACATGCATTAGCGTGGACTTTCCGGAACCGGATGCCCCCATAATCGCGACAAACTCTCCCGAAGATATCTTCAAAGATACATCCTGCAAGGCCGCAACCTTGATATCGCCCATCTGGTAGGTTTTGTATAAATTCTTTACTTCGATCATTCTACATCGGGCCCCCGGTATTTTTTTTCTGGCTGGACATCTTCGGCATAAAAGGATTGCTGCCTGTGCTGGCTTCAGTTAATACATATTTCTTTGTCGTAACCAGAACAGTATCTTTTGAGTCTAATCCGGAAAGGATCTCGTAATTCTTATCATCCGTAATACCTATCTCGACAAACTGTTTTGACGGAGAATCGCTATTTTCCTGGACTAATAAAACATAGCTCTTGTTATTTTCCTTGCGTACCGCGGCCACCGGTAAGAGCAGGACCTTGTCCTTGCTTTCAACAATAAAATCAATCGTGGCATTCATTCCCGAGCGGAAAAACTCGGGAGTCTCCTCCAAAACAAGATCGGCCTTATATATGGTCACGTTATTGACAGTCTCCGACTCATAATATATGTGGTCGACATAGGCATTGCTTTTAGCGTCGGGATAAGCGTCTAAGGCTACATAGGCCTGCTGCTTAACCTTAACCTTGCCTATGTCGGTTTCATCAACCTGCGCCCGGACAATCAGCCGGTCGGACAATACAACTACCGCGTCACTGGTGTTAACAGTAGCTCCCGGCTGGGTAGTAGCCACTATGACTTCTCCGTCAATCGGGGCTAATACAGCTATAGGCTTATAAACTTTTTTCCAATATTCCAAAACCTCTTCTCCCTGGCCTTGAGCTGCATCCAAAAGCGCGGCCCGTTCGGTAGAGCTCATCCAGGCCAAAACCTGGCTAGTCTTCACCTTATCCCCTTCTTTAACCAGGATGCTTTCTATGCGGCCGCCAACCGCCGGCATAACTTCAAGGCGGTTCTTAGGATAGACTGTTCCGGTCGTAGAAATATATGCCTGGATTGCTCCTATGGTAGGTTTGACCTTTTCGATAATTTCGCTGCTTTGGCTCTTGCCTTTAAATTTTATGAAGATAACCAAAGAAACAACTAATAAAATCAGTATCCCAATAAATATTTTCGTTTTATTTTTGCGCATATTCCAATACCTCTCCTTTCGCCTGAATCCAGTTTGCTTCAGCCAACAGGGCATTAGCCTGGGCATTTAAATAATCGGTCTTGGCGCTGACCAGGTTATCTTCAATAATCGTCCAGTTATCATAAGTGGTAAAACCCGTGGCGTATTCGGCCTCGGAGATCTTGGAGCGCTCTTCGGTGGCAACCAGCATCTTATACTTAACGCCTACTGTTTCAAGGGCATCCTGCAATGATGCCCAGGTTTGCTCCAAATCAACAACCAGGCCGTCTTTGGCGCTTCTTGTGTTTTCCTTTAATTGATTTAAGTAGGCCTCAGCCTTAGAGACCTGGGCAACCCTCAAACCACCTTCAAATATAGGCACAGATAAAGTTAACCCCAGATTCCAGTTATCCCCCCTGGGCGTCCAACGGCTTCCGGCCTTGCTTGCCCCAGCTGAACCGGAGAGTGTGGGAGAAAATTCCGCATATGCGGATTTTAAGTTGAACTCCGCGGCGTTTTTCTGGGAGATAAGCTTTTGCAAATAGGGGTTATTTTTAACTAAAGAATCGAGGTCCGGTTTTTCTTTCGCTGAATCCGTAACCGTGAAATCTGATTTTACGCCCATCGGAATAAAATCTTTCCTGCCCATTTCTTTGGTCAACTGCCTTTGGGAAAGGGCAACATCCCTTTTTGCCTGGGAAAGCTCAAGATTAGCCGCCGCTAAATTTGCCTCCGCGTTTAACAAGGCGCCCTTGTGCTCAAGGCCGGATTCATAACGCAAGGTTATAAGTTCATAATTTTCTTTTCTTATCTTGACAATATCTCCAGCAACCTTGATTAACTCCTGGGCTTTCAATAAATTGATGAAGGCGGTACGCAGGTTAAGCCTTACTTGAGTCGAGGTATATTTATAGTTCTGTTGGGAGGCCTTGATACTTTCTGAAGCAGACCGGACGTCTTGAATAGTCTTGGTGCCGTCAAATATTAATTGGGTGCCGCTTACTCCATAAGAATAGCTGTCAGCGGTTGTGCCTGGCGCGCTTCCTGAAGCGGTCCTTGCGGTTGAAGCGTTTAAATCAGCGCTTATCTGGGGGTAAAGCGTGCTTGCGGTTATTTTTTTGCCTGCTTCGTATTGCTTAACCTCCTGAACCGCGGCGATTAAGTCCGGATGGTTTTTTGCCGCCTCCCTCACGCAATCCTGCCAATTAAGGATTTCTTCGGCATAGGCAGTATGCGCAAAAAAACCCCACAGCAATATGATTATTGTAATTTTTATAAATTTATCCATCTCTAAAGATACGCATAAAGCAGGGGGATGTGCATCCCCCTGCTTAACCAATCTCACTAGTAATCCTCTAATCCTCGCTCATCTCTGGGGGTGGCGGCAATTCTTCATTTGAGCCTGAATCACACCCTCTAATTTTCCCACGAACATCTCTTGGCCACTTAGGCAGGCGATCTCCCTCAAATTCATTTTGTAATGTTTTAAATTCTTCCTGTTGTTGAGGCGTAAGGATACCCATAATTTGCTTGTCGCCTTTTTCTTTGATATCAATGATAACGCTACGGATACCCTTGCCTACCTTATCAATTTTCTTACGCGTATTTTCTAGAATCTCCGCAACTTTTGCCTTCTGTTCCGCGTTAAGGCCTAACCTGGCTGTCAACATCTCGATAGGACCAGCACCACCCCTTTTCTCTCCAGGCTCCCTCAAACCATAATTCATAAAACGTTCAGCCCTTTCTGCGAAATTCTGCCTCTTCGAACCATGCCATGACAAATTTGTACTCTTAGTTATCCCTGCCCCAACCAATACCCCTGCTAAAACACACAAAACACCAAATACCGAAACATACACTAAATTTTTGTCCATATCAACACCTCCTTTTCTAATCTCGTGCTGCCAGCATCAATCCTAAGGCTGTCTCTGTTGTCGTCTGGGCCCCGCTTAATAAATGTTCCTCTAATGGATACTCACTCAGTTGCTGCCGGGAACTTAATATCATAAAAACAGTCGATAATACAATTACAGTAACAGGTATGGGGATAACCTTTCGCGAAAAATCTTCTAAACCTGTCAACCACGACTCCTGCTTCATCATACGCCGTTCACCTGCAATCTCCTGGCGCAAGCGGCAAACCAGATAATCCTGCGGCAGAACTTTTCGTTCTTTTTTCAAAACAAGTTCCTTAACCCGGGAAAGCTCCCGTAATTCTTTTTTACAAAAAAAACAAACATCCAAATGATCCTCGATTAGAATAGTATCGGAGCGGCCCACCTCTTTATCAATATACCGGGATAATAATTTTCTTACCCTTATACATTCTTTTATACATTCTTTCATATCGTGCCCCCTCCAAGCTTAAACAATTCTTCTTTAAGAAACTGCCTGGCCCGGTAAATCCTCGACTCTACTGTCCCGATACTACAACGCAAAACCTCAGATATCTCAATGTAGCTTAAACCATCGATATCCTTAAGTACCACCGCGGCCCTGAATTTAAGGGGGATACCCAACAGGGCTTTCTGGATCATTGCTTCTTTTTCTCTTATCAACAAGGCATCCCTGGGGCCTGCACAGGTAACAGCGCTCATTTCCAGGATACCTTCATTGCTGACAAAATTCCTCCTTTTGCGCAAAAAATCATACACCGTATTTACAACAATACGATAGAGCCAGGTTGAAAATTGGCTTCGCTGTTTAAAAGATCTCAAGCTACGGTATACTTTCAAAAATACCTCCTGCATTATATCTTCACTCTCCCTGTCTTGCCTGATAAGAGAATGGACTATATTTAAAACCCTGTTTTGATACTTCCTTACCAATATTTCAAAACCTTCCTCTTCGCCGGCAAGAAACTGTGCGATATAAGAATTGTCTTCATTCATTTGGTTTTTCATATATTAGACGTTAAGATATCAAATTTATTCCCGAAATTATAATATTTTTCTTAAATTTACTGAAACCAAACTCCAGAAACAGAGATAATTATTTTTTGCTTTGTTTAGAAAATGCATCTTTTAAAGTAGCCATATGATCGAAAAACTTTAAGAATTTATTAAATTCATCTTCAGGAAAAATACTAAATGTTCTTTTATAGTTCGGAGGACCGGAAATAATGATTACATTATCACCCGGCTTAATATCCATCTCCCTCCTCGCTTCTGCGGGGATAACAATCTGTCCTTTTGTTCCTACTGGGACCTTGCCGAAAAACTTAGGGAAATCATTCATTTTTTCCTCTTTTTTTATAGTATGGTTATATCTATTAGGTATAACTTGTATTACAAGTATCCCTTTTCATACAAAGGATACTACGCCCTTGCTACATTGTCAATATTTTTATTTTTTAAGGAAGGTTTTATTTAAATCAGAGAGGAGGATCTCTTTTTTAGTTTTACAAAACTTTCTTTATCGCGCTGTTTAACTGTTCGAAATCAACGGGTTTAGTTATATAAATATCCGCGCCGATAACCCTGGCGACAATGCGGTCAACATCGGTATCCTTACCAGTCAACATTATAACCGGAGTTTTACTAAAAACAGGGTCACTGCGGATACACCTGCACACTTCGTCTCCATTTAATTTAGGAAGCATAATATCTAAAATTACAACATCCGGTTTTTCGCCCATTAGTTTCTTTAACGCCTCTTCCCCCTCGAAGGCAGTAACTACCACATAACCTTTTGCCTCAAGATTAAGTTTAAGAATTTTTAAAAAATTAACCTCATCATCAACAACAAGTATTTTCTTTTTCAGGCCCGAATTATTATTAGTCATCTTTCGCCTATTTAAGTTTCCGGCTTAATCGATACATAACTCCTAATGCTATTTCAGGCTGAGGGAAGCCGAATTTGCGTGCGGAAATAGTAACCTGGGTTGACTTTTCCGAAAGCTTCTTTAGTTTAAAAACAACCCGCGCTCCGCTAACCTCCGCGCTTATAACCCCGCTAAGTTTGTTTTCTTTTGTAACCTTTCCTGCAATTTTGATAACCTGCAAACCTGCATCATACGCCTTCTCCATTGTAACATTGAAGGCTTCCTGGGCATAATCCTTACCGGCGAAAGTAAAAGCAGCCACAACCGGCAAAGCCGCCACACCGGTAAGCATGGAAACCCCGTACACTGAAAGCCCCTGGATACCCGCTGCCTTCAATGGCTCCGATATAATCAAAGCGGCGAGTTGTTGTGCGCTGGAGATATTCTTATAAGTCTTCTTCAAATTAACATCATATACTTTAACGACAGGCTGGCTTCCAACACTATAATCCCTGCTTACTACCCTGCCCATACTTAAACTTACAATATCTATTTGCATGGATAGTTTTTTAGCAGACTTCTTCTTTCTCTCTCCGGATTTTTCCGTGGCAACTTTTAATGAATCCACGTTTAACTTACCTTCTTCATTCTTAACCATACCTATCTCTTTAATTTCTAACTCCAGATATTTAAGATGAATTTTACCAGTTATGAGTGCGCCCAAATTACAGGCAAGACTCATCTTGGGAATATCAACAAGGATATCTTTAGGAAACCCCTTAGGGTTATACATCTTAAAGTTAGAGATTTTTACCGACTGTCTTATTATACTCAGCGAAAGTCTGCCTACGCTAGTGGGGGCACCGGTAACGCCGGTTGCTACGCTACCGACTAAAGATTTTATAAGAAAATCCCTAACCAAACAAAATCCAAACAGAAAGATGACTGCAAGAATAATAACCTGGATTTTCTTCCGCATTCAATCCCTCCTTATTATTTACCATCTCACTTTCTTCTTAACCATCCCTAGTAATTCATTCAAGCTAACTCCGCAAGGGAAATATAATTATTTAGGCTCATATTCCGTATTATAGCCAGGATTATCCCCGGGCCGCAATTTATTCGGATAGTTCCAGTCCGTTTTGACATCTACCATTACAGTTTTAATTTTCTTAAAAACTTCATAGGGATTATTAACTGCAATAAAATCATTCGTAAGGGGGTTTCCCTTGCTACTGACTTTTCCGGCCGAAATACGTATCGACCCTACACCTAGAATATTTTCTAATGGATTAACAGTAACCTGAATATCCGATATTTTGTCATAATCTATGGCATTAAAATCTATGCCCCAAAAACCACTTCTCATCATTACACGTTTATTAGTAATGGCATAAAACGTATTCTTGTGCACTAAAATAAGACGAAATATATTAAGAATACTTCCCCAGAAAGGAAACAGGTGCAAAGCAAAAAATGGTATTATGAATCCTGCTGGCGGGCCACTCTTT
>Ga0247841_10012108_pt1 | contig 11309 bp, 4 predicted proteins | sample LaCruzMarch2015__2_FD_192410 | JGI IMG/M metagenome (GOLD analysis project Ga0247841, IMG submission 192410) | Freshwater microbial communities from meromictic Lake La Cruz, Castile-La Mancha, Spain - LaCruzMarch2015_18m | ecosystem: Environmental > Aquatic > Freshwater > Lake | place: Spain...
ATATCTGATAACACCATATCTTAATAAAGGTAAACCCAACAGACTTGCCGTATGGGTTGCACCCCCTGATCCTGTTGGCAATCCCAACGGAGGGCAGGGCGGAGATGGTACAATAGGAAGGAACGTTACAATGCAGTTTACTGCAGGATGGGACTGGATTTGTCCTGTGCGCGACCGCAATACCGGAATCTGGGACCAGGTTGCACTTGAGATCACTGGAACAGCAGACCTTAGAAATCCTTTTGTGGAAATGAGAGTCCCGGGAGTGAGGATACCAGGTGCAAAACAACAACCTGCTTTTCTTAAACCATCGGCTGAACTCGTTAATCCTACATCAACCGGAATCCAGGGAACGCTTTCAGTTTCAATTGAAGGCCAGACAAAAAGTGTAAAAGTTACACTTAATCCTCATGAAACGAAAGTATCGGCTCTTCCGGAATTCAAGATTGAAAATCCTGGGTTGTGGTGGCCAAACGGGATGGGAGATCAGCCACTTTATAAAGTTAAATTTGATTTTGTTGTACAGAGTGGTGTAAATCTTGATTCTGAGGAGGTTACAATCGGAATAAGAGAGGCTGCCAATTACTGGGATGAAAATATAAAATCAAAGGTATTTACTGTTAACGGTCAGAAGGTTTTTATAAAAGGAGGCAACTGGATTGCATCAGACATGCTGATGAGGCTTACTGCAGAAAGATATGAGGCTGAGGTAAGGATGCATGCAGGGATGAACATGAATATGATCAGGGTATGGGGAGGCGGACTGACAGAGAGGCCTGAATTTTATAATGCATGTGATAAGTATGGCATCCTTGTCTGGCAGGATCTCTGGATCTCGGGCGACTGCAACGGAGAATGGCTTGATCCTGCAAAAAAGGAATCACAGGCCAGAAGAAAAGCCTATCCCGACAATCATAATCTGTTCCTTGAATCAGCCATTGATCAGATCAAAATGCTTAGGAACCATCCAAGCCTGTATCTGTGGTGCGGAAGTAATGAAACACTGCCTGTTGCAGACATACTGAAAGCTCTTGAGGAGGATATATTTCCAAAATATGACCCCGGAAGATATTTCCTTGAATATTCAACTTCTTCCAAACTGATGACAAACAGTATTGGCGGGGTTGGAGATGGCCCCTATGGGATAAGGGAACCCGAGAAAATCTTCACAGAAAGATCGTTCCCTTTTAATCCTGAGACAGGATCGATAGGCATACCCAATTATGACGGACTTGTTAAGATCATTCCACAGGATGAAATGACTCCGCCTCAGGGTCAAAGACCATCGAAATCATGGCAGTACCATAAGTATTTACCTTTAATGGATTTCCCCGACAGATATGGAAAAGTAAAGGATGTTCAGGATTTCTGTTTCAAGGCTCAAATGGTAAGCTATGAACAGTACAGGGCACTTCAGGAGGCATTTAATCACAAAATGTGGGATTGGTATGCCGGTATGCTGGTTTGGAAAAACCAGAATCCATGGACAGCTCTCCGGGGATCTTTTTATGATTATTATCTCGATTACCAGGGAGGATATTTCGGATTCAAGCATGGCGCAGCACCTGTGCATATTCAGCTGAACCTGAATGATTCCGTTGTTTGTGTTCTTAACCAGAAAGCTGTAAACACCAGTCTGCTGACAGCAAGTGTTCAGCTTTATGACATGCATGGAAAACTTCTTTCCGAAAAGAAAAGTGATGTTACACTTCAGGCCCATTCGCTGCAGCTTCTTGACAAGGTCACTCTTCCCTTAAACACAGATGAGGTATTCTTTCTGAAGCTCAAACTTTCCGATCAGGGTAAGACCGTTGATGAGAACCTATACTGGCTCACAAACAAACGTCACTCATACGAAAAGCTAAATGATTTGCAGAAAGTTGCTGTCAAGGCAGAAATGAAAAAAAGTGGCGATGGAAAATCAGCTATCACCTTGTCTAATCCGGGTAATGAGACTGCTTTCTTCATCAGGCTTAAAGTTAGTAATGGTAACAATGAGCTTGTATTACCGGCATGGTTTACCGAGAACTTCCTTACACTGCTTCCCGGAGAGGAAAAAGAGATAATGCTCGACCTGTCAACAGGCAAAGCTGCAACCGGTCTTGACGGGTTGAAACTGGTTATTGAAGGATGGAATGTACCTGCTCAGGAAATAAGATTCTGATCATTTAAATTAATATACTGTTCACTTTACAGGTACAGCGTCAAATATTCTGACTTCGTACGACTTCAAGATTATCAGATGTGATAGCTTTACTATCTTTCAGCTCAAGTTTAAAAATTTGAATAAGCCGTATCATTTATGACTTTGAGCAATGACTTTGACCCGCGTGCATCTCCTCCCAGCTGCCATATCATTACTCCTCCGGACCTTTCCATTGCGAGATGTGTCTTTTGTCTCATTGTAGGTATCCCGTTGTAATACATGATTTTTCCATCCTCAACCGGAATCTCGTCAAGGGATTCTGAACCGGAGTATTTCTCAACAATCTGTCTGTAATTCATTGATATTGCCTTTGATGTCAGCTCCGGACCGTAACCGTATCCGTAGAAAGGTACTCCCAGATTCAGTTTTTTTGCTGGGATACCTCTGTTTACCCCGAAATAATCGAGATCCTCAATGGAGTGCTGATACGATGAATGCTGTCCTGGTTTATCAGGGCGCCACGGGCCTGTGTGATCATACGACATAACACTCATAAAATCATACTGAGCAAGGGCTTTGTCAGAAAACAGATCAGGATTTGTAACCACAATAGCAGCTGTCAGCAGTTTGTTATGAACCTTGAGTGCGGAGTTCAGTTCAACAACAAAGTCTTCGTAGTTTTCATCTATATCTCCATGTTCAAGATCATTGTCAATACCATCAAGATTATATTTTACAGTCAGTTCAACAAGTTTCTGAACTATCATTCCTCTCCTGTCATCCTTCAGCAATCTGTGATAATACGGATGTGCGCCGCCACCGCCAATGGAGAAAAGAACTTTAACTCCCTTTTTATGAGCTTTTTTTATGAAAGGATCCAGAGTAGAAAAATCCTGGTTGTAATTTCCAAGAGTATCAGGGTTCAGGAAGAACAGATTAACATGTGTTACTCTTTTAAAAGGAAACTTTTTAAAGTCAGTCATTGCTGACCTCATTGAGTAGTAACCTACAACCCTGAAATCCGATTTTTTCTGGGCATTGCAAGGCATTAAAATAAGAGCAAATGCCAGAACTGATAGTATTGATTTGATTCTCATTTGTAGTCTGCTATTTGATTTTATTCCTTTTAATACAATTTATCTTTAATAATCTTGAGTTAGTGTTGAGTTACTCCTTCCCCCCTGGGGGAAGGCCGGGAAGGGGGTGATTTCTCATAATTTCATTCTTACACCAATTCTTATTAATATCCCTGTTACTGCAACACATAACATAGCAAAAAGGAAAGTTTTAACAAGTCCGACACCACCTGTTCTCAGAACTTCAGGCAGGCTGATATGGAGGAAATTCCTTATCCCGTAAACAAGATATGGAACAAGGTAACAAAGAATTGTTGCTGTTCCGGCAGGTTTTATCAGGTCAAACCATTTTGCCTTCTTTCCAATATCTGCAACCCAGTAAATCGCAATGAATGCCAGAATCGTAAATGCACTACAGAGAAATAACCAGGCTGGTGTTGCTCCTATTTTTGCAAGGCCCCAATACGGTCTGGTGAGAATCGATAGAATAATAAGTATTCCTGCAAATCCAATCAGGACAAGTGTCATTTTCAGATTCTCTCCTTTTTTTACGAAATACTGGAAAATCATTGTTGTAAGGACTCCGCCCATCGTCAATCCTGTAAGTGTCCCTCCGCTTATCGCATTTGGTATAATTGTCATAATCTCACGGGGTATCAGGTGAGCTTTTGCAGCCATGCTCACAATACAGAAAAAGATCCAGCCCCCAAGGATAATCCAGAAGTTGTTTTTTGCAAAAATGGTTATAGTCCCGCTTACAAGGTATGCCCAGCCGATGAGTCCAAGGATTCCCCACCAGGATGGAGAGAACCTGTGAATACTGTCATCATGTCCTCCACGATAAATAATTGCAAGTATTACGAGGCCAGTTATTGCAATTGCTCTTAGAGCCATTGGGATATATTTTTTCCAGGATTCAGGATAAGTATTCCAGATCAGTATAAAAGCTATGCATATCATTGGGTTCCAGAACATTTTTGGCATCCTGGTTGCTACTGCATTATATGTCTCCCCGTTTACGAGGAAAACACCCATAACCAGAAGCGCAATAGTCCTTAACAGAACATGCTGCATAAGCTGCCATTCATTGTCGCCCTTTTTTCTCCTGTTGTTAATTGCATAAGGAAGTGATAAACCAACTATAAAGAGGAATGCCGGAAAAACTACGTCTGCAAGTCCTATTCCGTCGACACCGCTTTTAACGTGCCCGAGCCATTCAGGTATGTCCTTAAGTGACCATAAGTCATTCACAAAAATCATTAGGACCATTGTCAATGCCCTCAGAATATCGATTGTAGCTATTCTCTGTGCAGAGAAAAATGCCGGTTCATTCGCAATTTTGTTTCCTGCTGTTGTTTCAGAAGTTTTATTCATGAATGCAGTGTATTTAAGGGTTATAAACTTGAACACTCAGGAAATGGCAAAGTAAGCCAAATCATTCATTCCTAATATAGTATAAAAATAAGCAATGACATTTACAATGCGTGAATTTTTAACCATATTTAAGAGTTGCCGGAGTTTTGAAGAATATTTCATTGATTTTGACTTCGTCGAGCTTCGCTTCGGTTCTTCGTTTGGGGCTGTTTACAAAGTCCTTTTTAACCGCAAAGGATGCAAAGCTAAAATACATAATTTCAGCCCTTTGCGTCCAGATAGCTATCGGTATTAGCGTTTTATCTTTGCGCCCTGCAATGAGAGATGAGATGTCATGTGATAAAATCCTGAGTGTTACCGGACAGAATTCTGAAAAGAATAGATGATCCTATTCAGATACTATTTTAATAACCCTGGTCCTGCCTGAAGGCACATCAACCGTTACTCTGTTGGAACTGATTAAAGCTGTTTTACCTGTGACAATCTCAGAAGCGGTAAACCGGCCCTTAATTTTAAGTGCTTCCAGATCGATTGTCAGACTGCATGTTTTATCTGCGCTGCCATTGTTACGTACAGTAAAATAGAACTCCTTTTCATCTCCGAACCTTTCAATCCTTACTCCTTCTGCTGTAGTTCCGGCTGCAGTCACAGGCTCCCATCCTGCAGCTGATATCTCCTTAATTAGAGGAATGTATTTTTTGAAAAATGGCCTGCCATTCTCAATTTTCTTCTTATCCTGCCAGTAGGGATCATTAGATGCATCCACACTAAAGAATGAAGGGAAAAATCCATAAGCCATCATCTTTTCAAAATAAACTTCATAACCGGAATAGGGTGAATCTGTAAATGCCTTATCGTTGAGACCTTCATTCAGAAGAAAAACTATTGGCTTCTGAAAAGAAATTATCCTTTTGAAATCGAGAGCTGTAACATTATGGTCACCCGTGGAATACCAGCTCAGTTCAGCTCCGAAAAGATCAAGATTGGAGGCAACAAAAGGATTCCATCCATGACCGTTGCCCATGGCAAGTTTTCCCTGGCTGTGCATCTCATCGGATATCTTTTTCATAAACTCAAATTCCGATACAAGGTTCCAGATTGCCGGTTTCCCAACAGCTGCAGAAAATGTCAGCGGGTAATCAGTGAATGCAAAATGGTCTTCATTGTAATTAAGATCGTGATGCCAGTTCCACTCCATTGAATCGAAATAGATACCATCAGCATTCAGCTTCAGGGAAGGATCAATCTCGCCCTGCCTCACGAAGTTATACCTGTTGAATCCCGGCAGTTCGGGATCACAGTTTGTAGTGATACTTACAGCCCATCCTGTCCTGAACCATGGTGTTTCAAGACGCCTGGTCTGCCACAGGCCATTCTTGTCCTTTGTTGCACTTACTTTGAGATACTCCATATGTCTTGCGGGCAGCAGTTTCTCGGACACAACGGAATCATAGGGGATTGTCTTTGATTTTATAGGGATCTGTACATCCCATGGTTCAGTATACTGAAAGCTAAGGACTCCGGTTCCCCTGTCAGAGATAATATTTGGGGTCTTTACTCCTTCCTTTGTATCAGAGCTTCCCCATGAGGTTTCATGATAAGCGAATCCGAAATCCTCCCAGCCGGGAATTGAACGCATTGCAGTAAACGGCAGCCAGATTCCTTCATTTATCACTCTCTTTTTAAATGCATCATCATAAATATTATAATAGGTTTTCAGGGCTGCCCTCATACCCCACTCTTTATCGAAATTAAACCTTGACAACTTAAAAAATGCTCTGCCCGGAAACTTTTTTGTCAAAGGAGATGTTGCAAGATCAAACTCAGCAATGAGGCCTTTGTTCTTTTCTCCTGAAAGACGATATACAAGCGGTAAAGAGATTTCAACTCCCAGGGCTGTTCCTGTAGTTCCTGCTGAAAGTGCGCACAAGGGATAATATGACATTGTCCCCATGCCTACTGCATCACCATATCCTCCCGATGAAAGATCTTTCCCGTTGAATGCCCCTGCCGGAGGAATTGTTGTCCTGGTGCTGATAGTATCTGTGTAAATTATTCCTTCCATCATTTCAACTGAACTGTCGAGTCCACTGAACCAGATCCACTTCTCACCATTTACAGGGAATATAATCCGGAGGGTTAAACAGGAACCTGATTCTGTAAGAGCCTGGACCTCACCATTTACTTCTGTGTAATAATTCCTGTCAATTTCATGAATAACAACCTGATACGACTGGTCTCTGAAAATTGAAATACGCACATTCGCACTGCCTGAATGGGATATCATTGGCAATTCTGCCTTATTCGGCAACTTTGCACCTGGAACTGAATATTCAACTTTTATGGATGTTACTGACGTCTCAACCGCAGCAACCGAAACATTGCCAAATACAATAACTATTATCAGAGCTGACAGCACTTTTAAATAAAAAAATATTGATACCCTTTTCATGTGAGAGTTAATTTATTCAGGAAACAGGATGACCCGGAATAATATTTTCAATATTAGCTAAAGTTTTTCAAATGATTGCGCCAATTGTCGTTTAAGGAATAGTCATTTTAGCTCCGATCTTAAATATAGCATTTAAAAAAATGAGTATTTGGAATGTAAAATAAAGGAATGAGATTCCAAGTCCCCATACAAATTTGCACACCACTTATTATGACAATTTTCTGCTAAACCCGTGAGATCCCTCGCTGGCGCTTCGGGATGACACAGAGGCCGTATGATATAGAGGGGAAAGAAGTGGCGATTCGTTGAATAATTTCAAACAAGAAAAAAAATAGTTTGCGAATCGCCACTTCTTTCCCCTGCATGACTCATCAAAGCCATGTCATCCTGAGCGTTAGCGAAGGATCCCCAAATCCAATTACGATACTCAAATAAAAAACTTTAAGAAATATTTAACATGCCTGGAGCAATCTCCAGGTAAACAATTCACTTAAAACTAATGTTTGCTTATAGTTATTGATTGGATTCAGCCTTAAACAATTTCATGTTTTATAACAGGTTATTTAGATCTTCTTTTTTACTTTTCCTTCTGCTGACAGGATTTTCATGCAGGCAGGAAACAACTCTTTTTAAAAGCATCAGTTCCTCTGAATCAGGTATTCATTTCAGAAACGATATTATTGAAAATGATTCAGTTAACCAGCTCGATATCGAAAATGTCTATAACGGAGGCGGAGTAGGAATAGGAGACTTCAACAGGGATAGTCTGCCAGACATTTTCTTTTCCGGGAATGTGGTTCCTTCCATACTTTATTTGAACAGGGGTGAATTCAGATTTGATGATATAACTCATGAATCAGGTATTAACACTTCAGGGAAATGGTGCAGGGGTGTAGCCGTGGTTGATATTAACAGTGACGGATGGCAGGATATATATGTAAGCGTCACATTAAAGAAAAAACCGGGTGACAGGATTAATCTTCTGTACATTAACAAGGGACTGGATAGTAATGGTATTCCCATTTTTAAAGAAGAAGCCTCAGCCTACGGCCTTAATGATGATGGGCATACCACTCAGGCTGTCTTCTTCGACTATGACAGGGATGGAGACCTTGATGTCTATCTTGTTGGCAATGAAATCAATGAAAGATATTCACCATATCTGTTCAGGCCTGTCATTAAAAACGGCAGGAATCCCAGTACAGGTAAACTTTATCGTAATAACAGGAATGATTCATTAAAACATCCTGTTTTTGAAGATGTTTCAGCGTCTGCAGGAATTCAGACTGAAGGTTATGGACACTCAGCAACTGTCACTGACATTAATAATGACGGCTGGCCTGATATTTATGTAGGGAATGATTTTTTCACAAATGACCTGTTATGGGTAAACAACGGGGACGGGACATTTACGGACAGGCTGACAGATTGTTTCAAACATACTTCGGCAAACACCATGGGAAATGATATTGGAGATATTAACAATGATGGCTTACAGGATCTGTTAACACTTGATATGAATCCCGAAGATAACTACAGGAAAAAAATGATGCTCCCGGCTTCAAGTTACCAGTTGTATCAGTATACCGAAAGATTTGGGTACAGCTATCAGTATGTCAGGAACTCACTTCAGCTTAACATGGGAGTACCGGCTAATAATGATTCTGCCGGATTGCCAGTTTTCAGTGAGATAGGTTATCTGGCAGGGATCTCAGCAACTGACTGGAGCTGGACACCCATGCTTACCGATTTTGACAATGACGGATTTCGTGATCTGATCATATGTAACGGTTTCCCTAAAGATATTACGGATCATGATTTTGCAATGTTCAGGACAAAGGCCTACAAAGTAGCCACAAAGAATGAAATACTTAGTCAGGTTCCTGTCGTAAAGCTCAATAATTATGCATTCCGGAACAATAGAGATCTTACTTTTTCAGATGTTTCAGATGAGTGGGGAATGACTACTCCGACATTTTCCAATGGAGCTGCCTATGCGGATTTTGACAGGGATGGCGATATGGATATGGTGATGAATAATATTAATGATGAAGCTTCACTGTACAGAAACAATACCCGGGAATATAATGCTGTTAACAGCAACTATCTTTATGTCAGATTAATAGGAGAGTCCACAAATAAAGATGGAATAGGATCTGTTATTACAATATATTACAGAAATGGAGAAAAACAGATATGGGAAAATTATCCTTTCAGGGGATATCTTTCAACAATTGAGCCCACAGCTCATTTCGGATTAGGAGATGTCAGCAGAATTGATTCATTAAAAATCAGGTGGAACAATAGTAAAATACAGGTTTTAAAGAATTTGGATGTAAACAAAACAATAGTCCTTAATATTGCATGTACCTCAGATATTATTGAAGCAGCAGGTAAACAAGCTTTAAAAAAGACACTGTTCACAGATGTCACAAAAGAGTCAGGAGTAAATTATGCTCATGAAGAAATTGATTTTGTGGATTTTAACATACAGAAGCTTCTTCCTCATAAATTCTCCGAATACGGACCTTCATTGTACAAAGGAGATATTGATGGTAACGGATCAGAGGATATTATCATTGGAGGATCAGCAAATTACAGTGCTACAATTCTTCTTCAGCAGAATAATGGAAAATTTATTGAAAAAAAGCTCCTAAAGGAATCAGCTTTAAAATCAAAAACATGGGATGATTGTGGAGTTTTGCTTTTTGATGCAGATAATGACAATGACCTGGATCTGTATATTACCTCCGGAGGATATGAGAATGAAAATAATACATCAGCCTACCAGGATCATTTCTATTTAAATAACGGGAAAGGCGATTTCACAGATATGTCTGATGCAATCCCTGTTAATTACACCAGCAAATCATGTGTCAGAGCTGCCGATTTTGACAGTGATGGTGATACTGACCTGTTTGTTGCAGGAAGAGTAGATCCATGGCATTATCCAAGACCGGTTTCAAGTATCCTGCTCAGGAATGACTCAGCACCTGGGAAAGCCAGATTTACCGATATCACCAAAGAAACCGGAAATGAGTTGTTAAACATTGGCATGGTATGCGACGCCGTATTTTCTGATTATGATAATGATGGCTGGCCGGATCTTTTTCTGGCAGGAGAATGGATGCCTTTTACTATCCTCAAAAACAATAATGGAATTTTTACAAACATAACCAATACCACAGGAATTTCTTCATACTCAGGATGGTGGAATTCAATTACAAAAGGAGATTATGATAATGACGGAGATGATGATTTTGTAGTCGGCAACCTGGGATTGAACTCATATTATAAGGCGGATAAAAGTCATCCTTTATCGGTATATGCAGCAGATTTTGACAATAATGGAAGCTATGATGCCTTCCTTTCAAGTTGGCTGCCTTCAAGCCAGGAAGACAGAACATTAAGGGAATTCCCCATAAACGGACGTGATGATGCGGTTAAGCAGATGATAAGTATGAGATCAAGATTTCAGAATTACCGTTCCTATGCAATTGCTACAATTGATCAGCTGTTTTCTGAAGAACAGCTTGGAAAAAGCCTGATCCTGAAATCCAATCATTTTATTTCATCTTATTACAGGAATGACGGGAACGGTAAGTTTTCAATACTGCCTCTGCCCATTGAAGTCCAGTTTTCAATGCTGAAAGGGATGGTTTCCTCTGACTTTAACGGAGACGGTAATCTTGATATTGCAATTACCGGTAATGACTGGGGAACAGATGTCCTTAGCGGACGATATGATGCGTTGAACGGATTAATTCTCACAGGAGATGGTAAAGGAGATTTCAGACCTTTATCTCTTTCTGAGAGCGGCTTTTTTGTCCCGGGAAACGGAAGAGGAATTATAACACTTAATAATCCATTTGGTAAACTCCTGCTGGCAGTAAGTCAGAACAGAGGACCATTAAAATTATATAAACTCAATACACCCGAAAAATGAGGAGAACAATTGCATATTCTGAGTTGCTTCTGAGTCTTATCCTGATCGTGATATTAACTTATACAATATCAGGATGCACTAATGAAAAAGCTCCGGAACTATCTGACACAGAGATCATTCATCAGAATATGGATCAGCTTACCCAGGTAATAATATATGATGTTTTTACACCCCCTGTTGCAAGCAGGCTGTATGTCTATGCTGCATTAGCATCATATGAAGCAATAAAATTCAGCAGGGAGGGGGCTCATTCTATTGCAGAAAAACTCAATGGATTTGATTCCCTGCCTGAACCGGAAATAAACAGGCAATATG
>Ga0247841_10012110_pt1 | contig 11308 bp, 11 predicted proteins | sample LaCruzMarch2015__2_FD_192410 | JGI IMG/M metagenome (GOLD analysis project Ga0247841, IMG submission 192410) | Freshwater microbial communities from meromictic Lake La Cruz, Castile-La Mancha, Spain - LaCruzMarch2015_18m | ecosystem: Environmental > Aquatic > Freshwater > Lake | place: Spain...
CACATTGATATGTTCCTGGATAATTAGGATCTTGCGCAGCACTGACAATTCCAATAAGGTTTATTCCAACTAAAATTAAGAATAATAAAATATTTCCCCTTTTTATCATAAAATAAATAGCAAATTAGTATTTAAAATATTTACTAATAGAAAAAAAGCCAAAAGTCAATTATTCCTCTTCAATAGCTTCTGCCTTTTTGTCAACAATTAAAATATTTGCAATTTCATCAGAAATATTTGCAACGTCTCCTTTTTTAAAAGGTCCAAGCCTGTTTCCTTCCAAATCCAAAAACTCTTCTGCATCTTCAATAAAAACAATCATTTTATTCTTTGATTTGACCTCTTCTTCAGCATCCATTCCCTTAAGCATTTCATTTACCTTTTTATCAGATTTTTCAAGGGATTTCATTATTCCTTCAAATGCTTCTTTTTCAACTGCAAGCATATTTTCAAAATCTCTTTTAGAAATTCCAGTTTCAGCAGCAACAAAGGCAAGCTCAAGTATTTTCTTCTTTCTTCTAAGCATTAATTCCTTAAATATTGCAATGGAATTTTCAAACTGTTTTTTGGTCTTCATGATAGTATCTGAGAAATCATCATCTTTTTTGTTTGCAATTTCCTTTTTATCCTTTAAATAACCCGATACATCTTTAATAAAATTCTTTGGAATTGGCTGAAGTTGTTCACTATATCTTTCTTTTCTAAGCGCATCATATAGTTCATTATAGGTTATCATATTTTTGTTCCTTGATTTATAATGAAAATAAAGTTTAACTTAACTTTTATCATAAAAGTTATTTCTTTGTTCAAACCTTCTTTTCTAAGAAAGTTTGTTTCATTATAGGTTATCATGTTTATTTTCTTATGAAAATGAACAGACAGAGAATTTGCAAAACAAATTGTCTGTATCTCAAAAATCTTGTTCGACAAAATGGAACATTTTCACGGATTTTTGAGTTTTCTGTTTTTCCATCTTTTTGCGTAGTTTACCTGTTTATCTAAAAACAAGAAATCATTTATAAGATTTGTTGTGCTGAAAAAATTTGCATCATAAAATAGGACTATTGTAGAATTATGCCTCTATAACATAGCAAAAAACCTTGTCATAGGGAATAACCCAAGAAACAACATCTTCTTTGGATTTTTTTTCCATAATTTTTCTAAATAACCTTATGGAATTTCCAGAAGCAGATATGGCAACATTAACCTTTTTCTTTTTAACTAATTTTTTCAAATCTTTGATAAAACTAGCTACTCTTTTTTCAACATCTAAAAAAGATTCTCCCCCTGGAGGAGAAATATCATAGCCCCGATGAATAAGTTTAAACTCTTCTTCACCTAGAAATTCTTCTATCCTTTGCCGGTCTTTTAAACAAAGATCTTCTATTGCATCTCCTTCCTTGAGTAAATCATATTCCTGATGCCCTATTTTTTTTATAAATTCCTCATGCTTAAGTCCTTCTAAATTTCCATAACTTCTTTCAATCATTCTTTTGTCAGTTACTACTTTCTTGCATTCAGGATGATAAACTAAAACTTGTTTTAAAGTGTCTTTGGACCTGGATAATCCATTATCAAACGCAAAATCAATTTGTTTATTTTTTAATTTTTTGCCTAGTGCCTTTGCCTGTCTAACTCCAAGTGGTGTAAGTTTGCTATTCATCCAACCAGTAAACATTTTGTTCTTGTTAAAATAAGTCTGACCATGCCTAAAAACATAGATATAATATTTCTTTGTCATTTCACTCTCTTTTTCTTTTAAGTTAAAAACTTCAAGACTTTTTAAGTATTCCTTGTTTAATTAAAAAAAAAATAATCCTAAATCTCACAACTAGTATTTCCTTTGCCATAATTGCAGATTTTAAATATCTTGGTTGTCTCTTCAATTAAAAGATTATTTTTATCACTAAGATTGCAAATAAATATAGCTTCTCCTTTGTTTTTATCAAGTTCGCTATTTAAGAAATTAATAGAGTTAGTCATTATGTCTGCTCCAGCAGGAATATATTGTTGATAACTAGTTAAATTTGAAAGGGAATCAAAAATTATTAGATTACAACCGGATTTTATGCATTCAAGAGTGTATTTTTCAATTTCATTTATTTCATAAGGCAAAACAAACCTGCATTTCTCATTATTGTCTGGTTCTTTTGAAAGTTTAGTCAATCCATCTATAAAATAAAAATTTTTAACATCCACTTTATTTTCAGTTAAAATTTTTTTTAAAGCAGCACAGGTTTGATTAAGGGTTATATAGCAAACCTTACCTTCATGTTTACGTAATTTATCAATTAAGAAAGTATTAAGATAATCTTCTCCTTCAGAAACATATTTTAAAACAATTGCCATTTATTTTCCCTCTCTTTATTAACTAATAATGAATCTCAAGTTTTTAAATATTCCTCAAAAACCCTTATAAATCCCATTTTATTAATATAATCATGTTTGGATTCTTAAAAGACAAGCTCAAAGAATGGGTAACTGGAGCAAAGGAAAAAATAGAGCCAGAAAAAACTCTAGAAGAAACAGAACAAAAAGCTCCTGAATTAGTAGAAACTCTTGAAGAAGAAGCAAAAGCTGAACCAGCATCTTCAAAAGAAGCTGAGATTATTGAACCCAAACAAAAAAAGCCTTCTAAAAAACAAAAAGATACTAAAAAAGGAAAACCAAAATCTCAAGAATTAGAAATTCCTTCACCAACTTCAATAGAGATTTCAGAAAAAGTAGCTGAACCTATTGTAGAGATTGAACCGACTCTCCCAGAAGAAGCTATAGAAGAACCAAAAATAGAAATAACTCATAAAGAATTACCTCAAGAATTAGAAGAGGGAATAACTCCGAGGGAAGCTCTAGAAGAACCTGCTGAAACCCTGGAAGAATCTGCTAAAAAATTAGAAGAAACAAACCAAGTAGAAGTAAAAAAACCAGGACTGCTCTCAAGGATTTTTGGAAAAAAAGAAGAGATACCTTCAAAAGCTCCTGTTGAAGTAGAACCTACTCTTCCTGAAGAAGAAATAACTCCAAAAGCAAAGCCAGAGCCTCCTGAAGTTTTGGCAACTGAACCAGTTGCAGAGAAAAAATCATTTTTTGAAAAAGTAAAATCTAGTTTTAATTATAAGATAACTCCTGAAGATTTTGAATCATTATTTGAAGAATTAGAAATGCTTTTACTTGAAAACAATGTTGCAATGGAAGTAGTAGAAGATATAAAATTAAAGCTCTCAAAAAAACTAATTGGAAAAGAAATAAAAAGAGACGAACTCGAAGAAGAAATAAAAAAAGAACTAAAAGCTACACTCAATGAAATATTAATTGATCCTGATGACCCAATAGATGCAATTAAACTAAAAAAAGATAAACCTTTTGTAATGCTTTTTTTTGGAATAAATGGTACAGGAAAAACCACCTCAATTGCAAAGCTTGCTTATCAATTAAAACAAAAAAATATCTCAGTTGTCTTAGCAGCAGCAGATACATTCAGAGCAGCTTCAATTGAACAAATATCCGAACACGCAAAAAAACTAGATATTCCTGTAATAAAGCATGAATATGGAGCAGATCCTTCAGCAGTAGGTTTTGATGCAATAAAATATGCGAAAAATCATAATATTGATGTAGTGTTGATTGATACTGCCGGAAGAATGCATACAAAAACAAATCTTCTTGCAGAAATGGAAAAAATAGTAAGAGTAACAAAACCTGACCTGAAAATATTTGTTGCAGAATCAATTGCAGGAAATGATGCAACAGAACAGGCAAAATCCTTTCATGAATCTGTAAATATTGATGGTTCAATTTTAAGTAAAGCAGATGTAGATGAAAAAGGTGGAACAATTATTTCAGTTTCAAAAGTAACAAATAAACCAATATTCTATTTAGGAACCGGTCAGAATTATAGTGATTTGAAACTGTTTAATAAGCAGGATTATATTGAGAGCCTGGGATTATAAACACCTAAAATAATCCCATTTGTTCTTGCCACCTTTTCAAAACATTTTCGTGATTAGTATACCAAGTAGGGTCAAATTTAGGCTTATTTCCATCCACTTATTATTTCCTTTAAGGTATTTAAGTGAGATTTTAACTATCTCTTTAGGGGTTAACCAATAACTCCTATCTGCATTAGGTCTTAAATTTCTCTCATTTCCAGTATCAACAGTGCTAACATTTACAAAAATGCATCTAATTCTAAAGAGCTTTTCATTTATATCTTGCTTTATAATTTCTTTTAAGTATTGTTTAGATTTAGTATATGATTGCCAAAAAGGAATGTTATAATTGTGAGTAATTGAACCGAACGCAAAAATAGTAAGTTTTGTTTTAAATCTTTTCTCTTTATTCATTTTACCTTTAAGAACCTTAAAAACATTTAGAAAAGTTGTTACGTTTGAAGAAAATATCTCATCATCAATTCCATCAAGGTCTTTATCGAGTAAAGGAATACCTTGTTTTTCAAATTTAAACATCCCAATAGGATGAATAAAGATAATTTCTTTGTAGAGTTTTGTATCCAAATCAGCAAATGCTCTTTCTACTTCTTCAGACTTAAGCAAATCAGCAAAATGATAGTCAAAATTATTTTCAAAAATAATAGGTTTATTCCTGGCTAAAACAAAACAATTATACTCTTTTTTAAACTGAAAAAATTTAAGATACTCTGCCCCAAGTTTTCCAGTAATGCCAGTAATAATTACAAGTTTCATAATCTTGAGATAATAAAAAGCATTGTATAGATTTGGTTAAATAATAATTAAACCAAAAAGTTTAAATAATAAAATAAACCTTAAAGTTAAATGAGTATAGAAATTAGTCTGCCTTTTGGAAACAAAGAAAATGTGAAAAACCTGGTTTTCTCCATTTTAACATCTGAATATCCCCTTAAACTAATTTCTCTTAAAAATTTTATTCATAAACGTTATGGGAAAGCAGTTACGTTTCAAGCTGTAAGAAAAGCAACACTTTTACTCGTAAGTGAAGGAGTTCTCTTGCGAGAAGGAAATACCTTTTTAATTAATAAGGAATGGGTAAATAACAGTAAAACAATTCTTGAAGAATTATATTTAAAATTAAATAAAAGAGAATCTCAAAAAACTACAGAATCAATTGGGGGCAATGTTACAGTATTTACATTTAGTTCTTTAAATAATATGATGAGATTCTGGCAACAACTAATTGATGAATGGTATAAAAAATTTAATCCAAAAGATTATCCCTACAACTGTTATCAAGCAGCCCACTTATGGGAAGGATTATTGCATTCAGATGATGAAAGAATAATTATGCACCAGTTAAAAGGTAAAAAAATAAAGTCCTACATCTTAACAACTGGAAATAGCCCCTTAGATAAACAAATCGTAAGGTTTTATAAAAAGATTGGGATAACGACCCACCTAGAACCCTCTAGTTCTTCATTTGACAAATCCTACTATGTTGGAACCTATGGCGATTTAGTTGTTCAAACCCAATACCCTGAAGAAATAGTTAAAGAGTTAGATCTTTTTTTTAAAAAGAATAAAACCTTGCAAGATTTAGATTTAGTTAAATTATCTGAAATTGTAAATAAAAAACAAGAAATAAAACTAACGGTTATTAAGGACATTAATATGGCCAAACAGATAAATAAATCAATTATTTCTCAAATATAATCTGCCAAAGATTTTAAAAACAATCATTCTAAATAGTTTTTATGGCAGATAAAAAATTAGAAAAAATATCTAAGACTCAACTAGCTTCAGGGCTTGTTGGAATGCTTTGTCCAATTCCAATACTCGGAGAAGCATTTCTAAGTGGATTTCTGTATCAGCCAGTTAAATCAACAGGATTTTTTGGAGAATCTATGCAGACAAATTTACTGGCATCTGCATGTGTTGCAGGACTTATAAGATTTCAAGCATATCAACCAGTTTATATGCCAATGATAGATTATGCTTCAAAAATATTTAATTAATTTATTTTCTAAATTTAAAGAAACAATAAATTCCAAGAATTATTGCTAAAAATGCAAGTATAAACCATGCTGGGTGTTCACCAATAGCTCCAATAACTGCCCCTGTTATAAGAGACCATCCATTATTTTTAACAGAATCATCAGTCAAACCTTTTTCTTGAGTACTATTAGACTCAGCAATTAAATCTGCAGTTCTGTTAATGTCAACACAAGACTGCTTTTCAATTGGTTTTGGAGCCGTAGGATAACAAAAATTACTAGGATAACTGCAAACTCTTGTTTGTTTTGAATTCTTACACTCAGTCCAAGAACTGCAATTCCATTGAGTAATGCAAAGTCCATTTCCAGCTCCACCGCCTCCAGAATAACTAACAGGAGTAACCGTCGCAGCAAGAGTTGTAATAGAAATATTAATCTCATCAGAAGTTTGATTTAAATCATTTTCTGCTTTTACATAAAAAGTATAAGCAGTTGAAACAGAAAGCCCGCTAAAAGTATAATTATTTGTTGTAGTCCATAACCAGTCATTTTTATTAATGCTTACAAAATAACCTTTAATACTAGAGCCATTAACAGGACTAGAAGCTGAAAAATTTAAAAAAACACTTGTTTCAAAAGCAACTCCGACAAGTGAATTTATCTGAACTTTTAGAGGAAGATTATGAAAACAAACAGAATTAATTGTTCCAGAACTAGAGCAAACATCCTGAGTAGAAGAATTACCATCATTACAATCAGAATTATTAAAGCACGAAACATTCTGGCAAATACCACTAGAGCATAAACCACATGACTTTACAAATGCAGGATAAGTTTTATTGGTGCAATAACTGGTTTTAGTTCCAGAATTAATGCAAGTAAAATTAATAAAATTTTGAACAACACTATTTGAAGAACAACTTGGATTTCCAATAAATACACTTGCTCCGCAATCAGAACTTTTACTGCAGATTGTCTGATTAGACTCAGTCCCATTAGTCTCGGTTCCATTAGACTCATTTAAAACAGGTCCATTTCCAAGAGGTCTGTTTGCAAAAGTAATACATTGCTTTAAAAGATCTTTTGCTTCTTCTGTCCAATATTGTGAATCAACAATTCCAAAAAAACAAATATATCCTTTAGAAATTTTCCCATTTGAAAGCGTTAAACCTTTTTCACCAAATGAAATAACATCTCCAAAAGGATTTCCAGAACTAGTAGTATCTGTTCCTGCATACTGCCTAAATCCGCTAACCTTGTTATTGTCCCCTAAATAATAATAAGAAATTGCCATACCTCTATTATCTACAGAATCAGTATAAACAGGCAAAAGTTTTCCATCAACATTCACATTTAAGTTATGTTTTGAAACAAGCTTGCTTATTCCATCGCTATCAGTAATCCCACTTTTTTGTCCCAAATAATAATTAGAAACTATTGCATTATAATCTCCAATCGGAATTGCCTTTGTAAAAGACTCATCCCCAACATAAATAAAATCATATTTAGATAAATTTGAAAGACTATTTTCATTTATGAAATCAACTTCAAGTCCAATTTGACTAAAAACTCCAACAACCCTTGAATCGATTCTAGATTCAGACCGATAAATATAACCTACCTTGGAAGCAGATACTAAACTAACTAGTAAAATTAATGCAAACACTATAGAATATAATTTTTTATTCATCTACTTTTTTCCCTTTTTTAAATATAAAACTAAATATAATCAGGATTATATAAAGATTATTGTTTTGCTTGGAATTCAGACAAACTTAAAACCAAATAATACCTGAATTATCCAGAGATTAAAACCCTATAACCTTCAAAAACTTGAAGTCAAAGAGGTTAGTTTTAGAATTGGTTAGAATTTTATAGGGCAAAATTCTTAAACCTAGAATATTTAGATAAACCATGCTAGAATCACTAGGCTCTGCTTTGAAAAAAGGATTTGACAAGATAGCAGGAGCTATATTTATAGATAAAAAAACAATTGAACTTATTGTCAAAGACCTGCAAAGAGCATTAATTCAGGCAGATGTAAATGTCAGACTAGTAAAGGAAATAGGAGACAGAATAAAAAAAGAAGCAGAAGATGAGAAAATAAAAGGAATTGAAAAAAAAGAACACCTTACAAAAATACTTCACGACGAGATTCTTAATCTTTTAGGAAGAGAAAAACATGAAATAAAACTAGAAAAAGGAAAAAATAGCAAGATAATGTTACTGGGATTATATGGAGCAGGAAAAACAACAACTTCCTCAAAACTAGCTGCATATTATTCAAAAAGAGGATTTAAAGTCGCAATGCTTGGGCTGGATGTTTATAGGCCTGCTGCAAGAGATCAACTAGAACAGCTTGGAAAACAAATCAAAGTTCCTGTATTCTTTGAAAAAGATGAAAAAAATCCAATCGAGACCTATAAAAGATTAAAGCCTGAACTTGAAAAATTTGATTTAGTAATAATTGATACTGCAGGAAGACATTCTTTAGATAAGGAATTAATAGAAGAAATTTCAAATCTTGAAAAAGAAATAAAACCAAACTATGTTTTACTCACAATACAGGCAGATATAGGTCAGGCAGCAAAAAACCAGGCAGCAGAATTTCAAAAAGCTTGTAATATAAATGGAGTAATAATTACTAGAATGGACTCAACTGCAAAAGCAGGAGGAGCACTTACTGCATGTAATGAAACAAAAGCACCTGTATTTTTTATTGGAACAGGTGAAAAAGCAAATGACTTTGAAACATTTAATCCAGAAGCATTTATTTCAAGACTTCTAGGACTTGGAGATTTAGAAGGGCTGCTTGAACGTGTTCAAAGTGCAATTGATGAAGGTTCTCAAAAAAAGACAGAAGAAAGGCTAAAAAAAGGAGAATTTAATTTAAGAGACTTTCAGGAACAACTAAAACAAATGGGAAATGTTGGCAGTTTTAGTAAAATAATGGAAATGATTCCAGGACTCGGAAAAGCAAAAATACCTGAAGAAATGTTAGGAGCCCAGGAAGGAAAAGTCAAAAAATGGCAGCATGCAATAGACTCTATGACTGAAGAAGAAGTAAATGATCCTGAGATAATTGAAAAACAAACAACAAGGCTCGGAAGAATTGCAAAAGGAAGCGGAACAACAACTTCAGATATTCGCCAGATGTTAAAACAATATAAACTCTTAAAAGAACTTGCAACAGGTTCAACAGATCTTGATAATTTTGATCCTGCTCAGGGACTCAATCAAAAGCAAATGATGAAAATTGCAAAAAAATTCGGAAAAAAAATGAAGTTCTAATAATCTAAATTATTCTAGCGATTAAAAGACAACTAACTTTATATAATTCTAAAAAAATTCTATTGGTATGATAAGTTTTATACAAAGCTTAGATGAATTAAAAGAAGAGATAAAAGAGCTGAATTTAGAACTGGAATTAAATGATATAATAAAAATTGACCTTCCTTTTATAGACAGTTATGATAATTTTACAATAATCAATGTCCCTTCATATGGAACACAGAAAAATGAAAGCATAGTAATTGTAACAAAAAAGAAAATCTTGATTTACAGTTCGCTCAAACCTGCCAAGACTGAAAAGAAATTTGAAAAACTAATTCTAAAGAAGAATGGAGAAAGTACAATAAATATATATTTAGTTTTAAAGTCCATACTAAAAAATTATTCTTCAGAGTTTATCAGAATTAGAGATATAATGAACAATCTTGACTTGGATCCAGTGCTTGATTCTATTGAAGAAACAGGCAGAGACCTTAGAAAATTAACAGACAGAATAGAATGTCTTTTTCAGATAGTTATTGAATTAAAAGAAGCTGAAATAAAATGTTTCGACCCTGATTTGATTGATTTTGAATATGAACTATTTACAACAGAGGCAAGATATTGGCTTGATAGATGCAGAAGTCATGTTTATAGAATTGCTTCACTTAGAACAAAATCTGAAATGCGTTCAAATAAAGAATTAAATGATACAATGAAAAAATTAACTGTAATAATGACTTTTTTAACAATTGTAAGCATTGTTGTAAATGTTCCAGGAACAGTAGGAGCAATATTTGGAATCCCTGCCTTGTCTAATGCTTATTTTGAGTCCCATACTATTTTACTTATAATAACTTTAATTTCAACAACCTTGTTATCAATGCTACTGGGTTATTTTTATTGGAAATCTTTGAATTTAAAAAGTACAGGGTAATTTCTCCATTATCTAAATTTATAAATTAAACAATTCTAGAATATATTATGATAAAAAGTAAAGTCTTGGCTAAAGGAGCAGAAGCAACAATAACATTAGACAAAGATAAAATAATAAAAAACAGGTTAAAAAAATCATACAGAATATCAATTATAGATGAAAAACTTAGAAAATCAAGAACAAGATCAGAAGCAAAAATAATAAACAAACTCTCCTCAATAATCCCTGTTCCAAAAATACTAAAAACAGACGAAAAACAAACAATTGAAATGGAGTTTATTAATGGAAAAAAACTCTCAGAAACTCTGGAAAATTTAGACTATAAAAAAATATGCAGATTAATTGCAGAAAATCTGACAAAAATGCATGACCAAGGAATAATTCATGGAGATTTAACAACCTCAAATATGATTTTTCAGGAAAATAAAGTTTATTTTATTGACTTTGGACTTGCGTTTCATTCTCAAAAAATAGAAGATAAAGCAGTGGATTTGCATCTTTTAGAACAGGCACTAGAAGCAAAGCATTTTACAATCTATCAAGAGTGCATTAAAATAATTCTAGACAACTATAAACCTGAAAAATACAAGGAAATAATACAAAGAATAAAAATTATTGAATCAAGAGGAAGATACAAAGATAAGTATTAATTCTAAAAACTATTATCAAAACTCTTATAAAGGAAAATTATCTCTAATTTCTGGGATATTAGCCCCATAGTACAGTGGTCAAGTATACGGGCCTTTGGAGCCTGGGACCCAGGTTCGAATCCTGGTGGGGCTAGTTTTTTAATCTAAAAATCATTTATGATTTTTAGGTTTAATTTATTTTCAGGAATTCGAACCGTAGGTGTCGAATCCCGAGAGAAAGGACTTTTAGTATCTAAAAAAAATAAGAAAGTACTTTTTCGAGTTGGTGGGGCTAGTTTTATTCGATAAAATCCTCTAAATCTTCAAAGATTCTTTAGATAAATAAGCTAAAATAAGCCTATGCAAATCTTTAAATACCAATTTTTATAACAATTAGAATGGCAAGTATGAAAATTTCATAATTTTCAAATTGTCATTTTTAGAAAGGAAACAAAAAAATGCCAAAATCAAAGAATAAAGAAAAGTCTATGGAAAAACCTCTATGGTTAAAATACACAGATGAAGAAGTAAAATCCATAATAATAA
>Ga0247841_10012113_pt1 | contig 11305 bp, 10 predicted proteins | sample LaCruzMarch2015__2_FD_192410 | JGI IMG/M metagenome (GOLD analysis project Ga0247841, IMG submission 192410) | Freshwater microbial communities from meromictic Lake La Cruz, Castile-La Mancha, Spain - LaCruzMarch2015_18m | ecosystem: Environmental > Aquatic > Freshwater > Lake | place: Spain...
GAACCGCTATCGCTGTGCTGTCTGAAACAAAACCGAATACGACTCTTTTTTTAGCTCCCGGTGTCATCTTTGTCTCCTTCCAGACACCCGTCGCGCGTCACATAGAGGTCTCAATCGGGAATGTATCTGGATATCGTGCCGCTGATAGTTTCACGACAAAAGGATCCTTTAACGGTTCGCTCGCGTATAATGTGCCTGCGACGGACACCAACATACTTGATATCCGAAGTAATGGTAGCTGGACTGCCGGGGTCAGCACAGAGAACCCGTTGGTAACGGTTCCGGTTTCCCGGAACATGACGGGATCAGGTACGATGGTGACGCCCTTCTTCACTTTGGAGAAAGGGCAGTATATCTTTGAGCGTTCCGAGACCGGGACTGCCTCCCCGCAGTACTATCTCCGGTATGCGAACGGGAATCTTCTCATGGATGTGAACAATACGTTTGCCGAGCTGGCGTTTGGTATGGACTCCCCCGCGACTTTCCGGATCGTTGACGTTCCCGTGACAGGTACCTACTTTAGGAGTACACGGACAAACGATAATCCTGGTGCCTGGCATGCGTCCATCCTGTCCGTTCCCCCCATCCCTCATAGGGGACCGGGTCCGTTGATCACCCAGTGGACCGGTACCCCCTCCTGGTGAGCGAAAGAGCGTTCCCCGGCGGGGGAGGGGTAAAATCCTCCGGGCCAATCTGCTGACAGGCTACCCCTCGTTTTTTTTAGTCATTGATTGTTCCTGTTACCCTGCGGGAACTATACCCCACGAGATTCGCGGACACATATCTTCTCACGACGGATGTGAGGGATCGGAGTGGAATAGTGCCGGATAGGGAGACCCCCGTGAGGTAGGTGCTCATGGGAATACATGGGTGGACTGCCAAAATGGATGGATGTCGTTCGTGATACCGGGTAGCGATCCAGCTTGTGCCCTCCCAGATCCGTGCAAGCCGATGAGATCCGGATTTCATCTCAGGATCTCTCTACCCGCTGACCGAACGCAAATGGATGGATCTGTCGGGAAACCCCGACAAGGGTCATTACCCTATAAATATGAAGAACCCAAAGAAACGATCATGAAGCCCATCTTTCTGTTCCTTCTCGTTCTGGTGATCGGTACTGTCATGATTGCCGGATGCACAAGCAAGCAACCGGTCGCGCCACCGGTGGTGACATCCGCCCCGACTACCCTGGTCGTGACCGCTCCGCCCACAACAACTACTCCCGTACTGCCATCACAATTAATGAATAACTGGATCGTCACCACGATGGGGATCCAGGGCGGGACTGCAATCACGTACCCCACGGCTGAGATATCCCTTGCGTTCAACCCGGATGGCACAGTATCCGGTTACGGCGGATGCAACAGTTATAACGGACCCTTCACGCTGACCGGTCAGCAGTTCTCGAACGGCAACGGGATCACGATCGGACCCATCGTCTCAAGCCTGCGGTTCTGCCGGGACTACTCCGAGCAGGAGAACATGTACCTCCAGATCCTCGGGAATGCAAAATCATACAATGTCAACAGTAACCAGCTCTCGATCACAGACATCAACGGAAATGTCCTCATCTACCAGCCACCGGCATCGCTCGTAACCCCGGTGAACCCCCAACCGATCTAAAAAAATTTTACACACTCCTTTTTTAAAAAACTGCAAAGGCAGCGATCATCCTCATGTACCGCCCCTGGGCGGGTTATCGGTTCACCCATTGAAGTTATGGAAGTCGTGAAGATTCCGGATAAATTCCTGCTTCTGGTGCTCGGTGGGATTTGTCGGTGGTCGGAGATACCCGATCGCCGGTGTCTGGAGGGCAGGACAGAAGGGGCAGAAGGCGGCATCCACATCATTCGCCTTCTCCCGCACCGGGCAGTAATAGACGCCCTCGACCAGTTTGACCGAATCTCCGCCGGGAAACGGTGTGCCGACCGCATGTGCCGGGACTTTCTGCACAAACATCGAGAACCCGGCGAGTAAAAACTTCAAGAACCGTAGATGGACATTGTCGTCCGCATCGCTGTGGGTACACTGCTCTGTAACCATCCTCCAGTAGTCCTGCGCGAGTGGCGGGAGCGCTTCGGTCATCGTCGCAAGCGTACCCTGCTGGTTCAGGAGCCGGATCGTCTGCCAGGTACCCAGCAGGTGTTCTGCCACTTTCTCCTCGAGCCGGAGCCGGTATCCGGGAGTGATGTCCCTTACCTTGTAGCCGAAGTTCCGTTTCATCTGCTGGATATCGTTCGGGGAAAAGAGAAGCGCGATCTTCGCGATTGCCAGACCCAGTTGCCCACGGGTCCTGGCAGCGCGAAACGTGTCACAATCGCATCTGATCTTCGCGAAGACTGCGGAGTTTGCATCCCGGTCCGGGTGCAAAGGATTGTTCTCGTGTGGGGCAGGGGAAGCAGTTGGAATCATAGCTGTTCGGTTTTGTACTGTTGACCACTGAAGATGATTTAATTTCCGGTGATGGTGCCGAATCGTGAAAGTTCAAGAAATCTTTTTATGTTCTTCATTCTCAGTTTGTACTATGGTGATTGCCATGAGTGACTGTTTTATTTGTTAAAAACCTGCGTTTTTTAGATACAACGTTACGGGACGGGGAGCAAACCCCGGGTGTTTCGTTAAACCCAAACCAGAAACTTGAGATTGCAACCAAACTGGCTGATGTCGGTGTTGATGTCATCGAGGTTGGATCTGCTGCTGCCTCTGTTGGCGAGCGGGATGCGATCAGGCTCATCTCGGACGCCGGATTGCCTGCCGAGATCTGTACGTTTGTCCGCGCCTTACCTGAAGACATCGATTTTGCTGCTGATTACGGGGCAGACTCGATCCACCTGGTCATCCCGGTCAGCGACCTGCATATCGCAAAGAAAATGCGAAAGTCGCGCGACGAAGTTGCGACGATGGCATGGTCAGCGGTCGAGCACGCAAAAGACCGGGGGCTCATTGTGGAACTCTCCGGGGAAGACGCTTCACGGGCAGACCAGGCATTTCTCCAGCATGTCTTCGCGGAAGGGGTCAGGAGGGGAGCTGACCGGCTCTGTTTCTGCGACACCGTGGGACTGCTCACTCCCGAGAAGGTCGCTGCGTTCATCCCACCGCTCGCGAAGATCGCGCCGCTCTCTATCCACTGCCATGACGATCTGGGGTTTGCGCTTGCAAACACCGTGACGGCTCTCAAAGCCGGTGCCACCTGTGCCCATGTCACGGTGAACGGGCTTGGGGAACGGGCGGGCAACACACCGTTTGAAGAACTCGTGATGTCGCTTGAAGTGCTGTACAGCTACGAGACCCGGATCAAAAAAGAGGAGATCTATCATCTCGCGACGCTTGTCTCGCGCCTGACGGGTGTTCCCCTGCCGGTGAACAAGGCAATCGTCGGCGAGATGGCATTCACACATGAGAGCGGCATCCATGCGCATGGAGTGATCCGCGAGCCATCCACCTACGAGTCGATCAAACCCGAACAGATCGGCAGAAGACGGCGGATTGTGCTCGGCAAGCACTCCGGCACGGCATCAGTGGAAGCCGCGCTCCACGAGATGAAGTACACGACCGATGAGTTCCAGACAAAAGAGATCGTCAAACGGATCAAACAACTGGGCGATGCCGGCAAACGGGTGACCGATTCAGACCTGATGGCGATCGCTGATGCCGTGCTCGCGATCGAGTGCAAACCGGTGATCAAGATGCGGCAGTTCATGGTCGTTTCAGGTAGCAACATGATCCCGACCGCTTCTGTTACGCTTGTCGTGAACGGTCTGGAGATGACCGGCGCTGCAACGGGCGACGGTCCGGTCGATGCCGCGATGCAGGTGCTCCGCAAATCCGTTGCCGACGTCGGAGACATACGGCTCGAAGAGTACCATGTGGATGCGATCAGCGGCGGCACCGATGCACTCGTCGAAGTAACAGTAAGATTAAGTAAAGACGGAAAGATAATTACTTCACGAGGCGCTCGCACGGACATCATCATGGCGAGCGTTGAGGCGATGATCGCCGGAATGAACAGACTACTAGAGGGAACAGCATGAAGACCGGGGCAAAAATCCTCATTGAATCACTGCAGCGCGAGGGGGTCGAGACCATATTCGGCTACCCGGGCGGCTCAGTGCTGCCGATATATGATGAACTCTACGATTCACCATTACGGCACATACTAGTACGGCACGAACAGGCAGCAGCGCATGCCGCGGACGGGTATGCACGGGCAAGCGGTCGTGTAGGGGTATGCCTCGCGACGTCCGGTCCCGGTGCATGCAACCTCGTCACCGGCATAGCCACCGCATACATGGATTCGGTTCCCATCGTTGCGATCACCGGTCAGGTCCCGACCACGATGCTCGGAAACGACGCGTTCCAGGAATCGGACATACAGGGCATCACGATGCCGATCACGAAGCACAACTATCTCGTGAAGGACACGGAGGATATCGCCCGCGTGGTAAAAGAGGCGTTCTTTATCGCGGGAACCGGACGGCAGGGACCGGTGCTTATCGATCTGCCGAAAGATATCAACATCAGGTCCATAAAAGTTCCTCATGTGCCGGAGAAAGTGGTGCTGAAAGGCTATAACCCGACTTACAAGGGGCACACGCGCCAGATCGATAAGGCGCTGGAGATGATCAACCTTGCTGAGCGCCCGCTGATCTACGCTGGGGGAGGGGTGATCTCATCGAACGCGTCCGGGGAACTTGTGGCGTTCGCGACACAACTAGGGTTGCCGATTACAACGACGCTCATGGGGATCGGGTGCATCCCCTGCGATCACCCGCTGAACCTCGGGATGCTCGGGATGCACGGGACCGAATACGCGAACTTTGCCGTGACCGAATGCGATGTCCTGATTGCTATCGGGGCACGGTTTGATGACCGGGTGACGGGTAAGCTCGATACCTTCGCTCCGCACGCGAAAATCATCCACATCGATATCGACCCGGCAGAGATCGGGAAGAACAAGAGGGTCGATATACCGATCGTCGGCGATGTGAAATCCGTATTAAAAGACATGCTTGCAAGCCTGAAGAAGACGGGTGCACGCGATGCGTGGCAGAAGAAGATCAAGCACTGGAAGCAGCACCACCCGCTCCGCTACGGGAAAGATGATGGGTGCCTGCACCCGCAGTTCATCATCCAGCAGATGAGCGAACTGTTGCAGGGCAACGCCGTAATCGTGTCTGAAGTCGGGCAGAACCAGATGTGGACTGCCCAGTACTTCTGTTTCCGCCAGCCACGTACTTGGATCACCTCCGGGGGACTGGGTACGATGGGCTACGGGTTCCCCGCCGCAATCGGGGTGCATTTCGCCCGCCCGGATGTGCCGGTCTTTGATGTTGCCGGTGATGGCAGTATCCAGATGAATATCCAGGAGCTGGGAACCGTCGCGCAGTACAAGATCCCGGTGAAGATTGCGATCCTGAATAATATGTTCCTCGGTATGGTGCGGCAGTGGCAGGAGTTATTTCATGATCGACGTTATTCCTACACCGAGCTCCCCTCTGTGGAATTTGTGAAGATCGCAAATGCCTACGGTATAGATGGGGTGAAGGTGGAGTCCAGCGAAGATGTGATGCCGGCACTCAAAGCTGCCATCGAATGCGATGGTCCGTTTGTCATGGACTTCCGGGTCGAGCGGGAGGAGAATGTCTTCCCGATGGTGCCTATGGGTGCGGCGATAAACGAGATGATTGGGGGGCACCCGCGATCATGAAGCCGCACACACTTTCCGTGCTTGTCGAGAACAAAGCCGGTGTACTCTCCCGTGTCACCGGTCTCTTCTCCCGGCGCGGGTTCAATATTGAGAGTCTCGCGGTCGGTCCCTGTGAAGAGACCGGTATGAGCCGGATCACGATTGTGGTCATCGGTGACGATGCGCTGGTCGAGCAGGTGATGAAGCAACTGAACAAGCTGATCGATGTGATCAAGGTCACCGACCTGACCGAGAACGAGCGGGTGGAACGGGAACTTGCCCTGATCAAGGTGACGGCAGAACCAGGTGGTTCCCGTTCCGAGATCATGCAGATCGCCTCCATCTTCCGGGCGCAGATCGTGGATGTCGGGGCAAAAACCGTGACCCTCCAGGTGACCGGGGATACCGAGAAGATTGACGGACTGGAGAAACTGCTCCGCCAGTTCGGGATCAAAGAACTCGTCAGGACCGGACGGGTCGGTATCCTCCGTGGCGCAAAGATCGTCACCAGTTCCAAATAATTTTTCCCTTTTTTTCTGATTCTTCAAATCTTCAAAAAAATGGCTCTTCGACAAAGACTGAGGTTTTCAATTGAACGATTCATTCTCCGATCTGATTCCAAGAAATTAATACACCCAGATGCGATCGGCATGGTGTCTCCACGACAGATGATACGAGAATACATGGCATTACACATATTTTGGAAGGCTCCCAGCCTCACGACCCCTCCGGGGCATGACGGGGTAAGGAAAGTGTAGGAAAGCATCCCGATTTGTCTACCCAAAGTGCCGAATAACGGTAAAAACCGTTACGTTACCCGACCCGGTCCCAGCAGTTCATGGCAAAGGATTGCATGTCTCTTTTGATCGCGGAACTTCACATGAGATACTCAAGAACCGGGTCCAGATGCGCATACCCGATTAGATGACCGGCGGTGCGCTTTTGTGACTGATCCCCCCCATACACCACAAACGACCGGCGATAAGCATTTCCGGATAATGTATTCCAGTAGGCAATCTCTTTAAAGAAATCGTTATTCGCAGTCCTCCCTGACTTTATTTCAACAGGGATCAGGTCTTCTCCTCTGTATTCGATGAGGCAATCTATTTCATGCCCATGTTGATCCCGCCAGAAGTACAGGTTGGCTTCCTTTGCCTGATTGAACCGGTATTTTAAGAATTCAGTAACGATCAGCGATTCAAAGAGACCCCCTTTCAATGGATGGTAGCAGATAGTATCCGGGTTCTGTATTCCTGCCAGGTGCACGGCAAGCCCGGGATCGGTGAAATAGAGTTTGGGCATCTTCACAAGTCGCTTATTGAAATTTTTATGATGAGGTCTGACAAGGACGATGATACATGATGTTTCGAGAAGCGACAGCCACTCTTTTACCGTATTATGTGTAATTCCACAATCTTGTGCCAGAGAAGAATAATTCACAATCTGCCCGTTACGGAAGGCGCACATCTTCATAAAAGTCTGGAATGTCGAGAGATTCTGCACTTGTTTTAACTGGCGCAGATCACGTTCAATATACGTTTGAATATACGACGAATAAAAATCCGCCGGCTCGATCTGATTACTATACAGTCGGGGAAAGAAGCCGCGATAGAGATAGTCTTCGTACCGTTTAATGGCAATTCCCTCGCGAAAAAGCTCTCGCATCGAGAGGGGTAATAACCTGATGATCCCAACACGACCGGCAAGTGACTGGGAGATACTCGCCATCAATAAAAAATTCTGGGAGCCGGTCAGAATAAACTGTCCGGGTTTGTTGTACTTGTCCAATACGCCCTGAAGATATGAAAAGAGTTCCGGAACTCTCTGTATTTCATCAATAATTGCACCGGTCCGCTCAAACTGTGCCAGAAAGCTCCGTGGATCCTCCTCAGCAAAGGCACGGGTATCGGGATCTTCCAGGAGGACATAGGGTTTATCGGGAAATACCGATCTGACAAGTGTTGTCTTTCCTGACTGGCGAGGACCGATGACAGATACCGCAGGAAATCCTTCTGCAAGTTCTCGGAGTTTCTTTTCTGCATCCCGTTTGATCATGCGTTTGATCATGGCTGATCACTTCATTCGATATTGGACAAATTGTAAATCACTTTCTCAATCTGCCAGTCAGGTATATGACCGGCATACTATAAAATCTACCATCAAGACCCCACACCTAAAAGAAATGGTCTACGATATGCTGAGCCTTTCCACGTATCCATAGGAAATGTCGGCGAGCAAAAATTACGTGTGGTGCCAGCGCGTTATCCAGCCTATCGATTCTTCACGGACCGCTGAAATTTTTCGCGGTTTATCGTGAATAACTCACGAATTCCACGTTGATTTGAAGCATTTTGGAAAAAATCTGTTCCCCTGTCCGACGTGAAACGTATACCCGGATTCCCGATTCACTTCGATTCTGTTAAATGTTAACATGGCACACGTTATCCGGAATAAAATGCTAGGATTACCGAATATTACCGTTTATGCTGTCAGTGGAGTCGTCGTGATCATTATCCTCGCGCTGCTCTACTGGGGGCTCACGTTCAGGGGGCATGACTAAATGGCAGACATTGGTACTATTGTCATTGTCACCCTGTACTTCCTTGCAATGCTTGGCATCGGAATTTGGGCATCAAAGAAGATAAAAAACACGGAAGATTATCTTGTTGCCGGGCGTCAGCTCGGGTTCTGGGTATTTGTCCTGTTGATGATTGGTACGGTCTGCTCCGGGATGTCCCTGTTGGGCGTCTCAGGACTTGGCTATAAAGCCGGGTGGCCCACCATCTGGGAACAGATATTTGTCCCGCTCTCGATCGGGGTGTGTGTCATCTTCTTTGGGGTCAAACTCCACAATGTCGCACGAACGTCGGGTTACGTCACGGTCCAGGATTACCTTGCTCATCGGTATGAGAGCCCAACCGCGCTCAGGTCGCTCGCCGCCGTCGCCGGAATCATCGTATCCCTGATCTACCTTGTTGGGCAGTATACCGCAATCGCCATTGTCCTGATCTGGATCTTTCAGGTCCCGCTCTGGCTCGCGCTCGTGATTGCCACGCTGGTTACGATGGCGTATACCGCGATCGGGGGTCTCTATGCAGTTGCATGGGCGTCGCTCATCCAGGCTATTATCCTGATCGTCGGCGTTCTCATCATGGCGCCGCTCATCATCTGGTACGCCGGAGGATTCACCCATGTCAATGAGTTCATTGGGACGATCAACCCGAACCTCGTCATGCCGTGGAACCCGTCAGGTGCATTTGCGTTCCCGTATATCTTCTCGTTCGCAATTCTCCTCGGGCTTGGGCTTGCCTGCGCCCCGCACGTGATCAACAACGTGCTGGCGATCAAGGATGTCAAGTATTTCAAATGGGCACCGCTCGTTGCATTCCTGCTCTACGGCGCTGTCATGTTCCTCCTGAAGTTTTCTGGTTTTGCCGGGCTCGTCATGGTAAAGGAAGGGGTGTTCACGCTCCCAACAGTGGCAAACGCACAGGACTTTGTGATCCTCTACGGTATCCAGAATGCCATGCCAATCCTTGCGCTTTGGGCAGTTTTTGCGGTTATCGTCCTCGCAGCTGTCATGTCCACTACCGACCGGCTCATGCTCACGATCGGTGCGATGGTCTCGTGGGATCTCTACAAAAAAGTGCTCAAGCCCAATGCTGATGATAAGCACGTGCTCCTTCTCTCAAAGATTGTAGTTGTTCTCTCTGCAATTGTAACGATGGTACTATCGATAAACCCGCCGGAGATGCTGGCAATCCTAATCTGGATGGGTATCGGGACAATGCTTGCCACCTTTGCGGTTCCCTTGCTTGCGGGACTGTACTGGAGGGGTGCGACCCGGCAGGGTGCGCTTGCAAGCATGTCGCTTGGACTGGTCTTTGCACTCGTTTTCGGTTTCCTGAATTACTTCAAGGTAAAAGCACTCGGGATCGATTTCGCCACTATTCCGTTACATTTCTCGTTCTACGCGTTTGTTATCTCCATTGTCGCGATGATTGTTGTCAGCCTTGCGACCCAAAAGACGAGCGAGAAGGTGCTCAACGAGACCCAGACCGGCTGGTTCATCTCAAAACAGTAATCTTTTTTCCAACTTTTTTCCGGATCACGGTGCCGTGCTTGCCGGAGTGTACTGGTGGCGGGCAACATGGGAAGGTGCCCTCATCTCCATGGCACTTGGCTTGATTGCTTCATTTGTCTTTGGCGGGATCTCCAACTTCAAGCTGGCAAAGCTACCATGCATTTCTCGTTCTCTGCGTTCGTTATCGCGGTTGTTGCGATGATTGTTGTCAACCTTATCACAAAACAGACGAATGAGAATGTGCTGGACGAGACGATGACCGGATGGTATATCCGAAAATAATTTCTTTTTTTTCTGTCCAGGTAACATCATTTCCTCAGATCCGCTGCACGGGGGGTGAGGAAAATTAGCCCGTTACGGAATCCGTTTGCCGGATAATACCGGATAGTTCTCCACCAATTCGCAAAAACCGCAATTGAAGTACACGGTTTTAAAAATAAACGCGAATCGTCGATTTCTGGAGAGACAGGGCAATCACGCACTCCCTCGGATCCGGTGGAATTAAAACTGGGATTATTGATCTGCACCTGACAGATGAATGATATTCTGTTATCAGGCATCGCGGAACTCGCATATCATGCAGAGGTGCTTGATCGCATGGATTGCGACACGCCTGCCAGGATCCCGATTCATGCTGGGGAGTCTACGTCTATAAGATAGTGAGCCTGGAGCGGTACAGGCACCTTGATCCTTCCATCCGCTGTCAGGTTATGATCGAGAACGATGACCGGCTCTACACGGTCGCAGACGGTTCTACTGTGAGCAAAGAGACAAAAGCACCGGTCCTTTTTGATGTCTTCCATCACTCCATACACAACGATGGCGGGAATATTCCCCGGTACTTTGATACAAAAGAACCACCGGGAACCGGCTGCTGGAAACCCTATCATCACCGGGTTTTAAATGTAAGTTTATAATTAATTTTTGTCGTTTGAATAAGTCAAATAGTTAAAATTTAATAACATTATGTAAAACATAGATTACACAAAGAGTGTAGTTATGAAATACTCAATTTGCATTACATCGGATAAAGAGCGATCGAACGTACACGATCACCCTAAAATGATTGCTTTGGGATTCTGCACCGTCTTCGTTCTTGCTCTTATTGTATTTCCGGTATCGGCTACCGAATCACTACCCGTGGCAGCCTTTACCGCTTCATCGACCACTGACACGATACCCTTTACTGTCACGTTCCTTGATGCCTCCACAAATTCCCCGACCACGTGGTCGTGGACATTCGGTGACGGCAGTACTTCTATTGAAGAGAATCCGTCACACACATACACAGCTGCTGGCACATACACAGTCTCGCTCACAGCAACAAATGCTGCAGGGAGCCACACCGTAACAAAGACTGATTATATACAGGCAGGCAAAGTATCTGCCCCGGTTGCTTCTTTTTCGTCAGATGTGACAGCCGGTACTGAACCATTGACCGTCAGCTTCACTGACTCCTCCACCAATTCCCCTGCCAAGTGGGTCTGGACGTTTGGAGATAATGATTACAGCTCAGCAACAAACCCGTCACACAC
>Ga0247841_10012115_pt1 | contig 11303 bp, 9 predicted proteins | sample LaCruzMarch2015__2_FD_192410 | JGI IMG/M metagenome (GOLD analysis project Ga0247841, IMG submission 192410) | Freshwater microbial communities from meromictic Lake La Cruz, Castile-La Mancha, Spain - LaCruzMarch2015_18m | ecosystem: Environmental > Aquatic > Freshwater > Lake | place: Spain...
TAAACCTTTATTATTCTCCTTTAACCATTCCAGTAGATTAAGAATGGCATTTATATTAACAAATAAAACTTTACCAGGATCATTTACTACGTTCCTCACCCCCACAATTGCAGACAAATGATAAATGTAATCGTAATTACAATCCAGGCCCCGGAATGAATTCTTGGAAGTTAAATCCCTATTAATAAATTTAATATGCTGCTTCTTTATTAAATCCCCTAATTCTCGGTCAAACTTTCCTCTAGAAAGATTATCTATTATATGCACTTCACATCGGCCCTTGTTACATAGATAATTGGCCAAATGAAAACCTATAAAACCTGCTCCCCCGGTTATTAGTATCTTTTTCATTCTCCCTTATCCCCTTTTTGAAATCCAGTGTCCTTTACCTACTCCATACACTGTTAATCCTAAATTTCTTAAAGCTTCTTCCTTCTTGTCTGAAATAACATTATTACAATCAAGTATGAAACCTCCCGGCTTTAATAATAATGAAAAGTCATTCGGTTTCATCTTTAGATATTGCCTATGCTTAAGTGCTAAAACTATCACGTCCACCTTGTTATTTCTGATTGGCTTTAAATCACTGTCAATCTTAAGACGAAGCTCGTTCCAAAATTTAACGATAGGATCATGCAAAATAACTTTTGCCCCGTTTCTTTTGCATTCCTTATAGAAAACTTCACTTGGAGAGAACCTTGTATCAGCAACATCGTTAAGATAAGAAACACCCATTAGTAATATCCGTTTATTACGCATTGTCTTTAAATGCTTTTTCAACAAACTAAAAGAATGTAACGGCATTTTATCATTTATCTTTACTGCGCTAATTGAAAGATCTAAATGCCTGGAGCTTCCGAATAATCTACGGGCTGCCCAGTCCCCCAGAAGAGGATCTTTCGGCAGACAAAATCCCCCAACCCCAAATCCGGGAAGCATTATATTCCGATGCGTATCACGTTTACGGATCCCGGCAATAATATCGTATAAATTAACTCCCGCCAACTCCGCAAATTCGGTCCACTCTTGAATAAACGCAATATTAATGGCGCGGAATGAATTCTCCAATATTTTACCCATCTCCGAAGCAGTAGTGCTATAGAGCTCTGTTAAATGGAAATTACGTGTATCAATAATTGTTTGCAGGAATCTTCTTGTTTTCATTTTTGATTTCACATCAATTCCTGAAAAAACACGGTAATAAGAAACAATGCTTTTTAAGTAATTTCGGCCAGGCATAACACGTTCATAAGAATGCCCCAGGTTAAATTCGAAATTCTTGTAGCCTCTTTTCTTAAGTTCCTCATTAAAAATAGGAACAAGTACCTTCTCACAAGTACCAACCGGGACAGTAGACTCCACAATGACTAGGCAATCCGGCTTCATCCGCATAGCAATTTCCCTGACTGCAGATATAAAATTATCAAAAACAACATCGCTCCTCTTAACATTACCTTTTGGGAATTTAATTATATCTAGATTAATATCTATAATGATTACGTCAGCAAACGAATATGAATTCTTATCTGAAGTAGCATGGATATTCCCGGATTTAAAAGCTTTGTTAAAAACACGAGTCAATTCCCGGTCTACGCTTTTTATCGGCAACTTACCCTGGTTTATCATTTCTACCTTCCAATAAGTCTGCGGCTTAGGTAAATCTACACCTATTACTGCATAAAGGGGCAAACCATCTTTTCCCTTAGCGCTGGCCACAGCTGTAAGCATAGCAGAGCCGACAAAACCTAAACCCTGCACCACTACAACTTTCTTGCCCTTATTCCTTGCCAAAAAAGCGCTTATTTTGGTAATATCACTAGAGCTTCGATAAAACTTATGTTCTTTCCCAAAAGGAGCCCTAGAAATAATCTTCGATTTGTCAGTTTTAATTCCCATAATATTTTCCATTATCCTTTTTTAACCAAAGAGTTACTGATCGTTTTTAATTTTATTTTCTTTCCGCAATGATACATAATTTGCTGGCAAATTATCCGGAATATGTCAACAAAAACGGTTTCTCTGCACTATAAGCCGGTTAAACAACGATAATTTTTTTATCTAACATTTTTGTTTTTAACAAATAATCTATTTATTTGATTTCTTCTATCTAAAAAACAACCAATAATTATTAAATAAATAGGCGCCAATGGCAAAGCATATCGTGTAATTATTGAAAAAAATGAGTGTAAACCTATAAAACTGACTATAAATAACGCCATAAAGAAATACAGTTGGATCTGCTGACTATGATCAGCTTTAAAATCATATATCTTACGTCTTTCCCTAATAATTTTGAATACTAACCATACAAATGATATAAACGTCAGCAAAGAAATAAACAACCTGATACCGTTTTTAAATAGCCCAAAACTAAATAAACGTTGCAACCATAATGGATAATCTACAAATCCGATATTTGTACTCTCCCAAAAAAACATGTGGCTGCTCTCTATGCCCATAAACATAAAATACTGTACTGGATTAATAAGAAATTTATGCCATGCCAAGCCCAGGCACTCTTTCTCACTGGAACTGCTAATTTGCCCCCTGATATAATCGACTCTTTCAAAGCTGCAATAACGCACCTCTTCCGGACTAAAGAACATCCGCGCCACCCCTTCTCCGGGAATGAAAGCCAAGTGAGCAAGAAACATACGTAAACTAAGCTTTTCCGTACGCTTTGCAGCATTACCGTACAGTAGGCTGCCATAACGATTAGTAAACTCAAAATTACCGTTGTATTTTAAATTTAGTAATTTATAAGAGTTAAAGACTAAGTTAAAAGAAACTGCTGAAATAAAAATATACAAAGCCACTCTTTTAAATATATCTATATTTTTTAACTTAATGCCATATATAATGATCGAAAAAAGAGTTAATAAAAAAATTAAAAATACATACTGGAAAGTGCCTCTTATAAAAGTTGCACCAAGAAACAAAAAAGAAAAAGCAAAAGCCAACAAAGCAATCTTGATATAACTTGCTGTCAGTATTTTTCTCCAAGAAATAAAAGTAACCCAGATAATCCCTAGCACAAAAGGATACGTGGCTATTTCAGAAAATAAACTGAAAGCTGAGTTGACGATAGCCGGTGAAAAACCAATATACCCTACTATGATTAACCTGATTAGCCTTCTCACCCCTAGCTTGGAAAGAAAAAAAACAACCATTAACTGCGTAAGAAACAAAATAAAAATGTGAATTATCTTCTGAACATAATAATAAGGTATCCTGAATAAAGAACCTACCTTAATTGAAAATGAGATTACCATAGGATACAGCGGCTCACGGTTAAGGCCAGACTTAAGTTGCCCGATTAAACCATTCTTACTTATCGCCATGCCTATTTCTTCGTATCCTTTCGCATCGCATGATATCTGAAAACTAGAAGAAAAAATAAGATACGACCAATAAATTACGCAAATAAGAAATACCATGAATAAGCTCTTTTTATAAGTAAATAAATCCTTCATCTCAAATGATCGAATCTCTCGGTTTAAATAAATACGCATAGGTCATCCCGAATAAACTCCATAAAGGGATCGCGGTATACGGAAGTTCAAATATCTCAAGAAAATTAGCCGCCACAAACCAATTTATAATTATGGCGGTTAAGAAAATACCTATGGCTTTCTTTTGACTTAACGACTTCTTTATTATTTTAATTAAAAGTACAAAGACAAAACCTAATAATATGACACCGATGATCCCGGACCTATAGATAATATCAAAATAAGAATTATGCATAGCAACCCATCCATCATTTGCCCATTCAACAGATCCCCATCCAAGAATCTCTATGCTCCTAGAGCGAAATGGCTTCCCAAAGCTGAATCCCAAAATTGGTTTCAGCTTGTTAAACTCATTCCACATGTCTCTCCAAATAAAGATTCTGAAAATAAAGTTATTATTGGCAACAGTTAAATTTCGATAAGAAGGCTTAGGCAAAACAGTAGGCTTTGGCTTAGGCTGCGCAACTAGTGGTAGGACTGACTGCCCATTTAATGGAGTTTTCTCAATTACAGAATTATTGACTGACTCCGGATGAAGCATCGTCTCCTGCACCATTAAATTATATTTTTCCCACTTCTTACCTTCTGGAGTATATAAACTTATCTTAAGATTCGGGCTAACAAATTCTTGCTCTGAATTAATGACTTGTTGATTATACTCGTGAAACAAGCTAGTAATTTCCTTAAAATTAACTAAAGATTTAATCGCATTTCGATCACCAAAAACTAATATGCCAGAAACAAGAAAAAACAATGCAAATACAAAATAACAGATTTTGAATAAATTCTTAAACTTTGAAAACAGGACTAAAAAGATTAATAAATAAAGAAAAGCTAGAAAATTACTCAAAAGCATCATCCTTGACACTTCGAAAAAAGATTTAAAAGGGATAACGACCAACAGTAGGACAAAACAAAGATATTTTATACCTTTGCTCGGCAAAGCCATAATAAGTATAGAAATCAATAATAAATACGCTAGAGAAAAATATTCATAAACAGGGACAAATCTATAAATCAAGAATCCTCCAATTATCAAAAATGGTAACAACTTTCTACTAAAATAATACTTATTATAGAAAAAATACCCGAATATTATAAAAATCGGATAATAAAAAAGAGCGGAATGTCTACAAGCAAGTGGTCCAAAAGCTAGATACCCCACACCAGTCTTTACTAGAACAAATGCAAAATAAACTAATAGTAAATACCCGATTTTTGTGATTTTAACTGGATTCAAGGAGAATTTTACAAAAAGAAGAAGTAAATTAATAAACAGAATTATTTCACCGATAAAAATAGGGAAAGAAAAACCGGGTAGCATAATATGCAGTTCGGCGAATCGTCTATAAAATATGCTATAGGCTATACTAATTCCGCTAATTAACGAGAATCCAGCAATATTGATAATATAAGTTAAGCGTTGGTTATTTTTCACACTTAAATAGGTTACAATCCGTTAAAAATAAACTTGCTAATCCTTTAAGGTTTCCAAGAGCTTTTTGAAAATAATAGTAATTAATGCCTGAAATTGCATAAACAAGATTCTCTAATATTCTGCCCAAAGCCGCCCAATAGAATAAAAGATTTGAAAACTCTTGGAACTTACCGATAAAATAAAACCTATTCACAATCTCACAATAGCCTAAACGAAAAGACTCGTCTGTCTTTATAGGGTGGGGCCTATGAAACAATCTTGCCCCAGCTAAAGACATAAGCTTATATTTTCTTCCCACCCTATAACTAAAGTCTACATCTTCCATGTAGCCATACCCCTTGAAACTTTCATCAAACATAAACTCCTTAAAAATATCTGCCCTCCAAGTAGTAGCTCCTCCTGGCAGCCATTTTGTCCAGACATCTTTATTAATATTTTCTAAAGCAGTAGAGAACCCTGAAACTAAAACATTACCTGGCCGAGAATCCCCAAGAAAAAATATCCTTTTAAGAAACCAGAATCTTCTCATCTTTATCTGATTTACAACATTAAATGCTACACCTGCAATACCTCTACTATATGAATCCTGCCAAAAAGTTAAGATCTTCTCCAGCGAATCTGGGTACAGGATCACATCATCATCTAAGAAACCGATAAGATCATAATCCGCAGGCACTCTTCTAATACCAATATTTCTAGCCTGAGTTAAAGAATTTGGCTCAGTATGGATATAATCTACAGCCAAAGCATCAAACTTCTTCCTATTTTCCAAAAGCTTAGTCCCGCTATCTAGAACAATGATTAAATCAGGCTTTCTAGTCTGCCGGACCAAAGAATCCAGCAATAAATTAAGTTTTTCTTGTCTTCCTTTTGTAGGGATAATTAATGCTATTCTTAAGCTTTTACTCATGGGGTCAAGAAAAAAATTGGGATAAATAAGTATTTTTAAGGCTTTCTTCAATTGAAATCGGTTTAAAATTCTTAATGATTTTCTTAAGCTTAACTGTAGACCCAAAGGAATCAGTTATCTCTTTTTTACTATCAGTTTTATCTTCAACGACCCTAATGCCACGCATCCCAGATATATTAATGAGTCTTTTTAATAAGTCCCTGATCAAAAATGACTTTCCTCTGCATACATTGTAAACCTGCCCCTTCTTCCCACGTAATGCAATAGCTAACAAACATTTACATATATCCTGAATATCCAGAAAATCTCTTTTTGCTCCGAGATTCTTAGTGATCAATACTGGCCTCTGTTTCTTTTTTTTTATTAAAGCTAACTCCCTGGCGAACTTTCCTATCGATAAGTTTGTACCGATACCCCTACCCGAGATATTAAATATCCTAGCAATAACAATATCCAAGCCATTTTCTGCAAACATAAGAGATAGATGCGTCTGGATCATCTTAGAAAATCCATAAATATTAATTGGCTTCAGAGGATAGTTTTCTCTAACTGGCAGTTTCGCGCTACTCAAACAACCATATTCAGAGGCAGATGATGGAACAATAATGCGCGGAGAATAACCATCGATCTTTTGTATAGCGGAAAACAGGCTATAAGTTGACAAAACATTCAGTTTCAGCAACTGCTTAAGATCAGAATTAGAAACAATGCCGGCAAGATGAAATATGTAGCGCGGCCTTATACGAGAGAGCAAAGTCTCCAATTCTCTATTATCCTCCGTCAAATCAATTATATATCTTCTCTTGCTTTCCTTTAATTTAATATCGATCCCATAAATCTGCCAAAAGGGATATTGTTTTCGAATATAAGCTTCCAGGTTAGAACCGATAAACCCATTTATGCCAGTTATCAGTATCTTAATATTCTTGGCCATACAAAAACTTTCTTTTATTTTTTACAAACTGATCCTGAGCTGTCTGAAAATCTTCGATTCTACCAATATCTAACCAATAGCATCTAGGCTCATAACAAAAAATCTTTTTTCCTTTTGATTTCATTTTTAGTATAAGATCCGGGATATCAATACACTCTCCTCTTGAGATGTAATCTTTACAGGCCCTATTCAAAACATAAATACCCATACTCACATAATTAAAATGCTTAGGCTTTTCGATGTAATCTGCAAGCTCAAGATCACTATTTATCTTTATAACTCCGAAATCGATAAGGACCTCCCTCTTAATTATAGATAAAGTAGAAATACCTTTATATTTTAAATGAAAATCAAAAAGCTGGTTATAGTTTATATCCGTAAGCACATCTCCATTCATTACAATAAAATTATCATCCAGACAACTTATGTTTTTGATTGCACCAGCCGTGCCTAAGGGACGGTCTTCCCTGACATAACGAATTTTAACGCCCCATTTTCTTCCATCCTTAAAAAATGCTTCAATAAGCTCTGCCGAGTGCCCTATGGATAATATAATTTCATTAATCTTAAAATGCTTAAGTTGCCTGATAACAATTTCTAGAATAGGCAGATCCCCCACAGGCACTAGAGGCTTAGGCATAGTTACTGTATAAGGACGCAACCTAGTCCCTTTTCCACCAGCCAAGATTACCGCTTGCATATTTTATAATTATCCTTTCTTAAAGATAGAAACAATTACTTCATATCTTATATTAACTGCTAATTGAATATTTTCGAATATTCCTAAATAATTTTAATAAAACATACTCGACATTTAACCGATAGAATCCGTTTTTCAACCTCGCTGCAGAAATTTTACAAAGAATACGTTTTATATTATATATTATTTTTCTTGAGATCCTAGAAGAAACATAGGGAGATAAACTCCAGGATAATATCCGAAATAGTATAAAGACGCGATGCCTTGCTGCAAATGTATCTGAATTAGTAATCCATGAATAATATTTTGGGTTTTGATATCCAACTCCCTCAATATACTCTTTGTCTGCCAAATCAGCCCACTCCGCTAAACTATTAGGGGCTTTATATCCATACTCTGAGACGGCAAGATCGTAAAGATTAGAGCCGGGGTACAGGCGAAATGGCGTAACTACAGATTCGCTAGCTGGAAATTTCTCTTTAATTTCTGTTGCAAGCCGGTAGGTGCTTTGCATTTCATTTTCTGTTTCACCGGGCATACCTGCCATAAAACTAAGCCGAGGGATAATCTTGGTTATACTTAATATTTCAAGCGCCCTCATTATATCTTCCACTTTCATTCTCTTGTTTAACATATCTAAAACTCTTTGACTGGCGCTCTCAACTCCCATAACAGCAACAAGTAAACCCGCTTTTTCTAGCTCTTTGACAAAACTTCTATTAATATAATTGTCATTAAAATAATCCGCGCGTAGCTGCACTCTCCATTTAATATTAACATTCTCGGTAAGAAGCGCTTCGACAAATTTATAGACTCGTTTTTTATCCCCGAAGAAATTCTCATCAAATATATGGATGAAATTAGCTCCGTACTCTGCCTTCAAAAATTTTATTCTTTCAATTATCTCTTCCGCCGAGCGTTTCTTGTAATCCCTGCCCAAAATAACATTAATACAGAAATTACACTTGAAATTACATCCTAATGAAGTATTTATAGGATAAACTACATATTGTTTGTATTCATCATCTATAGAGCTGTCGATGGCGATGTTGTTGTTTTTTGAATACCGCTTATGATCCATAATAGAAAAATCGATATAGGGAATATTAGTAAAGTCATCGGGAATACTGTTTGGTGCCGTAGAAAACACGGTTCCATTATGTTTATAGCAAATCCCGGGAATGCTTGAGTAATCATTATTATTCGCTAAAGCGCCTGCAAAATTAACTACAGTTGCCGCACATTCATTAACCACACAAAAATCTACAGCTTCATCTAAACGGTTTGATCAGGAAAAAGCGTAGGATGCACTCCTCCCCAGACAATTTTTACCTGAGGTCGAGCCTGCTTTAGTGCATGGGAAACTAAATAAGCCCATCTAAGCTGAATTGTCATAACTGAGAAACCTATAAAAACTGTATCTTCATTTATAAAACCTAATGTCTGATCAATTGCCTCCTTAATAGTCAGGTATCTTCCGTCTACAATACGAACATCAAAATTGCTCTGTTGCAATATCGTTCCCAATATTTGGATCGCATTATTTGGGAACATCCCAACATCTTTAAGCGGCGCAAAAAGATGAATCCCTGGATTTACCAAGATAACCCTGCTCCTGTTCTCAATTGAAGGCTTTTTAATCATAAGTTATTACCGCCGAAGAAACTGAAGATTCGAGTTTCTTGTCCTACTTATTAATTGAATAAAATCTTTTCAGTCTTTCCTCATTCGGTTCAAAAAGATACCTTTTAGCATAAGCCTGAGCCTTTCCCTGGCGTGACAAGAAATCAGAATCGCTCATTACGTCAATTTCATGTACTATCGATAATAGATCTTGCGGTTTTCTTGCTCGCCAACGAAAATCATCAAAATTAAACAATGGATCAGGATCCAAGACTTCAGCAATATCTAAATTAACGACAGGAATCCCACGCATAAGCGCCTCAATCGATAAGGTTGAATGAACATAGACTAGGATATCAGCCCATTGATAGCACTCATCCAACGTTTCACGGCTTGCATTATAAAACTTAAACTGCGGCAGCCCATTGATCTTTATTGCTTCCTCTAAAGTAAATACAGGATGTGGCCTAAGCCAAATTTCATACCCGGCTTGCCCTTCTAATGCTTTTTCCAGGAAATTTAAGACTTTGACATATTCTTCAAGATTGCTAGATAATACAACAAAAATACGAGCATTCTTGCTTTTCCTCGATTTTATCTGGCCTCGAAAAGGCTGCTGACGTAACGCACATCCAACTTCAAGTAAACTCGTCGGAAAACGTCCTATATCATGCATAATATTTCTTGTAATCTCACCCATAGTTAAAATGGTATCCGGTAAAGGAATTACCCTATGCTCTCCCTCCCCTAATAGGAAATTAGTGTGCCGCTGAGATATTGAAGCGTGCTGATAACCGACTATGCGCGTACCTGGTGAAAATCTTCTTAATGCCAAAATTATCATTTTTTCAAAGGCCCTATTCTCAAATGGATAAAACATCGAATCAATAGAAACATAAGAAGCAAGTCTTTTTACGGCATAGTACACCCTTAAATTATCAAAAAAATAAGAAGACACATAATCGTTACGAATACCGTCCTTAACCAGATAAGTTAAATCTACGCCGTTTACACTGACAACACCTCTTTTTAATCTAATAGGAGAGAAATATTTTAGTAAAGCTTGCTTTAACGAAATTAATAAATCTGAGATTTTAAGAAAATACTCAATAGTGACCAAACTAATCCCGGAGGAACTCTTAACAGCTTTCTCAATAACCTGTTTATATAAAGGGGTGACAACATAGAGAATATTCAAGAAATTTACTTCCTTATCCCTAAGGTAAAAGTTAAAATCACCAAAAAATGCATCCTTATAAGAACCATTCTTAACGAAAGAATGCTCATTAAGCAAAGAAAATACGATTGTAACATCCTTATTTCTTACTATTTTGGGCTTACAAAATACTCTTGTGTATAATTTATACAAAATAATCCTAAAAAATGCAAAAAAAACAGCCAGAGGCGCTATATGCTTCAGTAAAGCTTTGAAATCTACTTTTTGAGAAATAAAACACATTATCTTGACCAATCGACCTTTTACAATAATTCGTATTTGATGATAGAGTACCATATCGTCAGTTACAATTAGAAGTGTATCGAACTTGGGATTATCCATTAAGTCAAGAATTGTTAAAACATGATAAACTCGATAACAAAGTTGAGTAGTTAAAGGATTTTTATTAATAAAATTAAGACCGAACCATAAGAATGAACAATTATTCTTATTAAGTTCAGCAACAAAATTAACAAAATTATTCTGGAAATTATCACTTAAACATCTTTTAAATTTCAAATCTAAAGCAGATTTAAAATTATCCTTAGTTTTTATAAAATCTAAGAGATCACAATGATCTTTATCAATTTGAAAAATGGGATAATAAACAACCTGTCGGTTTGAAGCTATAAGTTCTTTAATGCTGCCTAATTTATTAGTAAAAATGATATTTTCCATATTCTACTTCAACCAACCTTATCGTAAGTGGTGTTCATCGCGCCAACTTTAGCATTTTTAATTGTTGTAAAAATCAAGACATCTTCACTTTTTAAAAGCTGATCACAAGAATCGCAAAATGGATAAGACTGAAAATCTCCTCGGTCGTGTGCATCCCGAAAACGGTTAAAAGGCTCACCCGTAATTACATCGCGTAATGATTTCTTTTTCAAATCTCCCAATACAATATTAGAATTATAATCAAAACAGCAGGGAACGACCAAGCCATCCCATTGGACTTGGATAGGCCCGT
>Ga0247841_10012116_pt1 | contig 11302 bp, 12 predicted proteins | sample LaCruzMarch2015__2_FD_192410 | JGI IMG/M metagenome (GOLD analysis project Ga0247841, IMG submission 192410) | Freshwater microbial communities from meromictic Lake La Cruz, Castile-La Mancha, Spain - LaCruzMarch2015_18m | ecosystem: Environmental > Aquatic > Freshwater > Lake | place: Spain...
TTCCTGCTGAAAAATTATCAACTGATTGGTTGGGCGGACGATTCAGCCTGCCCCCACTGGAAAAATTATTAGCTGGTGCATTTGAAGAACAAAAGGAGAATTTTTATTACGCCCAGGAAATGCGTTACCCTGTAAAAGGAGGATATAAATCATTCCTCAATGAAATGGCTTTAAATGCAAATATTAGAACAGAGAAAGAAGCTGCACTTATTTCAATAGATAGCAAGAAAATCAGTTTTACAGATGGTTCAGAGGAGCATTACGATAAACTTATCTCTTCAATCCCTCTTCCTGAAATCGTAAAAATAATCAAGGATGTCCCTTCAATAGTGCTGGAAGCTGCAAACAAATTATTAGCTACTTCTGGTCAATTGGTATCTATTGGCTTTAACCGCCCAAACATTCCTCCTTTTCTTTGGTTTTATATTTATGATGAGGATATATTGCCGGCAAGGGGCTATTCTCCTTCCATTAAATCTCCTTTTAATACGCCTGAAGGTAAAAGCTCATTGCAATTTGAAACATATTTTTCAAGACATTCCCCTAAAAAAATGCAGGGTGATGCATTGATTGACCATGTAATTAATAAAGGTAAAACAATGAAATTATGGTCTATCAATGACATTGAGGTGACTGATTATCGTGAGCTTAAATATGCCAATGTTGTTTATGATTTCGATAGAAACAAAAATCTTGCAATTGTTCATAATTACCTTGATCAGGTTGGAATAAGCTATATTGGGCGATTTGGAGAATGGAGTTACTTATGGAGTGACCAGAGTTTATTGAGTGGAAAACAATGTGCTGACCTGCTCGTTTCAAAACATTAAGCAAATTCTTATTGTTCGGTGATTAATCAAACTATGAAATTTACCATTGGACTGCCCATTACAAAAGTAAGGTTTTTAGACGAAACCTTAAAAAGCATAGAGAATCAAACGTTAGATGATTATGAAGTTGTAATAAGAAATAATGGTTCTACTGAAAATGAAAGGAAAGATATTAGGAACGCATGTTCAAAATTTTTAGAAAAAAGTAATGCCCAATATTATGAAAACACAGAGCATCTAAATATTTCAGTAAACTTTAATAAAATACTAGAAAAGGCTCAAGGGAAATATCTGACAATTTTAAGTGATGATGATATAATTCAACCTGAATTCCTGGAAAAATTCAATCATTTAATTGTAAAATATCCATCAGTAAATATTTATCATTGCCGGGTTAAGAGAATTAATGAGAATAATCAACTGATTGATTTTACAGAGAATTGTCCAGAATATGAATCGCTGCCAGATTTTGTATATCATCGGATGGTGGGGAATAGAACGTTATATCTTTCTGACTTCGTTTATTCCACAGCCAAATTAAAAGAAATAAATGGATTTGTGGTTTTCCCTTATGGGTGGGGAATAGATGATATAACCTGGTGTAAACTGGGAATGAATGGGTTTGGATTTACATCAAGTATTTTATTGAACTATAGGGTTAGTTCATTGAATTTTACTAATCAACAAAGTACTGTTCTTCGTCGTATTAATGATTTGGATTTTATAAAGGAAGAATATGAAAAAATTATATTGTCCCCAACTTTCATTACTTCCTCTGGTTACCCAGTAGATTTCTTAATAGATAAAAATAAGGAGAGAATAGAAAGAATGAGGAATGATATAATCGTCTCCTTTATCAAATCTTCAAATTGGGTTCAAATCGTACTATTGTATTTCAAGTCAAGAAACCACAAATACATTTTTTTTAAGTCCATTAAAAAGCGCCTGGTAAAAAAAGTTTTCATTAATTTGTAATGAATGACCTTAAAAGATAAGACCATTACCGGGCTTTTATGGAGTTTCATTGATAATACTGCAAGCGCAGGTATCTCTTTTATCATTGGAATTGTTCTTGCCAGGATATTAAGTCCCCGAGAGTTTGGTTTGGTTGGAATGCTTTACATTTTTATTGCAGTTTCACAATCAATTATGGAAAGTGGTTTCAGCCAGGCCCTTATTCGGAAAAAAGAACCTTCAGAGGCAGATTATTCAACAGTGTTCTATTTTAATGTGGCAATTGGTCTTTTTTGTTTTTTGCTTCTTTTCTTTTTTGCCGGACTGATCAGCCGATTTTTTAATGAACCACAATTAAAACCACTTTCTCAGGTACTGGGAATTTCTTTGGTCATAAATTCGACAATTATCATTCAACGCACGATACTTACTAAACGTATCGATTTTAAATTACAGACCAGAATTTCTATAATTGCATCGGTATTATCTGGTTTAGTTGGGATTGGTATGGCACTATCTGGTTTTGGTGTCTGGAGTCTGGTCGGCAAAACCATTACGATGTATTCAATTACCGCCTTATTACTGTGGTGGTGGAATAAATGGAAACCCATTTTTATATTTAGCATCCAGTCTTTTAGGGAGCTATTTTCGTTTGGTTCAAAATTGTTAATCAGCAGCCTTATATTCACCGTCTATCAGCAAGTTTATTATCTGGTAATCGGAAAGTATTTTTCTGCCCAGGAATTGGGTTACTATACCCGTGCAGATCAATTTAGTCAATTGCCATCCTCAAATCTCACCACTGTTATTCAGAAAGTAAGTTTTCCAGTACTGGCCAGTATTAAAGAAGATACTTCCCAAATGAAAACCGTATACAAAAAACTCATTAAATCATCCATGCTCATCTGTTTTATTCTTATGCTTGGAATGGCTTCCGTTGCAAGGCCAATGGTTTTGATTCTTCTTGGTGTAAAATGGGAACCATGTATAATATACTTGCAAATGCTTTGTTTTGTTGGCATGTTTTATCCCTTGCAAGCCCTGAATTTAAGTATCCTCCAGATTGCCGGAAGAAGTGATCTATTCTTACGTCTTGAAATAATTAAGGAATCCTTAGCAGTCCCGGTTATAATTTTAGGAATTATTTTTGGAATAAAGGTAATGATATTAGGTATGATAGCCATAACGCTTGTAGCCTATTATCTGAATAGCTATTGGTCTGGTAGTTTCATAGGATATTCCTTCGGGGAACAAATTAAAGACATCTTGCCTTCATTTTTAATGGCTGTATTAATGTTTGTTGTTATGTTTGCCGAAGGATACCTTATTCCAGTGCCTCCATTCCCTTTAATAGTGATTCAAATCATAACGGGTATTACATTGATACTTATTTTATGCGAAGGATTTCAGTTTAAAGATTATTTATATATCAAGCAAATTGCAAAAGATAAATTACTACAACAGTATGCAAAATCCTGAGCACCCAATTTTTGTAACTCAACCTGCCTTACCTCCGTTAGAGGAGTTTCATGAATTGCTAAAAAAAATATGGGATACCAAGATCTTAACAAACAATGGGCCATTTCACCAACAATTTGAAAATGCTTTAGCGGAATTTCTGGGAGTAAAATACATCTCCTTGTTTTCCAATGGCACGTTAGCCCTTATAACAGCATTGCAAGCTTTACGAATAACTGGTGAAGTTATCACCACGCCTTTTAGCTTTGTCGCAACAACGCATTCACTTTGGTGGAACAATATCAAGCCTGTTTTCGCTGATATCGAACCAGATTATTTTAATCTTGATCCGGAAAAAGTTGAAGCTGCCATTACACCTCAAACCACTGCGATCATGCCAGTACATGTTTATGGCAATCCTTGCAAGCTGGAACAGTTCCAAAAGATCGCAGACACCTATGGATTACAAGTGATTTATGATGCCGCTCATGCTTTTGGAGTGAATTTAAATGATAATTCTATTTTAAACTATGGTGATTTATCAATATTAAGCTTCCATGCTACCAAAGTATTTAATACCATTGAAGGAGGAGCTATCATCAGTCCGGACGAAAAAACTAAAATAAGAGTTGATTATCTTAAAAACTTTGGATTTGCTGATGAAACAACGGTAATAGCACCTGGAATAAATGCAAAAATGAATGAGTTGCAATCAGCCTATGGATTATTGCAATTAAAATATGTAGATGATTGTATTGCTAAACGTAAGAAAATTGCAACATTGTATCGTGAAAAATTAAAAGAAATTGCAGGGATAAAATATTTGGAGGACATTGAAGGGGTTAGACATGCTTATTCCTATTTTCCTATTCTGGTGGATAAAGAGAACTTTGGTAAAACACGGGACGAGCTATATGAATGCCTCAAAAAGCAAAATATATTTGGTCGACGTTACTTTTATCCTTTGATTAGTCAATTTCCGACATACAGGGGGCTGCAATCATCACGTCAGGATAATTTACCTGTTGCAACAAGAATGTCAGAACAAGTCATTTGTTTACCTATCTATCCTGAACTTGATATTGAGTCTGTTATAAAGATTGTATCAATAATAAAGGACTGTCGTTTATAGACTTTAATTATCATGCAAATAAACATCCTTGAATACTTAAGAAAAACCATTGAATCTGTTCCAGATAAAACGGCGCTTATAGATGGCGACCGGATTATCCGGTTCTACGACTTAGACAATAAGGCGAAATTTCTTGCAATGCATATTGCTAGGTTGACAGGATCAGTCAATAAGCCGATTGCAGTATACCTTCCCAAAAGTATTGAAAGCGTCATCGCCGATATTGCCATTACTTACTCTGGTAATGCTTATATGAACCTTGACATCAAATCTCCACTGACTCGGATCAATAATATCCTAGACCTTGTTGAGCCATTGTACGTGATTACCAATACTGTTGGAAAGGGACAACTTGAAGATATCTACAGACACTATTCAATTATTAATATTGACAATGACCTACATTTAACAGGTTCGATCAATGAGGAGACTTTGTGGGAAAGGCTGTCAGGCATTATTGACACTGATCCTTTATGCATTATTAACACTTCGGGTTCGACAGGAACGCCAAAAGGGGTAGTACTCAACCACAAAAGCTTCATAGATTTCACTGAATGGGCGGTCGATACTCTGAAAATTTCGGACAAAGAAGTAGTAGGCTCACTCTCTCCCCTTGTTTTTGACATCTACAGCTTTGAATTATGCATGCTGATGTGCAAAGGAAGTACGATTGTCATTTTACCAGACTCAATTGCTGCCTTTCCTGCGAAAATCCTTGAGCTGATGAAGGAGACCGCCGTTTCATTCATTTTTTGGGTTCCCACCATTATGGTGAATATCGCGAACATGAATTTACTTTCGAAATTTGACATGCCTTCACTAAAAACGGTATGGTTCGCCGGAGAAGTATTCCCCACCAAACAATTCAATTACTGGAGGAAACACTTGCTCACGGCAAAATTCGTTAACCTTTACGGACCCATTGAAATCACCCTTGATTGCACCTATTATATCGCCAATAGGGAGCTGAAAGATGAAGAGCCAATCCCCATTGGATTCCCTTGTCGGAATACAGACATACTGATATTGAATGAAGATAATCAAATTGCTACCGGGACGGAGGATGGCGAACTTTGTGTAAGAGGAACATCGCTGGCCATGGGATATTACAACAACCCGGAGAAAACAGCTGCAGCCTTTGTCCAGAATCCTTTAAACAAATCATATCCCGAATTAATATACAGGACCGGGGATATAGCATCTATCAATGAAAGGGGAGAAATTATTTTCAAGGGAAGAAAAGATACCCTGGTCAAGCATCTTGGTTATCGCGTAGAATTGGGAGAAATTGAGCATATTATCATCAATAAATTGAAACTGGTAGAAAACGGATGCGTTGTGTACAATTTTGTAAAAAAGGAAATCACACTATTCTACCAGGCACAAAATGAGATCCCGGTGGCCGAGATCAAGAAACAGATCAGCCTTGAACTTCCCAGGTACATGGTGCCTGTTACCTACATTAAATTGGATGAGCTGCCAAGGAATGCCAACGGGAAGGTTGACCGTCTGTTGCTGAATAAGAAAGTAAACAATAATTGAATTTTGAGGACCAATGAAAATTATTTTCATTAAAGAAGAAAAAGAATTGCTGCTCAACTATATAGGTGAGTTTATTAATCTCAAACCTATTTTATCGAATTACTTTCCTTCCGATTCAAATGATTATGAATATTTTAAGACGAAAAAAAGTATCATCCTGAGGAAGAGATACCCAACTTTCCACAGGATATATTTTATGACCTTGGATATTAAGGAAATTGAACTCATATTAGTAAATTTGAAAGGAAGAAATGCAATCAATATTCCATCAAAAGGTGAAATAAGTGATTTGAAAACCTTGATGACCTCATGTGGTTATGATTTAATTGGTGTTTATGAAAGGTTTTTCAATCCAAAAACAGAATCGAAAAAGGGTTTTATGGCTAGTTACGCAGGTCCAGATCATTTCAGTGTGATTAAGTCAATGATGTACGCGAATTTTAATGCGATAACGGATTGGTTGCCTGATGATGACATATTGAAAACAATGATCTGCAACAAACAAGTTATTATAAACATGAAAAATAATGAAATTTTAGGATTCCTTGTTTTTACTTTCATCGGGAAAAAATGCTATTTGAATTGTTGGTATGATACCTGTGGGGAAGGGCTCTCCCTGCTTTTTAATGTTTACTCTTTGATGAAAAACAACAACATTAGTTATAGCTATTTTTGGGTAAACTCTATGAATACCAATGTCAAAAAGATTCATACCTTACTTGGTTCAAAACCAGACGGGTTAAAGGATTATACTTTTTTCAGGGAAAATAATTAATAACAGTGTCATAAATAATGAGCATGAATATTTTACTTAATATTGTCAACACTATATTGTCAAATAAAGGGTGGGTCAGTATTGAAAGACTGTCAGGAAGTATGAAATTGAGAGAAGATCTGAATTTTGATTCTTTGGATCTTGCTGAATTAACAGTCAGGATTGAAGCCCAGTTTGGAATTGATATTTTCGAGGATGGCCTCGTTGATACGATTGGTGGTATATTGGATAAATTATGCATTCATGAGTAAGAGTTTGTTTTATATTGATTCAATTGAAAACAGGACAAAATCCTATGACGATTTATTGAATGATGTAAATTCCACGAAGTCTTATAATTCTTATTTCAGATCAAACTCATACTATTCTGTTTTTTTAAATATCATCGTATCAATATTGCTTGAAAAAGAAATTATTATACTAGATAATGACTTTAGTGAAAAAGAAATTGAAATATTGATAGGGTTTAACGATTTAGAAACCAAACAAGAAAACTTGACAATTGAAGAAATTGACAAATTACAAGTCAATTCCATTGAAGAGTTGCTGAAGAAGATAAATAATGTGGATTATAATTGGAAAATAAGCCTGTTTACATCTGGAACAACAGGATTACCAAAAAAAGTATCACATACATTCGAAACTATCACGAGATTCGTAAAACGCTCAACTGCACATTTATCCGATGTTTGGGGTTTCGCTTATAATCCAACACATATTGCAGGTATTCAGGTATTTTTCCAGGCGCTTTTAAATCAGAATTTGATTATCCGGCTTTTTGGGTTATCACAAACCTTATTTTTTGAACAAGTCGAAAAATTTCAGGTTTCCCACATTTCAGCTACCCCAACATTCTTTAGGCTTATTTACTCTGACAACCTGGTTTTGCCTTCAGTAAAACATATTACAATTGGAGGGGAAAAATTAGATAAGAAAATAGTAGAGAAATTAAAGTTGATGATGCCCGATGCATCATTTACCAATGTATATGCTTCCACTGAAGCAGGGTCTTTATTCGCCTCTAAAGATGATGCTTTTATCATAAAAGAAGAATTTAAGAACATGGTCAAGGTCGAAAAATTTGAACTGCTTATCAACAAATGCTTATTGGCTCAATCAGATGACCTTAAACTGGCCGGAGAGTGGTATCATACCGGTGATATTGTTGAAATTATGGAGACTGAGCCATTAAAGATAAGGTTTATCTCCAGGAAAAACGAAATGATCAATGTTGGGGGGTATAAAGTGAACCCTGCAGAAGTAGAAGATGCGATTCGAAGTATCTCTGGGGTTTCAGATGTGCGGGTATATGCGAAACCCAACTCTGTATTGGGAAACTTGATATGTTGCGAAATCGTTTCAGTAAATGATGAAGTCACTGAAAAAAGAGTCAGGTTATACTTAACTGAAGTACTTCAGGATTTTAAAATACCCCGGCTTATTCATTTTGTCGATAGATTAGACTTAACACGAACAGGTAAAGTGATAAGAAATTAGTATGGGACAAAACATTCTAATAACAGGTGTTTCGAAAGGGTTGGGCCTAAAAACCGTGGAAGTATTGTTGGAAAAAGGACTTAATATTTATGGGATAAGCAGAACAAAGTCACCTGAAGTTGAACTGCTTTTAGAACAACATCAGAATAGTTTTTTCTGGCAAAAATTTGATTTATCCAATGCCGATGGGATTAAAAACCTTTTTCAGTCATTTATCGGTTTCGACAAACCCATTCACGGGTTCGTAAACAATGCGGCCATTGCTTATGACGATATCATTACAAATTTGAACTATCATCATTTAAGTAAAATGTATCAGATAAATGTCTTTTCGCCGATGATGCTTACGAAATCGGTTATTCGCCAAATGCTATTACATAATATAAATGGGAGCATAGTACACATATCATCGATCAGTGTTCATACAGGATACAAAGGACTCTCAATGTACGCTTCTACAAAAGGTGCTATTGAGGCTTTTTCCAGGAACACTTCCAGAGAATGGGGGGAAAAGGGAATCCGGTCAAACTGTATCGTTGCAGGTTTTATGGAGACAGAAATGAGTTCTACCTTATCCTCAGAAAAGAAACAAAGGATTTATCAGCGAACGTCGCTAAAGAAACCCACTACAGTGGGAAGTGTTGCAGAGATGATCTCTTTTTTATTATCTGATGCTTGCGAATCTATCACAGGACAAAATATTCACGTTGATTCAGGAACAATTTAACTGTATGGAAGATATAATTATTGGAATATTGAACGAACTCAGACCCGAATTCGATTTCACTCAACAGGTTGACTTTATTGGAGAAGGAATGTTGGATTCCTTCGATATAGTAAATCTGGTCACAGCTTTGGACGAAAGATTTGCCGTCTCAATCGATGGGATGGATATCCTTCCGGAAAATTTTTCATCAGTAAACGCTATTACAGCCTTGTTATTAAAAAATGGAGCGCAATCATGAATCTAACCTTCCACGATAAAACCATAACCGGCATTTTAACCCTTTTGCCTGCCAAAGAGGTGAAATTTGAGGATGAAATGGAGAATTACAATTTCTCCATTGCAAAATCACTTAAATTGAAAATGGCCATGGGCTATAATACTCACCGGATCTTCGACGAAAATGTATGCACTTCTGATTTGTGCGCTTTTGGGATGAACCATCTCTTCGAAAAGGATTTACTCAGGAAAGAGGAAATTGACGCTTTGATCCTGGTGACCCAATCGCCCGATTATTTTATGCCGCCTACCAGCAATGTTATACAAGGGAAACTCGGTCTAAAGAATGATATTTTTTGTATGGACATCAACCAAGGCTGCGCTGGATTTTTGATTGGACTGATACAGGCATTCATGCTGCTTGAACAGGAATCTATAAACAAGGTTGTACTTCTGAATGCTGACATACTAAGTCGCAAAGTTTCAAAGTCCGATCGCAATAGCAATCCACTGACAGGAGATGCTGCCTCAGTGACAATCATTGAAAAAAATACATCGAAAAACACAATCTATGGATTCCTGAAAATGGATGGCACTGGTCACGATGCTCTCATTATACCTGCTGGCGGGTTCAGGATGCCTTCTACTCCTGAAACTGCAAAGATGAAGGAGGATGCAGCAGGAAATTTTCGTTCACTCGACAATCTTGTGATGAAAGGGGACGACGTTTTCAATTTCGTGCAACGCGAAGTACCGCCAATGGTCGAACAGTTGCTGCAAAAAGCCGGCGTATCGAAGGAGGAAGTGGATTTCTACATGTTTCACCAGCCCAACAAGTTCATGTTGAACAAACTGGCCGATAAACTGGGGGTTCCTCGCGATAAGATGCCCAGTAACATCGTGGAGAATTTTGGAAATGCCAGTGGAGTTACGATCCCGACTGCTATTTCATTTAACCTTGGAGATAAACTGATTAGAGAATCTTACCTGATCTGCCTTGCCGGTTTCGGAGTAGGTCTTACATGGGCATCCCTTTTAATGCGTATTGAACATTTGAAGTTCAATGAAATTATTAAATATTAAAGAATTTACGGAAATGGAAAATTTCGACAATGCTATCGCTGAAATCCTGGAAGTAGATACCATAGAACTGGACCAGGAACTAATCTCCTTCGAATGCTGGGACTCCCTCACTATCTTATCGATCATTTCTCATGCAGACGAAACTTACAAGGTAACGCTCTCGGCTGCTGAAGTCAATGAATCTAAGACCGTAGGCGGATTGAAGAAACTTATCAAAAGCAAGATGTGATGAAACTGAATTACAATCCTTTTACCCTGGAGGGGAAGAAATTTCTTGTAACGGGTGCAGCCTCAGGAATGGGACGGGCTACAAGCCTGGTTCTGTCGAAACTTGGAGCAAACCTCTTACTGGTCGACATCAACCTGAGTGGTCTCCAAGAAACCCTGAGCCAATGCAGAACCACAGATATAATGCTGTATCTCGACCTGTCAAAATCTTCGTTGATAAAAGAGGAATTGATGAAGGCAGTGGCTCATTCTGGGAAGTTGAACGGCTTCGTTCATTTTGCAGGAAAGCCTTACGTGTCTCCGTTAAAAAGCATTAGTGAAGAAAAATGTGCCGAACTCTATTCACTCAACACCTATGCGGCCATTGAACTGGCAAAGGTGTTTACGAACAGAAATGTATATGCCGGAAATAAAGGATCCATTGTCTTGATATCCTCTGTTTATGGACTGGTCGGTTCAGCTGCCAATGTCGGTTACGCCATGAGCAAATCGGCCCTTCATGGCATCACGAAAGCATTATCCATCGAGCTAGCATCAAAAGGGATCAGGGTCAATTGTGTTGCCCCCGGATTCGTGAAAACAAATCTTTTGCCGAACCAATCTGAATTATTTGGGACAGATCATGATGAACTCATCAACAAGCTTCATCCGCTCGGGCTTGGTGAACCTGATGATGTTGCCTTTTCGGTAGCGTACCTGCTGTCAGACGCGGCGAAATGGGTGACCGGAACCATTCTTAAGGGCACCTCTAAAAACCAATTGTTAATATATACAACTGATTGTTAATAACATAACCATGCTTATGTCATTGGATTTTCTATATTTGCTGTAGAAAAAAGCAAGCCATGAAAAACATAAAC
>Ga0247841_10012117_pt1 | contig 11302 bp, 15 predicted proteins | sample LaCruzMarch2015__2_FD_192410 | JGI IMG/M metagenome (GOLD analysis project Ga0247841, IMG submission 192410) | Freshwater microbial communities from meromictic Lake La Cruz, Castile-La Mancha, Spain - LaCruzMarch2015_18m | ecosystem: Environmental > Aquatic > Freshwater > Lake | place: Spain...
TAACATACCCACAATCCCTCCCGCCATAAGATAAGCTTCAGCAATATTAGTATTATAAACGTGTGAGTTAATAATTTCACCATCGATTTGACTTCCCACCAATCCTCCAACAACATGTGCACTGTCAGAATCAAAAGCATATAATTGCCCATCAACTACATATGAATTCAAAATTTTTCCGCCATACATTATTCCAACCAAACTACCATATGGCCACTGTTGCGTAGCACGCGTAAAACCTAGTTCAGTCCAAACATAAGGGTACACCTCATCAAGTTGACCAATTGTAATATTTACTAAACCCAAATCTTTAATCTCAGAGTAAGGGCCAATAGATTCAAACAAAGACGCATAACGATCTGTCTGCCTTGGATTAATATATAAATTAGAGATAGTATTATTTTGTCCATAAAATTTACCGAAAAAGTTTTTAATTGGTTTGAACCCAGTACATCCCTGACTGCCAACAATACAATTCCAATTTCGACTAACTGAACAATCAATGTCTTCAGTTAAATTATAATTATAAATAATATATTCATCAGAAATCCCTCCAATAATCCCTTGGAGTTCATCACAATTTGAAATATTTCCTCCAAAAACTTCTCCATAAAAAATAATCTGAGTTGCATAAGAATGGTCTTCACCAGCATACGAAAACGAAAAATTAAATTCATACTTTCCTGCTTCAGTTATTACAGAAGTATCAAACACAGCACCAACCCCGTTTCCATCCCCGCTTTGAAGGCCATCTGTTCTCCAATTAGTTTCACCCTCTTTCCGATATTTAACAACCAAAGAAAGATAATCTGGAAAGAAACCTTTAAATTCTATTATTTCATCCGAACCCAATAAAACTGATTGTTTAACTCCAAGCGAATCTAATCTAAAATAAAAATAAGGCTCAGGACTAAAATCTAAGGGATTAACTAAACTAATTAATTTAGTAACATTTACTCTTCCTGCACCTTGCTCTGTCTGAGCCAACCCAAAATCAATTGCTGTTGCTTTTATTGAACTTTTAATTTCTTCAGAAGTCCAATTAGAATGTTTTTGTTTCAACAATGCTACAACTCCGGCCATATGTGGCGTAGCCATTGAAGTTCCAGAAATCTCCACATGATCATTATCTACACACTGCACACCTCCGCTTGAAAGGAATGCGTCTCCAAATTGAGCCGCACAAATACTTACTCCCGGTGCAAGAATATCGGGCTTAACAATAAAATTTGCACCCCAAACCACCGGACCCCGGGAACTAAAACCAGCCAAACTATTTGCATAATTAAAATCTGTCGTAACCTCTAAATTAATCGACACACTACTGGAATCTAACAAATTTAACAAATATTCTCCTTGTTCATTAGAAACTGAAACAGAAATAATATCCAAATTATTTCTAGCCACACCATTAAAACTTCCTGCAATATTATTATAAATAATAACTCCAACCGCCCCAGCAGTATAAGCATTTCTAATTTTCTCACTAAAGGTGATTGTTCCTCTTTGTATTAATGCAATCTTTCCATTAAAATTTCCACTGTTTAAAAAATCATCACTACTGCCTACGCCACTTACATTTTTTAATTCAGCATTGACAGAGCCAATTTTAGATCCAGCAAACCCATTCGAATCAATAAATAAGCTATTTGCAGACAGAATAGAATTTCTACCAAGATCATTGTTAGAAGCACCAACAGTTATTGCATTTCTAGCAGTTCCAGGGCTTCCAATTGTCTGCTCTCCAGAACCCGAATTTCCTGCTGCAACCACAACAACTTTTCCCGCCAAAACAGCATTATCCACAGCCGTAGAACTCGCATCATCGGGATTTCCTCCACCACCCAAACTTAAACTTAAAACATCGGCCCCGTCCACAACAGCTCGCTCTATTCCAGAAATAACCCCGGCCATAGAACCACTCCCCCCAGCACTTAAAACTTTATAGGCTAAAATCTTTGCATCCGGAGCAACCCCTTTCAAAACTCCATTGCCCGCCGCAATGCCTGCACAATGAGTCCCGTGACCATTATCGTCCATAGGATCTGCGTCGTTAATATCTGCCTCGTCATTATAATCTCCGTCGCCATTACTATCTCTACTATTTACAAAATCAAAACCCCCAATAACCTTTGCACAATTTCCACTTAAGAATTGTTCGGAAGTACAATTTCCAAAATCGGGATGAGCATAATCTATACCGGTATCAATAATAGCAATTTTAATTCCGACCCCAGTCAAACAATCTTTTCCAGTAATAGTACAATCATTTCCATCCTCATCTAATTGTCCTACTGAAATCCCTTCCTGAATTAGTGAAACAGAATCCATTAAGTCTACATAAACAATCCTATTACGTTGAACCGACTTAACTCCATAAATTTTTTCAATTTCTTTTGCTTCCTTATCCGTGATATTAATAGAGAAACCATTGAAAACCAAATAAAATTCTTGTTCAATATCTAGAGTTCTTTGCTCAGAAACAGCATGCCCGGTGATTAAGCCCGCTTTTTCACGATTATTAATAATTCTTTGTTTTACTTGCTCTCTCTCGTTTTGAATATCTGCTAAATGTTGATCCAGCTTTTGAGGAATATCTTCAGGCATTACAGCAATCGCCTGATAAATATTTTTAACAACTGGAATTTTATTTACAAAAGAATTCTGGTTTTGGATAGCCCTCTGTTTCAGCATGTATTCTTCAACAACCACCGGCTGCTCATCCAACTGGATAATATATCCAGAATAATCTAAATCAAAAAAAGAGTTATTTAATAAACCGGATTCAGATAAATTTGGTCCTATGATGTGCTTAAGTATGGAGAGGTTATTAAAATCTGAGATATTTTCTGAAAAGTTACTTATAGAAATGAGTCCGGAATCCTCTAATCCCTCGAGGGCATTTTCTGAAATAAATCCAAAAACAAATACTCCTGAGAAAACAATTAATATTAAAAATAAAATCACCGGCACTGCTTTTTTCATAAATAATTAGAAAAAACCAAGTTTAAATTCTTTACTAAAAATCCTCAAACACTAAACATTTAAATATTATCTAAAACTAACATTTTAAGGAGGTTAATATGAAAGAAGAAAAAAGAGAAGTGAAAAAGATTGGAATATTTTCTGTTGCTAAAGTTCTTGCTTTGTTTGGAATTCTATTTGGAATTGTTTATGGAGTACAAGTAGGTTTAGCTGCAAATAGTAGTCCTCTAACTTTTGCTGAAGCTGCAACTTATGCAGCACAAGATCCAACTGTGGCAATAACTGCCTATTCCATTGCTTTAGGCTGGTGGATGGTTATTATTGCACCAATTGTTTATGCAATTGTGTACTATTTAGTCGGCTTAATCGGCGGGCTGTTATATAATTGGTTTGCAAGAATGGTTGGCGGAATAAAACTTTATTTAGATTAAACCTATTAATTTTTGAGGTTTTTATTTTTTTAGAAAGATTTATAAATAATAGTTAACTATAGTTAACAGGAGACCAGAAATGTATTTACTACCACAAGAAATTGAAGTTTGGTATATTATACCTAAAATAAGAAAAGAACTCGCAAGCTTATTTGTAAAAGAATATAAATTAAGTTATGAAAAAGCAGGAGACATTCTTGGGATAAGTAAGGCTGCAGTTTCTCAATATTTATCTAATAAAAGAGCAAATAAAATAAAGCTTTCCACAGAAATGAATAATGAGATTAAAAAGTCTGCAAAATTAATTATTGACAAAGAATCTAATGGGCTAAAAGAAATCGAGAGGCTTTTGAATATAATGAAAGTAAGTAAATGTGCATGCGATGTTTGCAAACAATACAACAAAGATGTTTTAAAATATTGTAATTGTGAATTTAAATATTAAGATGCAAAAAATTTATTTAGATAATGCTGCGACTACGGAACTGGCTCCGGAAGTTAAAAAAGAAATTTCTAGATGTTTGGATCTCTACGGAAATCCTTCGTCAAGACATTCAGTTGGGAAAGAAGCGAAAATTGAATTAGAAAAAGCAAGAGAAAAAATCGCGAAATTTATTAATGCCGATTCAGAAGAAATTATTTTTACATCCGGTGCAACTGAAAGTAATAATTTTGCGATTAAAGGGTTAGCTTTGGCGAATCCAAAGAAAAAGCATATTATTATTTCTGCAATTGAGCATCCGAGTGTAATTGAGGTTTGTGAGGATTTGAAAAAACAAGATTATGAAATTGATGTGATCTCTGTAGATTCTGATGGGATTGTTAACTTAGATGAATTAAAAAAGAAAATCAAAAAAGACACCTTAGTTGTTTCTGTTATGCATGTTAATAATGAAATTGGAACTGTTCAGCCCATTGAAGAAATTGCGAGAATTTGTAAAGAGAAAAAAGTTATTTTTCATTCTGATTGTGTTCAGTCTTTTGGCAAATTAAAGATTGATGTTAAGAAAATTGGAGCCGATATGATTTCTATTTCAGGACATAAAATAAATGCGATGAAAGGAGTTGGATTTTTATATATTAAACAAGGGATTAAGATTTTACCAATAATAAATGGAGGAGGACAAGAAAATAATATGCGAAGTGGAACTGAAAATTTTGTTGGAATTATGTCTTTAGCGAAAGCAATTGAATTGAAAAGAAAAGAGGTTGAAGTTGAGAAATCTAGAAATAGGATAATTGATGAACTTTTGAAGATTCCTGGAGCGAAATTAAATGGTTCTAAAGAAAAAAGAGTTTATAATAATATTAATTTTTCATTTTACGGAATTGAAGGAGAAAGTTTGCAGATGCTTTTAGATGAAGAAGGAATTTGCATTTCAACAGGTTCTGCTTGCAGTTCACATAGTTTGAAAGGAAGTCATGTTTTAGAAGCAATAGGAATTGATAAATTTCATTTTAACGGAAGTATAAGAATCACCCTAGATAGTTTGAATGTTTTAACAAAAGAACAAGAAGATTATGTAATTAAAAAAGTGAAAGATAATGTTGAGAGATTAACGAAGATTAGTCCATTTAAATTTGGGGAGAAAAAATGAAAGCTGTTGGAAATGATTATAGCGATGAAGTGAAAAAGCATTTTACTAAACCACAAAATATGGGAGAAATGAAAAATCCCGATGCTGTTGGAGAGCTGGGTAATCCTGTTTGTGGAGATGTAATGAAGATTTATTTGAAGATTGGGAAAAATAAAGATAAACAAGATTTCATTAAAAATATAAAGTTTCAGACAATGGGATGCGCAGCTGCAATTGCGACTTCTTCTATGATAACTGAATTAGCTAAAGGAAAAACTTTGGAAGAAGCTAAGAAAATTACAAATAAAGATGTTGCAGAATCTTTGAAAGGTTTGCCTCCAATAAAAATGCATTGTTCTAATTTGGCTGCTGATGCGTTGAGGAAGGCGATTGGGAATTGGGAAGGAAAATAAATATATTAATTTATTGAGATAGAGAATATTTTCCCTTTTGGGCCACTTCTTCCATGCAAGAAAAATAAACATCTACTGTTCCTGCTTTTTGCATTTCTTCTTTACATCTTTTTTTACCGACAATATAATCTAAACTCATTTCGCATTGTATTTTTTCATTGGAATTTGATAACTTTTCGCAGTAATTCTTTAGGTAGTTAATTTCTAGCATCCATCCTTCGTTGTCCAGAAATAATTTGAAATCAGCATATTGAAATAATTCATGATAGCAATTTAAAAAAAGATTAGTATTCGTATAGTTGATTGAAAAAAGGTAATTATTATAAAAGCAAGGTTCAACTGAGCCTTTTGATAAACCAGCGTATCGATAGCAATCTGATACAAACAGGTCTCCACATTCCGGACAAGAGTTACAAATGCTAAGATTATTTGTTTTTGTAGCCTTATTGTCCAAGCACTCTTTAAATCGCCAAATATCAATTACTCCTTTTTCGACAAGAGATTTTACTTTGGAGCATTCTAGGTTCGAAGATAGCTTGTCTGCAAAATTACCAAAACAATTGTCTCTCATTGTTTGTCCGCCCCAATCTCCGGGCATCATCTCATCTGGAGAAAGATAACAGTAGCTACCCGACGATCTGATAAAAAAAATTGAGCAGACAATTATAATTCCTAAAATAACCAAGAAAGAAAATATGAGAATTTTTCCTTTTTTGTTCTTCATGTTTTTTCTACAAGATTGATCTTTTTAAGCTTTTGTAAGAGATTTGTTTTTCTGCTCACACCCAATAATATATTTAAGCGATTAGTCGCTAGGTGTAAACACCCAAAACCAAAATATATAAAGAAGTTATACTTATAATTAATGGAGGCAGATGAGATGAGTGCATTCAAAAAACATGCTGGACTTTTTAAGAACGAAGGCATTATGAGGGATGAGCTAGAAGAAGATGGAGAAGAACTTGAAAAAGCAGAAGGTGAATATTTCAAAGACGAAGAAATCTTTGAAGACTAAGAATAAGATTTCTAAAAATATGACTTTTGCTGAAATTATGAGTATAGACAGAAAAGCAGGATATAAATTAGCTGAGCGAGGAATGTTTTGTGGAGGTTGCCCCATGGCAATGATGGAAACTTTAGAGCAAGGTGCGCAAGCCCATGGAATTGATGTTGATGAGTTAGCTAGAGAATTAAATAAGAAATAATTAGGGCTGTGTGAATTCTCTGTTCCCTAGTTCACGGCAAGCTTCGTTTATTTTTTGAGCCACATATTCCCAATAGTTTTCCCATTTTTGTGCAGTTCTATCAAATAGTCGTGTTATCCCACTATCTTTTGTAGCATCAACATGCTTTTGATAAAGCCACTTTCTTTCTTCCAGAGGAATTTCTTCAGAGAAGACCATCTCTGGCAGATTCATGTCCGGCAAGTTCAATACATCAGTAAGAACTCTTAGCTGTCTCTTCTTTTGCCCCCTCATACCTAAGAATCCGCAATCGTCTTCATCTATGAAAAACACAGTTCGGGAGTGTTTCGCTGTTGTGAATTCATGATAGATTCCGGCAGGATTTGGGTTTTGAGTTATTCCCAATGCAGTTTGTAGCTGATGTGTTTTGATAAGCGCATCATCATAAGCAAATCTAGGTATCCTAATTTTTGTTTGCATGATTCTCTTATATTGCCAAATCTTTTCGTCGCTAGCAAAAACATAGTCTTGTTTTAGTACCATAAATATTTTTGTAAAATTTCGTTTTAAAGGATTGACAATATATTTTTATAAAATATGGGCTGAATATTGAGAATATATTCAAAAATTAGCCTAACTTGCAACCAGAAAGAGTCGAAAGCATTCCTAAAGATAACCCGCTCGCGACAATTCCATCATTCGTCTTCCAAGACGGATAAATAACTGCACCATTACATCTTCTAGCTTCCACAAAACAATCAATATAATTAACCTCTCCTTTCGCATCCTGGAAAAGACTTAGCTGTGCATCAACGAAACCGTTATTCCCAAAACCGTATAAAACAAATCCTTTCTCATTCAAACAATTTACAAAACTAGAATAATTCTCCCCGTCAATAATAACGTTTCCGTTAACAAGACTCCCCTTTAACAGAACCAAAAGTAAAATGAGCACTACAACAAGGACACCAATGCTCACAACTAAAAGTTTACTCTTTCTTTCCATAAATAAACTACTTTTTCTTGCTTTTTAAGCTTGACGCAATTTAATTACTCCTAATTTTTAATGAATTAATCCAAACATTTATAAACAAAATTCACGAAATTAAATTATGGTAATTTGGTGGGTGATCGGAGGAATAGTTGTTCTCGGAGCACTAGTATTTTTAGGATATTATAATAGATTTGTTTCTCTAATTAACCAAATTGACAATTCTCTAGCACAAATTGATGTTCAACTTAAAAGAAGAGCAGATTTAATTCCAAACTTAATGGAATCCGTAAAGGGTTACATGAAACATGAAAAAGGAATTATCACAGAAGTTACAAATGCAAGAAAAGCTTTAGTTTCTGCAGGAAATCTTCAAGGAAAAGTAAAAGCAAATGATAAGTTAGAAGGCGCACTATCAAGATTATTCGCAATTGCTGAAAACTATCCAAACTTAAAAGCAAACGAAAACTTCGTACAGCTTCAAAATGAATTAAGCTCCACAGAAGACAAAATAGCTTATTCTAGGCAATATTACAACGACGGAATTATGTCTTACAATCAAGCACGATTAACAATACCAGGAAAATGGTTTGCTTCAATGTATGGATTCGGAGACAAAAAGTATCTTCAAATTTCTCAATCCGAACGAGCAGCTCCAAAGTTAAAGTTTGACTAAAAGTTCTCGATTATTAATTAAACTTAAAAACATAGAATTCCTAACCAAGTTATATGGAAAGAATCTCATTTTATGACCAAATAGCAAGAAACAAAAGAAACTCAATCTTCCTAGTTTTAATAGTCGGTGTCATAATTATAATTTTAGGTTATGCAATTTCGTTTGCATTTTCTCAAGAATATTTTTTCTTTATTATGATTATTGCCATTATTTTTTCAACAATTTATTCTCTAATAGGATATAATTTCTCAGATAAAATCGCTTTATCTTCAGTAAACGCAATCAAAGCAGACCCTGTAAAATATAGACAATTTTACAATTCAGTTGAAGGATTAACTTATGCAAGCGGGATTCCTATGCCCAAACTTTATATTATGGATAACCCCCAGATAAACGCATTCGCAACAGGAAGAGATCCTCAACACGCAGTAGTTTGCGTAACGACCGGAACCCTAGAAAAATTAAACAAACAAGAACTGGAAGGAGTTTTGGCCCACGAAATGTCGCACATTGCAAATTACGACATTAGATTTATGACACTAACTGCGATTTTAGTAGGGATGGTTTCAATTATTTCTCAGTTATTTTTAAGAAGCATGTGGATGCGAGACAGAGATAATAATAAATCAGGAGCCATATTTCTTATAATTGGTTTAGTACTTGCAATTTTAGCCCCAATCTTAACTTCTCTCGTTCAACTTGCAGTTTCAAGAAAAAGAGAATATTCTGCAGATGCAACAGCCGTAAAATTTATGAGAACACCAACTGGTTTAATCGGAGCTTTAACAAAAATAAAAAACAATCAAGAAATGAAAGTTGCAGGTTCTATTTCCCCTCTTTTCTTCGCAAAACCAAATAGAGCCGCAGAACTTTTCTCAACCCACCCGCCATTAGAAAAACGTATAGATATTTTGAAAAAAATGTAAATAACAATAAAACTTATAAATCTCCTTGCCTGAAAAGATTCATGACCTTTAGACAAACACTCTCGACAATTCTCCTTTCAACAATAACCTCTCTCTCAAACGCAGGAAACACAAATGATTTTTACGCACTCCGTGCACGCACATTTGAAAACAAAGCTAATTCTCACCTCGTAATCGTCAAATCCTTAGTAAAGGCAATAGATGCACTAGAAACTCCTGAAGAAAATCTAGAAAGAGATATTTCACTTATCCTAGAAAAAGAAGCAAATTTCTATTTAACAATGGCCGAAAGCTATTCTCTCGCCCAAACAAATTTATTCCATGCAGAAAATTTCCGTCTTCACGCAAAAGACAAAAAAAGATTTAATCAATTGTACAAACAAAGACAAGAATGTTACACTCTTCAAAGAAAAGCTCTCATGGAAGCAGTCTCGAAATACGAAGCAGCCGCAATTGAAGAAGAAACAACAAAGGGAAATCACGAAAAAGCAAAAGAATTAAGAGACAAAACCCTCTCAATACTAGAATCAATTCCTCCAGTAAAATAATTAGCTAAAATAAAAAGCTCCCCTCCGAAAATTTCGCTCTTGAATAAATAGTTGCAAAGCAACAAATCGCTTCGTTGCCTCACAAGAGCAAAATTTTTGCCAAAATCAAAAGGGAACCTGATTATAAATTTTCAAAGAGACAGGCTAACCGTTATTGCCGCAATAACGATAATTAAGGCAATCCCAACGATCGCAACCCTAAAAAATAAAAAAGACCACCTAAAACCACTTTCAGTAACTTTTGTTTTCTTGTCAGATTTGTCCATAAAATAAAAAATAATTGAAATTATAACACTAATAAAAGAAAGCACTAATAATAGTACTGCCCAAACATATTTTTCTCTCTCTATTGCCCTTGTTATCATTAAAACATGAAAAATTAAAAGAGAAAACAAAAACACAAAACACAAAACAAAGAAAGATAGATGAACAAAGCTTGAAAAAGAGTTTTTAAAAAACAAAACTCCGAAAACCACGGAAAGAAAAAATGAAAAAACCACCACAAAAAAACTAATATCTCTACTGCTATATTTCTCGTCCACCTTCTTCATAGCTTACAAATAACCGCTAAGTATTTAAATCTTTCTCAAAAAACAAAGAAGTTTCTTATAAAAGATAAAATTTTGTGCCCTAACAAATCCGTCCGTCTTTTGGGCGGGTGGGCGGGAATAAAAATCGGCACAAAATTTAATTAACTAAAATTAAATTAAAAAGCTTTTTTAGCTTCACCAGACTTCATTGATTTCTCAGCATCAGCTTGTGACATTATTTTGCACATCCCGCATCCGCAGTCCTTGCATTTTCCTTTTGCCATAAAGCCTCCTCTTGAAGTCTTTGTCATCTCAGCACTAACCATAGGTTTCTGTGCCTTACATTTCATACATCTTGCGTCCATTATTTTACCTCCATGTTTGTTTTAATTCAAATTTTAAATATTATTTATTTCCTTTTTTGTCCCGCACGCCATGCATTTCAAAAAAGTTTTTTCGCCCTCTGTAATAATTTCTGTATCTGGCTTTCCACATTTCCCGCATTTTACAAATTTTTCAGCATACTTCTCAACTTTCTCATTAACCTGTGAAGAAATAAGTTTTCTAGTTAAAATTAGTCTATCACCTTCAATAACGCCTGGTGAAGCAAGCTCTTTAAACAAAAATCTAGCCACATGTTCTGGACTTCTCCTTAAGCAAGTACAAATTTGAGTAAAATTAGTAACTATAGTCTTAGTGCCCTCATGCATTCCCTCAACCTTCTTTATTTCAAATCTATCGCAAAACTCTGTTGGCTTTATGTTCTCATACGCCTCGCCAAGCAACTTTTCATAATCATCAACCATACTCAACTCAAAATCCCTGCCTTTTTAAGGGTTTTTATAAAGTTTTATTTATTTTTTCCAAATAAAAGATGAATTAATTACAAAAATCAGCACAAAACAAGCTATTTTCTCCCAAATAAATGCCAGCCAGTAACTTTTCTAATTTCTGCTTGAGCTTCTGCGAAAACCATTTCTTCCTCGATTTTACTCAATCTGGAAGAATATGTTTTTAACATATTCTCATAAACTCTTGTTT
>Ga0247841_10012118_pt1 | contig 11302 bp, 10 predicted proteins | sample LaCruzMarch2015__2_FD_192410 | JGI IMG/M metagenome (GOLD analysis project Ga0247841, IMG submission 192410) | Freshwater microbial communities from meromictic Lake La Cruz, Castile-La Mancha, Spain - LaCruzMarch2015_18m | ecosystem: Environmental > Aquatic > Freshwater > Lake | place: Spain...
CTGATTGGTTTAGGTGGCGGAAACGCCGCTTCTTTTTGTGTTTTTTACAATTTTTCTCGGTTTCTTTTTTCATACAACTTCATTTTACAGAAGTTGCATTTCAAATGACAATTTTCGAAACCTCTACTAGGAGGGCTCCATTTTCCAGATCGTCATTTCAAAGCGGAATGGCGGTTTGAAAAGAGGAGTTGTCACGGACCCAGACAATTGCTTAGGAGAACCCAAGGTGAAGATTCTTTCCGCGAGAGTACCGAGGGGAAACAGGGCACGGGTTTTGCGCGTCTTGAAACTTCTGATGCGGAATTCCCGCAAAGTCTCGAGACACAAGAGACTTGCTCCCGTTCAGCGGAATGATTTGGAGTTCCAACGCGTCTATCTCCCTCATCGGGAGCCTGTAAGGTTGGACGATTGGAACACCACCCGGTACGACAGACGGAGTAAACGTGGCAGACAGAAGCCACGGTACAAATTCCCCCGCCAGCCCGGTGGCAGGGTCACGGAAAACTACATGCTCGGATAGAGCAAGGTTGTCTCTTCAGAGACAGAGATGACGTGCGGACACCATTTACTTGGAGTCCGCTTTTTTATTTTTGTTATACTTTACATATTTAAAAAGCGGCTGGAAAATCCAAACCGCAAATTGGCAGAATACGCTGTTTCTACCCTAAGCGACCAAGGGTTCTTGACGTCTCGGAAGCTCTACGGAAAGCAAATAAACTTTTTTTATGCCCTCTGTGCCCCCAAAGAATTCTAGGTCTACGCTGGCGTTAACGCTAATCATAGTTGACTCCCCTAACAAAGACAAACTATAAGCGTGTCCCAATGCAGTTATTCCGTTTAATATTGCCTGCAACTGTTCTTTTTTTGCATCCGGCTTCATCTGAATAATCATCATACACTCCTTTAAATAGGTTGTGAAAGAGCTCTACCCTTAAAAAAACGAGCCTCCTAAAAGGGGCTCGTTTGAAATTTCTATTTTTATTTTTATTGTGCCGGTTAACGGATTAGAATACTCAAACCAACCTCTTTTGAAAAGAAGCTAAAATAGGAAAAATAGTATAAATTATTAATTTTTCTTTTCATTTTTCTTTTTAATAACTAAAAAGGTTGTTGTGTTAAACGGATCGTGATGCATTCCATATTCCAGAATGTTCAAGCCATAAAGCCTTGCAGCTATTTGCGAAGCTAAAGTTGCCGTGGTTGTTGAAAATTTACCCTCCGAAATTCTTTTGGCGCACAAGGCGGTGTCATCTTCATCGGTGCCTTTTATAAGTTTTATATGCGGGTATTTTTCCGCAAACGTTCTTTCGCATTGAGATATTGCTTGCGGATGGCCAAAAACTTCTTCAACCTGGCTTACATCTGTTATTGTTTTATCTGCCATTAAACATTGCATAATTTCCATGCCATACAAAGCCAAAATATCAAAATTATATTCTCCCATTATTTTCATGCTTTCAATATAAGCCCCTGACCCCGAATTGGCTATACAAAAAACTCCTCTGTCTATTTCACCCCTGTCAACCGCTCCAACAACTCCTTTTGCATCAATTAAATATTTAAAATCTATTTTTGAGGCATCAATACTTAAATCTTCGCATAATCTTAAAGCTGATTCGTGGGTAAAACAACCCTCAATGCCGTGTATGCCAACTGAAACCATTCCGCTGTTGGTCGGAAAAATTTCTTGCGCACCATCTATTGTAAACTGTATTTTTAATCTTGGCTTTACGGATTTTTTTTGATTAAAAGAAAATATTTTTTGGGTTGAATCCACAAACCATCTTTCTATCCATTGGCGCACCCTTTTTCTTTCTTCTGACGGAAGATTATTTACAAATTCTTTTTGCTGTTCTAATTTTTTTTCGATATCTTCATTTGAAATATTACTTAACTCTTTAGCGGATTTTTTTACGGATTCAATTAAATTTCCGTAAGACCCCAAAACCAAATCTTTTCTCAACCATGGAGCAGAACTGTTTATTGAATGCACATATGCTGAAAAAAATGCATTAGAGGCCGGAACCGCCCACTCTATAATCTTTTTTATATCCGGCTTTTGCTGGTTATTTTCTTTTGAATACTTTTCTATCAACTCATCAATAATAATTGTAAAAAATTCCGGGATACTTAAAGTAACCCCCATCATAAAATCATGCTCGTCTTCTGTTTTTGCTTCTAAAAAACTAATCCCCTGTTTTTTTAAAAATTCTAAAGTTTCTTTTGCGTTTTTGTTATTTTCCAAAACTTCTGGGTACCATTCGGGTCGTTTTATAATCGCCCATTTTTGTCCGTTTAACGGAACATAGGGACCATGCAAAGGATGTAAAGATAAAAAATCGGCGCCTGTTGGTTTGACAACCAAAGACAGGCGCCGCTTGATAGAGCAAATATCTATGATCAATTTTTGGGAACTCAAATGCACATCCTTTAAAATGCTGTCTGCCGCGTCCCGCGGGATTGCCAGCCAAATTACATCTGCTTGCCATATTTTGGCGAGTTCATCAGCAGAACTATCCTTGTCTGCTAAATAAATCGGGCCAAGCTGTTTTAAGAGCGGCAGGAGAAGATTTTGAGCCATTTCTCCTTTTGCTCCTATTACTGCATTAATCATAGATTTGGGTTAACACCCTTATTTTACTCTTTTGTTTTGAACAAAGAAACTACCAGCACATACTTTTCCAGTCCTCGCGAGCTTTCTCAATCTGCTCATAACCGTGCTGGGTGATTCCGCCAAAGAAGACCATCATAGGACTACCGAACGAGTGAACTTTCACAAGCTCGTAAATCTTTCTGGCAGATTCGGTGGTGATGCAAAGTTCCGCATCGCTGTTTGCGCATGCCCTGGCTGCTGCAGCGTTGCTGTTTTGCAAAACAACTTCGCTAAACCCTTTTACCAGGGGCGCAGGCGAAGGATGCGAGGCGGTTCTCCAACCCGCAGGAATCCCCCCGCAGGCCAAGATTTGAGGCTCATTGGCCGGCCTTACAGCCAACTGCATCTCGTCCAGTGGCATTTCTTCCTGGAAGAAAAATGGAAACACGTCCGGGTTGCCAAAGAAAAACTGGTTTTCCCTGGAGTACACGGCACACGTCCAGAAAACAGCAACAACGCCATTCCCCTTAATGCTTCGCGCTAACTCCAGACACTGCTCGGGCGTGTCGCACAAAATCACTTCACTCTTGTCTGAAACCCCCATTCTTTTCAACCACTGTGTTGATGCCTGCTCGATGTTGTTGCCCTTAGGCCCCAAAGCGCAGCAAACAACTTTCACAATCTTGCAGGAACGCAATATCCCTGTATTGTCCGCGACGTTTTGAGGTGCTGACGCGAAAACGCTAAGTCCTTGTATCATCTCTCTGCTCCTTGTTCATAAAAAGAACTCGACCTTAGGGGCTGTACAAGCCCCCATTAAAACAAAAGCCTCTCGACGAGAGAGGCTTGTTTGAATTTTCAAATTTTTATTAAATACTCAAACCAACCTCTCTCTCAAAGAAGCTAAAATAGAAAAAATAGAATTTCTGGCTAGTTTGTATCATACGATTATAATATATCAAATTAAAAAACCCGTGTCAACTGAGTAATAAACTTTTTACAATCATCTCTCTCCCAGTACTGCATCAACATTTATTTCTTTTCCATCGCGTAAAATTTTCAGGGTTACTTTGTCTCCCGGATTATATTTTGTAATAACGTCTGACATTTTACTGTCAGCTGTGATTTTTTCTCCATTAAGTTCCAAAATAACATCCTTTGATTTAATTCCCGCTTTTTCTGCAGCGGAACCCGATGTTACAGCAGGCTCACCATTACTTCCCTTTAAAACTAATGCACCGTAATCTACTGCCAAATGGTATTTTTCTTTTACGGCACTGTCAACCGAAATATATCTTACTCCCAAAAATGGGTAAACAATTTTATTTGTTTTTGCAACCTGATTAATGTCTCTTTTCGCCGTATTAATTGGAATTGCAAAACCAATACTTTCAGCCCCCTGAGCCATGGCTGTATTTATGCCAATAACTTCTCCTTTTAAGTTCAAAAGCGGTCCGCCGGAATTTCCAGCATTGATTGCCGCGTCTGTTTGTATAATTCCTTGTAACGTTTCAGATCCTCCGCCAGCCTGGTCTGAAGCTGATATGGTTCTTTGCAGGCCCGAAACAATACCCACAGAAACTGTGTTGCTAAATTGCCCCAATGCATTTCCGATTGCAATAGCCCCTTGTCCTATTTGTATGCCCGTAGAATCGCCTAACTTTATCGCTGGAAAAGCCTGAACCGAATTTGCACCATCATCCGACGAGGCGCCCGATTGAATGGCCGGATCAATTTTTATAACGGCTAAATCCTGAACCGGGTCTAAAGCCAAAACTTTAGCTGAATATTTTTTACCGTCATTTGTAAAAACCGCATAATCTGCTTGGCTGTCCGAAACAACGTGTTTATTTGTCAAAACCAAACCGTCTGCTGAAACTATAAATCCTGACCCCGCCCCAACCTCCTTATACTGTGTTCCGTTTTGCACTTGTTGTGGAATTTGAAAATTAAATGGGCTTAATTCTCCAAACGGGTTACTACCACCAAAGGGATCTACCCATTGTTGCTCATACACAGGAACATTTTTTGAAATAACAATACTTACAACAGAAGGCGAAGCTGATTTTACCGCATCTATTATTGCCTGCTCATACGAAATATCCGATTTATAAACATTTTCAGAAACATCTTCTGCCGGTTTATTCACATCTAATAAGGGCTGTTCCGCTTTTTGCACCAACGATTTAATTTGGTTTTCAATATAGTTTAAAGAAAATGCACCGGTTGAAAACCCAAAAGCTATAAGGGAAATAAAAAGCAAAATGCCAAGCCATACGGCTCTATTTATTGTTTTACTAAAAATTTTCCTTTTTGTTCGGGCAAATAGTTTTGAAAAGGCCAAAATTACTGCTTTACGATATTTGCCCGGATTAATTTCTTTAAAATTGAATTCCGGTAAATTGTATAAACCCATAGTAGAAAAAATTTTACTTTTATATTTTATAAATAACAAATCTTGAATTTTTATTCAAGATATTTTACTCTATTTATTTAATACGCAAATGTTTCTATTTTATTTTTTTAGATTACCGGCCACAAAATCTACCAAGTCCTTTGCCGAATTTGGCTTTGCAATTTTTTTACAATTTTCTTTCATTTTTGCTATTTTCCCGGGGGAGGACAATAAATCAGATATGATATTAATTGCCTTGTTGGTGTTTTTAGCTTCAAGGCCTACGCCGCGGCTGACCACATATTTAACATTATCTTCTTCTTGCCCGGGCAAAAAATCACTTATTACCATTGGCAAATTCTTTTGTATACATTCGGCTACCGTCAGCCCTCCCGCTTTAGTTAAAATTAAATCGGATATTGCCATATAATCTTCAAGATTGTCCACAAAATCAAAGGTTCTCACATCCGGATATTTTTTAATATTTGATTTTTCCAGAGCTTTTTGCAATTTTTTATCACGGCCCGCAACAATAATAAATTGGGTTAAAACCCTCTCTCTTACTTCTTTAATGATTTTTAAAACTACGCTGTACTTTATTTTTCCTCCCACAATTAAAAGGGTTGGCACATTTGTATTAAAATTAAGGTTATCTAAAACTTCGAGGCGGTCTGTTTCTTTGTTAAATTTTGAACCAGTTGGAATACCCGTAACAATTATTTTATCTTGGCTGACCCCGTGTTTGGTTAAGGCTTTTTTTATATCTTCATTTGCTACAAAATAATAGTTTACATCACGGTTATACCATAGCGAATGAAAACCGAAATCAGTACAAACATTGGCAGATAAAATGTCTATAATTTTTTTATGCTTGGTTAGCGACACCAGTTGCATGGGCAAGGGATTTGTAGACAAAATAAAATCCGGGTCAAACTCATTAATAAATTTAACAAAATGCGATTTTTTAACAAAAGCGTCCGATACGTGATTTAAAAAGTTATAACGATTTTGATGGTTAAAGCATCTGTATATCCATTTATATAAAAATGGAATTTTTGAAGTAACATATACAAAAGCGCGTGGCAAGCCTTGCCTGAATATTTCAAAAGCAAAATCTAAAACATTTGCGGTTTTTACCTCAAATTCAGGATAATTTAAAACAAAAGCTCCGGCAATTGCTTTTGCCGCCATTGCATGGCCCGCTCCCAAAGGAGCATACAAAATTAAAATTCTTTTGCAATAGTTACTGTTCAACTGGTTTATCTTTATTACTAATTTTAAAAACTAAAAAGTAAAACGCAGCCATAAAAACCAACGAAGCAAAATTTCCGAAAAAATTATTTTTGAACATTGACGGGAGTAAAATATCCAAATCCAAAATATTAAAATAATTAAGAATATATAAATCTCCACGACTTAAGGCAAGAAAAAACAATATCACCATATGAACTGACGCAGAAAAGAGCATTATAACAAATAAAGGATTTAAATATTTATTTTTAACAATTTTTATGTTCATGATTAAATAGAGAAGTTATTTTTATATTTTTAAATTTAATAGTTATTTTTCTGCAGCCATTTCTTTATAATAACCCCTTTGTTGTTCGGGAAGCATTTTGGCTACATATGACATACACCAGTCAGTGTCATTAAGTCCGCTGTTGTTTTCACTCAGGAGAAGGGGCTCCCCAACAATAACTTTTTTTCTTCCAGTTTCTCTGTCTTCTATAAAAGCTGTAGGGTAAATCGGCAACTCTTCGCCCGTTAATTTTTCATATTGGCCGGCAACTAACTCTATCCCCCTATATCCTTGTTTCATTTCTGCTTTTTCCCTTAATCTTAAAACCCTTTCCGGATTTAACCAAAGACCCTCCGGAAAGATTCCTATGGCATCTCCGCGCGATAACAATGCTACCGCCCTGTGGACAAATTCAATGTTTGTCGCAACCCCGCCTGATTTTTCTCTGTCTATTATTTTTCTGAATACCTTTTTCCCGTGACTGCTTTGGCTTTTAAGCGCATCTTCTTTTTGTTTTTCTGTAAGATTAGCCAGACTTTCTTCCATAGGAAGCGCTCCTAATTTTTTTAGAAACCATTTTGCAACTGCAGACCTGTTCCACCAAATTTCTTTTCCAACTGCAAAATGCAAATCAGTATTTTTAAAAACCTTTAATAAAGATTCGGGCTCTCCTCCCCCAAAATGGTTGCAGATAACAAGAAAGGGGCCTTTTTCAGGCAAATTTTCTTTTCCTTCCTGTTCAAGTTTGGCGCCAAATGACCATAAATAGGTAATTGTCTTAGAAATTAAACCTCTTCCTTTTTTTCTAAGATGTTCAGGCAGATAACGCTCTTGATATTGTCCAATTTTTTCTTCTATGGGCTCGACATCTTTTCCCTCTACCCTTTGCAGTTGCCTCTCCGCGTCTTCTATTTCTCTTTTTAATAATTCTATTTGCTGTTCTACTTTTTCCGATTCTTGCCCTATTCTACGCGCTTGCTCGCTTTCGCTTAAAGGCTCTTCTGAAGCTGGAACTGGCGCCAAAACCTCTTTTTCTAACTCTTGATATGGTTTCTCTGGATTAAACATATCTTAATTATTAGTTCTGCTGGCCGAATAATTTTTTGGCTTCATTCCAAACGTCTGGCTGGTTCTGTTTTTCTTTCATCCAATACCACCATTCGGCGCCCCAAAGATAAAATGTATCCAAACCGGTATTTTTTGCAAATTGAATAGTTTCGTTAAACATTTGAGGATTCATTGATTTTATTTGCTCGGCCAACGGGGCATCTATCAAGGGCTCTCTTGCCCAAGGCTCAGCCTGTAGCTCTATACAGATAACCTTTTTACCGAATGTCTGTTTTATAATTTCTGCTTTTCTCATATAGGTTGTCGAATTTAAAAAGGCGTATCCAAGATTAAAACCGAAAGTATCGGTCACCTGCGCCCAAACATTTCTATACATTGTAACTCCGACAATGTCTCCAATCTTTGCCACGCCAAACCAAGTTGATTGCTCTCCGGAGTCAGAAATGATTATCTGTCTTGAGGGATCCAATGATTTCACCAAGCTAACTTCTGTTTTTAAAAAATCGTCATTTTTATAATACCATACAGGGCAAACGCCAAAATTAAACAAAGGCTCATTTTCTACCTGCCAATTGATAATTGCCTTTGAATCTTTATACCTTAAAACAACCTCGGTCACATACTTCAATAATTCCGCCTGTTGCCGTTCTTTTGACAAATTTACTACCCATGAAGGAGTATGGCATTCCGGCCATCGCCCTGTTTTTAATCCGATTACATAAATAATTTTAACGTTGTTTTTTTCCGCCTGTTTTATTTGCCAGTCAATGTCGTTAAAATAAAAGTTGTCTTCTTTGCCTTCAACCCAATTCCAATTTGTATGAAGTTTTATGTTTTTAACGCCTAAATCATCAATTATCGCAGAATATGCTTTTTTCCAATCCAACCCCAAATATTCCGCCTGGGACTGCGAAAAATCAATCCCCCAAACTATACTACTTTGCTCTTTGGGTTTACCGATAAAAAAATAACAAAAAACAGCGATTAATAAAACAGAAATTATTGTCAAAAATAAAAAAAACATTTTAATTAGTTTGCTCATATTAGGTTTTTATTGATCTCTAATAACCCGTTCGATGTTATATGTACCCAGTTTTAAAATTTCGACAAATCCTTGCATGGCAATTTCTGCAAAATCTCCTCCGTTTAATAAATCAAAAAACCACTGATCAGTATATTTCAAATTCTCCTGCAAAACCCCTGCTCCAACATGCAAAAGCCATCTTCTGTTAAAATCTTCCTGAGAACCGATTGTCGGGGCTATAATTATAGGGATTCCCAAGCCGGCATAAAAAGAGAGCTCTGAAGGCTTTGTCCACAAAACATCTGTTTCCCGAAGCGCTTTATTAAACTCATCAAAATAGTCATCCGTTTTATCGGCTGTTAAAATATGCACCCACCCATCCAATTCCAAGTCTTTAATATTTTTTGTAAAATATTTTACTAATTTTTTTCTTGTGCCGATAGCAATTATAAACCGTAATTTCTTATTCTTTATTTTATCTTTTAAGCTATTTATTGCTTTAATGCATATTTCTTTTTGAGCGCCTGCTCCTCCGATAGAAAACATGATTGTTAGCGGATGGTCTGATTTTTCCGGTAATTTTCCCAATGTTCCGTTTACCAATGGAGCATACATTTTTCTATATCTTCCTTTTGGATCCAAATTTAAAAGCCGGTGGCCCATATCCGCTTTTAAAATATTCATATCTTCTCCTCCAATATTTTCTTTTGGCAAAGGATATCCGGTTAAAAAAATATTATCCGGTTTTACCCCATAAAGTTTTAATCTGTCTCTTGCCCACGTGCACGGAGCAAAATATTTTATTCTGCTGTTGCTTGGATCAATATTTGCCCATGACCGGTTAACATCCGCATCGCAAATAATACAATAAATTTTATTTGGATAATTAACCTGTTCAGCCATAAAAGCCGGCGTAAAAAAGGTTGTTACTATGGGTAATGGATTTTTCATAAACCTTTCGATCAAATCTTTTCCCCATCCGTGTTTTATAAAAAATGAAATGTTTCTTAAGCTGGAATTTGGACGGAAAAGATCTCTTCTGGGATAATAAGATAAAATTCTCTGAAACTTATCCATAATAGAAAAAGATATGTGTCCAATAATCGGCACCCTTCTCAATCTCGATACCAGTTCATATAAATAGCGGGTTTCCTCCCAAATCTGTTTATCTTTTCTGGGGATACCGTCATAACTGTTGGAATTAATAACTTTGTTCCCAAAAGCAATATCTCTTAAAGGGTATGCTGTTCTTTGATGGCCATATCCCATATCAGCTGCTATAACCCATGCCTTTTTATTATTTTTATTTTCTCTGTTCATATTATTCTATTATAATTGTAAATTAACAATATGTCCAAGAGCAAATTATCAGACATATCAACAAGTTTAACAGAGTGACTGTTTGAGTGCGTCGTTTATTGAAAAAAAACGACAATCTGATAGTATAAACTTAATCTAAAACAGTTCTTTGTCAGGGGGACCCATAATGAGATTAGTTGCCTTTTACTTGTTGGGTTTTTCATTGCTTGCTATGCTATTACTCAGGGATAATAGCCCAAAAGAAGGAAATTTGCCTCTTATATCTTTTTTTGTATCGTTTGGGTCGGTGGTGCTTCTTACACTAATTGACTATTGGCGTAATCCGGCAATTTACATAAAAAAGAAAAATCACATTCCCAAAAAAACCTCGCAGACTACGCGTCTCAACCTTCCATAACCTGCATCCCGCGGGTTTTTATTTTGTTTCTTTTTTTAAAATATATAAAAACAAAATAACCCCTCACCAATTTTGTCTACAATCCTTATATAAACATAGGGGGCAGACGAAGCTCCGCCAGTTGGCGGAGCGAAGTCGCTTCGCTTAATAGGCATCTTTTATTTAAAACCGTAATTGAAATTGGTGATGGGGTTGGTCTTATCCATTGAAAATAATCAAAATGTGTGCGATAATATGATAGATTGTTTGCGCCGAGAAACGGATGGCGCAAAGGTGGAACCTTTACAAGGATCAAAAGAAATGGCGAAGAAACAAACGATTTACCCGGCCGTAGAAAACCCCAATGCAAAGGCGATCGTGATATACTGCATTGATTTGCGGTATCCAATTGCTTTCCGCCTCTTTGTGGAAAAAGAATTGGGGTACAAAGAAGGACAAGTTGTCCACATCGAAATAGCCGGCGGACCAGCCGCATTGGCGCACCCAAAGGATATGAAGAACAGATGCAGAAGTATGATAAGGCAGATTCTTTTCTCTTGCGAACACTTCAAATCCATAGAAAGGGTCATCCTTATCGGCCACCAAGACTGCGCGTACTACAGCGTGGTTCCCAGAAACGGCAATGGGGAAAAAGATAGGGAAAAAAAAGACTTGCCCATAGCCGTAGACCTTATTGGCCTGATAGTTCCAGAAAAGGTAGTCGTACAGGCATACTACGCCTATTTTGCAGATAAGAAACGCACAAAAATAGCGTTTCAGCAGATAGTCTGAAGTAATGCATGCCCGCGCACATTTGTTCGCGGGTTTTTATATTAGATTTTACCGGGATGCAAACCTCGAATCGTTATATTTTTTATTCAAAAATCTGGTAAGAACAATTATTACCAAATAAGAAATGACCAGCCATATCCACGAAACATTTTGAATAACTTTCATCGCCCATGGCTGAGAGAAAAAATCAATTATCCAAACAAAATATAAAAGTA
>Ga0247841_10012119_pt1 | contig 11301 bp, 16 predicted proteins | sample LaCruzMarch2015__2_FD_192410 | JGI IMG/M metagenome (GOLD analysis project Ga0247841, IMG submission 192410) | Freshwater microbial communities from meromictic Lake La Cruz, Castile-La Mancha, Spain - LaCruzMarch2015_18m | ecosystem: Environmental > Aquatic > Freshwater > Lake | place: Spain...
TTTCTATTATTCTATGCATAGCCGTGCCACGCGTTGCAGAATTATCCACGATCCGCGTTGCTTCATCCGCGCCTACTCTTAATCTCCACTCGGCTAGTGCTTTGGCTTTCTCCGGTGGTTGTGTTGCAGATAGTATTGTAGTGACCGATGGTAATTTAGCTGCACCAAGATCATAATGTCGTTCGCCTTCTACAGTTGCACGTGTTGACTTTGGATATATAAATTTAGGATTGTGTTTCATATAAATACTCTAACAATGTAAGATAATATAATCATTCCAATAATAAAATTTCTAACTTCCATCCACGTAATATATCTCAACGCCCAACGCTTTTTGTTCTTTCGATACAGAACGATTAATTGCGTCTCCTGGTTTACAGTTATAACTTTGGCTCTTACGACGAGATACGGACTTAACATCAAGTAAAGTGGCTTTCCCTTTTTTGTTAACCACAACGATATCAAACGGACATTGTGGATCAATTGATCTAGCAACATAATAACCTTTCCTCAAAAAATCTTTCACAGCAATTAATTCTGAACATACACCTTTTATTGATTTAGTTGTCATTAATAATAACCACTTCCTGATTTTTTAAGTTTTTCTTGTCTTAATAAATACTTTGGATCATTCTTATTAACTTTTTTCATGTTTTCAGATCTTGATACCCATCTTAAATTATCTAAACAATAATTTAAAATATTACCATCAACATGATCTACATCAATACAATTACGAGGATTAGGAATAAAAGCTTGTGCTGCAATTCTATGAATACGAAGTCCATAGCCAGGAACAGCAAATCTAGGATAATGATCTGTTGCAGTTGAACTAACTGTTAAAATTTTTCCTGTTTTTTTATTTTGTACATAAGGAAAAATAGGTCCTTTACTTTCCATATATGGATTTATTCCTCCTGTTTTAAAAATGTAGTATGTATCTTTTACAATATCACTAAACTTTTTACTATTTCTTCTCCAAAAATCATTGTCAGGAATTTTAGATATATCAAATGATTCAATATCATTATAAATAATTTCTTCTGGAAATAATAATATTTGAGACATTAATGTAAAGTTTTATGATTGAAAGGTTCTATATCTTCAGATTGTTTTAAAACTGTTTCTATAACTTCCTTAAACTCACCTGGGTATTTAAATACAGTTTTATATAAACGCAATGACTGCGCCATCATAGTTGATGCAACCATTTGTGGTTCATTATAACGAAGTACAAGTTCAACCATTTTGTCGAACAGTTCGTTATAAATAAATTCAAGTTCTAATTGTTTTTTATCTCTTTTTTTCATACAGAACTTTGAACACACGTTTTTTCTTTATGGGGCACCAATAACCATAATAACCGGATATTTTTCTTTTCATATTTTTGGTGGCCTCATACTGTACATTGCTATGATTGTGAGAACAAAGCTAATTAAAATTACTAAATCAATAATAGCCATTAGTACATCATGATAGTTAAGATTAATAACAACCACATACAAATAACAAATAACAACCAATAGTTTGGTTTAAAATTATTTAGATTCATTGTAATTGCTCCACCATTCCAATGTTGTCTAACATTTCTTCTTCGGTTAAAGTTATTTCACCTTGAGATTTACAACTCTTGCATTGATAAACTTCTCCATAACAATCTTTACGGTATCCATTACCTCTGCAATCTTCGCAAATAATTTTATGTGTCCTGTTTTCCGTGTCCATTTGTTCTTTCTCCTCTATTTTGTTTATAGAATTTTATTAGTTTGTTAAGCATTTTAGATCTAGTTCTACTAGTCTTTTCTGCCATAACACCTAACTCTTTCCAATCTGTTATAGCAACAGAAAGGGACTTATATTTAGCTGTATCAGCCATTTTTCTTCTCCTTTTATTGTTTATACTCTCTGTGAAACTATATGGGAAGATATACTATAAAGTCAAGTGTTGCATTAAATTTATTTTTAGTGTATTGTGGACATCTCTTCTCACACCTTTTGTTTGCTCGTCCTAGTTCAACTAGGGCGGGCATTCAATTATCTTCTTCCTTGACCTTTATATTCTTTTCTACTACTGCGTTTGTTTGGTCTTTTAGAATGACGTCCAGGACGTTTCTTATTGGTATGTTTGATGAATGTGCCTGAACCTGATTGAACTTTACGCGCCACTATTCTTTAACTTCCTTAATTCTTTTAATGCCATGTTTATCTGTTTCTACAATGGCTTTTACTTCTTTACAGCTCCAGTTTTCAGTTGGTCCTGCAACACGTTCTACTTTTCTTTTTTGTTCTAAACATTCTGCAAGACTAGCTTTAGGTGAATAACCTTCTAACTTATTATTCATGTACATTAATAATGCAAATACAACTTCGATCATTACTTACCTCTAACTGCATCTAATTCTTTTTCTAATTTATCTACTTTCTTTTCCAATTGAGCTATCAATACTTTAGTGTGAACGTTTTCTTCTAATTGTTTAGAATGTTTATCGATTGTTTTAGCTTGATATTCAATTAACATAAATAATTCTTGGTTCTTTGGAGTTTGTTCTGCCTTCTTTAAAAGGTCTTGTGCCATTAATTTTTCATTAGTTTCAATTCTATTAAGTCTTTCAACGATTCCAAAGTAAGTCCACACCGCTACAACAATAGCAGATACAATGGCTACTATATTTTTAATAGGTAAAGCAACTTGTGTTTGATCACTTAATTTTAATTCACTCATGTGGTTTCTCTGTTATCATTCCTATTCTTTTACTATTTGTAATAGGAATATATTTAATGACTCCGTTAATATATTGTTCTACTTCTTCACCACACAAAGAACATCTGTAGAAATCTTTATATAAGAATAGCAAAGGTGATAATAAATTGCAATAGGGACATATACCATGCTCAATTTTAGCAGCTAACTGTAATGGTGTTCTAAATTTTTTCGTTTTTCTTGGCATCTATATTATAGAACATATCATCTGTGTCTTCTAATTGCCAACTTCTATTTTCTACATTCCATTCTGTAGTTTGAACTTTATAATCCGGCCAATGTTTTGAAGTTGTAAAACTAGGAATACTCCACAAAATACGATTATTAGGTTGAGCTGCAAAAAAACCGTTATCAAGAGCCAAAACGTGAGCACACTTATGCTGATCAGGTATTTCGGAATGTTCAGTATCCAAGATATTAGGTTCTGGATGTGCCCAATCAATTGTAAATAAATATTCACCATGAATAAATTTTTTATCTTTACCTAAATATTTACAGCGCTGCCCGATTAAAAAATCAAAAGTAGTAACAGAAGGATAATAACTAAATGAATTCCATAACTCAAGATCTTCGAGATCTGGATGTTCCATTTGTCCTTGATGCACAGTACCGCTGCTTCCTCCTTGAATAAAAGCAGAGATAGGAAGCCGCCAATATATTGCACCATTCGTAAGTAAAGCATGAAATAAGATTGCACGCCCTGGAATACTTGCAATACCAATGACCACACAATCTTCAGTTTCGCCATGATGTTTTCGTAAGTCATATAAATACTCTCTCCTTATTTTACAGTATATAGGTGGTATATTAGCATTTAAATAAGACATTGTATATTATTTAATATCACCCCAGTTATCTCCTGATTCATAATCTACTTTATTTGGTATCTCTAGTTTAACAGCTGATTCCATAATTTCAATTATCTTACTTGCATGTTCTGGAGATTCAACAGAAATGTCTACTTCATCATGTATTTGTATGTGAGGTACAACACCTTCTTCATGTAAACGTATCAAAGACATTTTTGTCATATCTGCTGCAGATCCTTGTATTAATCTATTTAAAGCTCTGTAAGTAAAAGCTCTTTTAATACCAAACGTATATTCTTTTTGTGCATCTTCTAATTTTTTAGGTGTACCTGTATTAAATGTTAATGGTTCCCACAAATCAAAATGACAAATTCTACCTTTTAAAGTTCTAATAACTCCAGATCGTTCTGCTTTGTTTGTAGTATTTTTCATTAACTGTTTTATAAAAGGTGCTTTGGCATGATACTGTGCAATTAATTTTTCAGCTGCTTCTTTCATTAAACCTAGTTCAGCCATTAATTTATTTTTACCCATACCATACATCAATCCAAGATTAATAGTTTTAGCTTGTGATCTTTCAATGCCGGCCATCTTTGCGACTGCTGCATGGAAATCTGCTTCACCACTAATATAAGCATTTGCAATCTCATCAATACCATCTAACTTTTGTAGTTTAGCATAATGAACTAATATTCTTGGTTCTTGTTGTGAGTAGTCAAAAACTCCCCACTTACAATTTTTTTCTGGAATAAATATAGATCTAATCAATGGACCTAATTCTTTATGTCTTACCGGAATCTGTTGTAAGTTTGGATTAGACATTGAAAATCTTCCAGTAACAGTTCCACCATCATCAGATCTAATTTGATTTATATCTGCATGTATTCTTCCATTGTGAGAATGTTTTGTAATTGTATCTATAAAAGTTGTGTGTGCTTTGTTTATCTCTCTTGCGTTTGCAATTGATTGAGCAAGTTCGTGTGGATGATTTGCTAAAAAGTTTCTTGTAAAACTTGGAGCTCCTGTTTTTTCTGTTTTATCGTATGGAAGTTTAAGTGCATCAAATGCTTTTGCAATAGACGCTGCGGCCCATAACTCTACATCAATCTTGGTTAACTCCTTGATTTTAAATAACAATTTCTTTTCTTCATCTATCAGTTTTTGTTTAATTTTTTCTGCTTTTTCTAAATCTACTCTTACACCTTTGAATCTCATATCTACTAAACATGGAAATAATTTTGTTTCCATATCAAATATATCTACAAGATCTTGTTTATTAATTTCTACTTTCATCTCATGCCAAAGTTTTAATGTAGATTCTGCATCTCTTTCTGCATACTGACCAACAAACATAGATGGAAGTTTCCATAAATCTTTTTTAGGATTGATTCCATATTCTTTTGCTGCTGCTTGTAATACTGCTTCGTCCTTACCTATCCCTGCATATTCTTTTGCAAGTGTATCAAGACGATAACTTAATCTATTCTCATCAACAAGTGATGCTGCAATCATAGTATCTCTAATATATTTTGGTAATGTAAGTCCTGTAGATCTTAACCAAGATACGTCATACATTGCATTGTGAAATATAAATGTAGCATCTTGTTTAAATAAATCTTGCAACCAATTTAAAACTAATTTCTTATCCATGTTACCACCACCTTCATGTGCAATTGGATAATATGCCGACCAACCTTCTACTGCCACTGCAACTCCTACAATTTTACCACGACCAATCACGTTCCCCGATCCAAGTTCCGTTAAGTCTGGATCACAGGTCTCCAAGTCTACAGAAATCTCTTTATGACCACGTAAATCTTTTAATTCTTCCGGGACCACCCATTCTGTTTGTGGTGTAAATAAAACTTGTTGAAAGGTTCTTGTCATTTATCTTTATAGTCTCTTTCTAAAATCATTTCCAAGTAATGAATTGCTTTTAATATATCTTCCTTCTTACCTTTTAATCTATGACGACAAATGTATTTAATTGCATTGCCTTCTGCAAAAGGTAAATTGTTTTCGTTAATAAAGACAGATGGCTGTATTGTCATTTGTTTGTAATGTTTACCACCTACTTGTCTAAAAAATGTTTTATTGCTCATATGATATATGCTTTGTTAAAATCTCTTGGGTCTACGATGTGAAGTTCTTTTTTAGCTCTAGTGCAAGCTGTGTAATATAATCTATGTAAATCATCTGGATCATCTTCGCTTTGTCTTACAGCTGCAGCAGTTAGATCAGTTAGAATGCAAATATTATCTTGTTCACCACCTTTGAATGAGTGAATTGTAGACAAAATAATTCTAGGGGTCTTATTTATCTTCTCACCATTTGCTCTCATATTACGAATATAGTTTTCTGTAATTGTATCAACACCTTCGAATGATTCATACCATACTTTATTAGTAAGTAAACCATGATTTTGCATACAATCATTTATTAAATACTTTTCTTCTGCTTTTAATGTTTTGGCATCTCTGTAGCCAGGAGTGACATTGGCCCCTAAATATTTATATATATTTTTTATTTGAAGATAATTTAATGGTGTATTATTTCTAAAATCTTCCCAATTACTTAATGCAAGTAATAATTCTAATGATATAGAATTAATACCTTTGTATTGATAATACCATCCTTGTAACTCACACAACTCTTTAACATCATTTAAAAAATGATTAGCTGTTGCAAGAACTGTCCAGTTTCCTTTAGACATATCTACCTGCGTAATATCAGTATAGTATTTTAAAATACCTGTTTCTTGCCTTGGTTTATAATCTTTTTCATATCTATTCTTAACTCTTGATATAATTCTTTGTGATAATTCATGTATAGGACCTCCAGGAATACGATAAGATTGATTAAGCGTCCTGATCTCGTCCACCTCATTCTTTAGCGCTATAAAGTGATCTACATCGGCCCCAGCCCACTTAAAAATGGCTTGGTCGTCATCACCTGCAATATAAGTTTTTTCTGCGTTTTTCCATATAGATTTGATTAATTTCCACTGTAAATATGATAAATCTTGTGCTTCATCTATAAATAACACCTTAAATTTAGGTGCTAAATCTCTTTCAACAAACTCTTCCAACAAATCAGTATAATCTTTTAATCCTTTTTCCTTTTTATATCTCTTTAATTCTTGGTCAATTAAATACAAAGTATTTCTTTCCACATCTAATAAATTTCTTCTTGAATCATAACACTCAAGAAGATCTATACCTTTAACTCTTGCTGTATTAATAATGGTTAAGTATTCATTATCTGAATTGAATATACCATCCTCTTCCGAATAGGATGCAGTCTTAATAGGTATATTACATTTGATTCCAAATTCTCTGTAATCTTCTGGACTCATCATTTTATCTCTAGTCATATTTAATAATTTAAAGCACAAAGAATGAATGGTTCTAAAATAAACTAAATCATGTTCAGGACTTAATTCAAATTTTTGTGCAGCTCTCGTTGCAGCTTCCGTTGCAGCTTTTTTACTAAAAGAAAAATAACCTATCTCTCTTGGTTTAATTCCTTGTTTAATAAATTCATCTACCAAGTTTAACAACGTTGTTGTTTTTCCAGTTCCTGGTGGTCCTAGTATTATTGTTTTCATATTTTTTTAACCTCCTTTCTAATATTTCTTTTTGCAATTTTGTTTTATCTAGTTCTTGTTTTAATAATCTGTATTTTAAAAACCAGTTTATTCCTATCATTAAAAATGTTCCTCATGATATTTAACTTGTGATACAGCAGCATCAATCTTCTTCATAGTTTTAATTTTAACTAGTCTAGGTTCTTGACCTTTAATCTTCATTCTAGTTTCTTCTACAAAAATTTTATCTTCTTTCAAAGATTTAATTAGATTACCTGTTTTAGACTTATCCATTTCCCAATGATTCTTTTTACAAAAGTTATAAAAATCTTCCATTCTAAAATAAGTAAATTCTCTTTTGTCATCTGTGTATGGAAGTTTATTAAAAATATCTTCCATAGTTCTTGCATTCTGTCTATTGGTTGTCCAATCTTGCAGTAATGAAATAATTTGATTTTTAGGATCTAACGATTCTAAAGGTTGAATCGTTTCCATTCTTTCTATCAATGGTTTTAAATAAAATTCTCTCCAATCTTTATCTTTTAATTTTGGTATAACAAGATCTGCTTTCTCAAGTAATGCAATAGAGAACATAACAGGATTTGCTAGATGTTCTGTTTTTAATTCTACTCTCTTTAAAGTTTCTCCTTCACCCACATTTAAAAAATATTGTGGTGGATTAGAATTATATTTTTGTAAATTACTTAATAAAGGCATAGCATCTTCATCAGAACCTACACCAAATTTTTTAGTTCTACATAGAGATGCATTACAAACATCTACAATTGGTGGAAGTTTACATCTGTATTTGTCATAACCTTTTTTACCAACTGATTTTAATAGTTGTTGTACTTCACTATTACTTAATGGTTTTGTCATGTATTTAAGATTAGCTTCGACGACTTTATCTTGCCAAGTATCTGGATCTGCTTGTTTAAAATATATGGCAATATTAAACAATGCATTATTCCTAGATCCTTCGCTAAAGCCATCGCGAGCTAATCTATTTAAACATGGAGGCCCATCTTTAAATGCTTCTTCTATCTTCTCTTCTTTGATTTGAATCTTTTCAATTTCTTCCCTGCTGCAAGCATAAACATCATAGAGCTTATAAAATTCCTCAAGTGACACAGCGGAGCCATTATCATCGAACGCATATCTTAATCCTTTTGTTTGGTTATGGTAGGGAAGATTTAAAAAATTACCTGTGTCCCCACGTTCCACAAGTATTTCAGTTTGTTTAGGAAATATTTCAACACCTGAATATCCTAATCCATCTGAAATTTTTTTAAGTGTAGACTGCATCAAAGATGCAGGTATAAATTCTTTTGCAAATAAAAATACATGTGCTCCACCAGATTTTGATCTGAAGACTATGAGTGGAAGTTTTAAACTTCTTATTTTTTGTATTAAGTTCTTGTGTTCAAGATTATACTGATCAACATCAATACAACCCCACTTACAATTATTAGATTCATTAATGGGAATAATACCCAAAGCAGGATCGACACCGTTAAGATGATCTTCCCAAAGGTTATCCGTGACCGGCTTTCTAACGATGAATGCTTTTCCTTTTTGTTTTCCATTTTCTCCACGTTCTCCTTTTTGATACTGTCCATATGCTGTTTGAAATCCAGCAAATATTTCCTTAAATTTTTCTTTCATACCTTACCATATTTGTGGGGCCCGTATTACCGAGCCCCGTTTCGTGATTAATCTAGAACGGTACGTTCTCGATTATCTTCTCTTCTACATCAGCTCTTGTTTGCACCGATCCTTTTTTAACATCATTGAAAAAACTTTTAGCTGTTAACCATAAAGTTTTATCTTTATCATTTAAAATTCGATCTTGTGTTACTACCCAACCATACCAACTACCTTTATCATTTTTTTGTAAGTTAGAGGATAAGTTATATATAACACCTTGCATTGGAGCTAATTTAAAATTACCTTTATCATCAGGAATAAAAGTAGTTTTCATCATTGAGTTCCACTTCTTGCTCACATTGAGTTGAGTTGATTTCATGGTAATTAAAGCTGGAGTGTAACCACCTGCTTTAGTTTCCACTAATACATAATAAGATGCGGTCTCTTCTAAATAATTACCATTTGGTAATCTAATTTTAGATGACTCTCTCTTACCTGTAGCTATTACTGGACTGTGTCTTTCATGAATTGCTATTGGTGCTGCAGATCCTTCTCCTCTGTCAGACCATTCAGGAAAGTCTTTTTTATAGTAACAAGGAACAACTTTAATTCCTTTTTTACCATCATACAGTTCATTCGTAACTGTATTGTATATCATACCAGGTTTAGCACCTGTTACGTATTTAGAATCACCTTCAGTTACCTGTGGTGATAATTGACCAAGGATTCTTATGAAAGGTAACGCAAGATCTTGTTGCGTCATATTTTCAAAACCTTTGTCTAGATCATCTCCAAACAAAGCAATAGAACCATTGGTAGTTTTTTTTACCATTGCTTCATTAGCCATCATTTTTTCTCCATTATTTACGGGTTATTTTAGTTGTGTCTTTAATCCAAGTACTAAAGACTTCAGAAGGCATGTCGAGCCCGGACTCGACACGCTCCTGAAATAAAGCTGTCAAAGTATTCCAAGCCACATCAGATTTCTGTTGTGGTTCAAAACCATTTGACGCTGCAAGGTCCAACAATTGTTGTGCCTTGTTATCTTCGCCACGACCGAACGTAACAGAGACATTGTTTTTAATAATATCTCCAAGTCCGTTTTCACGAAGCCAGTTATAAGCTTCTTCCCTTCTGTTATCATCTTTGGGAAGAGTACATCTATATTCTCTTTTGACTGTTACAGATGAACCATCAGCTAATTTCAAAGAACTTAAACCTTGCTCCGCCAGGAGTTCAGGTATAACTCGTTCACTAATATCTCTCGCCATTGCTTTTAGATTACTAACATGTTCTTCAGCTCTGTTAATATCATCTTCTAAATCTTTTAATTTTTTACATTGGTCAGCTATTGTTGTTACTTCTAAATTATCTAGAAGATCCGTAGAATCATCCAGCATCATTTTTCTTACATCATCACTCATTGTTATCCTTTCTGATAGAGATCGATTTCTATTGGAAAATATTTAAACTCTCTACGATCCCATTTCAAGAGATTAAATTGACCATTAGTCATATCGGTTGCTATGGCACAGGAAATACCAATGATCGAAGGATCTCCTGTTAGCAATATATAATCCTGTTTCCTAAAATCTCTAAGATTTTTTCTCATCTTAAAAACAAAAGGACCTGAACTATATATAATTTGTGAATCATCACCATATCTAGGTAAACAAATAACTATGTAACCAAAATTAGATGCACCTAAAATATTAATATTTGCAGGTGGTTCTTGTAATACATAAACAAAATTTTCTTTAGGATTGTTTTTATAAAATTCTAAAAACTCTCTTAAAGATTTTTCTTCAAATAATTTAAATATTTTAGTTTTCATTCTAATTTCTCTCTTGACAAATCATATAATGATGTTTATTTAATATGTCAATAGAAAGAATTAAATTATTTATGGTAAGAAATTACAGATACAAAACCAAGCCGTATGAGCATCAATTAGTTGCTTTAGAAAAATCTTGGGACAAAGAAGAGTATGCTTATTTTATGGAAATGGGAACTGGAAAATCAAAAGTTCTTATTGATAATATAGCTATGCTATATGACAAAGGTAAAATAAATGCGGTGATGATTATAGCACCAAAAGGTGTTTATAGGAACTGGTTATCTTCAGAAATACCAACACATATGCCTAGCCATATACAATATAAAAGTGTACTATGGACGGCTTTAACATCCAAAACAAAAGATAAAGAGTATCAATCTTTGTTTGAAACAGACTACAACCTTCACATCTTTATTATGAATGTTGAGGCACTATCAACGCCAAAAGGTTTGGCCTTTGCGCGTAAGTTTTTATCATGCCACAATACTTTAATTGCTGTAGATGAATCTACTACAATTAAAACACCAAAAGCAGCACGTACTAAAAATATTGTAAGTATTGCAAGTCTTGCAAAGTACAGAAGAATATTAACAGGATCTCCTGTAACTAAATCTCCATTAGATTTATATACTCAATGTAAGTTTCTTAATGAAGATTTACT
>Ga0247841_10012120_pt1 | contig 11299 bp, 7 predicted proteins | sample LaCruzMarch2015__2_FD_192410 | JGI IMG/M metagenome (GOLD analysis project Ga0247841, IMG submission 192410) | Freshwater microbial communities from meromictic Lake La Cruz, Castile-La Mancha, Spain - LaCruzMarch2015_18m | ecosystem: Environmental > Aquatic > Freshwater > Lake | place: Spain...
TTTGGTTAGTTTTATTCCCAGGATTAAATCCTAAAAATCATTCAGCCTGCTCTGCCCATACTAAATCACATCCCAAAAAAGTTATTGATTTTCATAGCATTTGCCTGATGCTCACATCATGGTGTTTCATTCTCCCGGAAGTTTCCAGTAGTGCGTTCCTTGACGTTCTATGTGAAAAATCTTCATTGAGCCGCCGCAGGGGCGTCTCTTAGGGAGCGGCGGAACACTCGTCTCTTCAATATATGAAAATGAGATTCTTCTCCACAATCGATATAACCCCGGTACTTTCGTCGATACGGGGGGCACTGCTCCACCCTACGTTCCTCACCCACCGGAACGTGCTCCTCCACACTTCATTACGGGGCGGCAGTAAAGAGGATGTACCCGCCTTCGGCAGAAGATGTTCATGGGACGAGGATCTTTTACGAGGATTTTTGGGCTGGGAAAAACTCGAAAAAACTCCTCTTAACATTGGAGAAGAGTTTTCCGGAGTATCGTCTGAAAAGTTGTCATCGATCCGCTGCGGGGCACAATCCTGGGACTCCGGAACTCTCTTTTCCCCGGTATCTGGATGTAAAGACATCAATCTGCACCGGGCTCTTGCAGGAAAATTCCGAACAATTCTGCTCTTGAGTGGAGTTCTTGTGATGAACGAATCAAGAAGAACATGGCGATATACTCGTACTCTTTCAACATTTTACCAATGCCCTTTCACAACCAGAACATCCCCACGCGGCAAATCACCGGATCGCAAACATCTGGCGTTTTAAAATCGCCGACGACTGTCATACTATTTATACCATGACGGAAATTCTATGATATCAATGGTGTATATTCATGGCTGAAGAATCAATAAGTCCTGAAATGATTATGAAACAGAGTCTTGGTCTCTACCCCTGGTGGGTTCTGCTCATCTGGGGCATTCTTGCGATCTTTATCGGCATGATGTTCTTTTCAACGCCGGGCGTGACGACGTTGATATTCATCACGCTCCTCGGTGCCTTCTGGTTCGTAGGAGGTATATTTTCCCTCGCCAGTCTTGCCGTGGACCGGAGCCAGATGGGCTGGAAGATTGTGCTTGCAATCCTGAATATTATTGTCGGGATCATCATCCTCGCGTATCCCCTCTACAGTACCCTGTTTCTGCTGAGCTTCTTTGTCATCTTCGTAGGGGTTTGGGCGTGTATCACCGGATGTGTCCACCTATACCAGGCATTTGCCAGTAAGGATGCCGGCAACGGACTTCTTGGCATTTTCAGTCTGATCTTCGGCATCCTGCTCCTCGCATTCCCGATCGAAACGGTTGTCATTCTGCCGTTCGTTGCCGGAGCATTCTGCCTGATCATCGGTATTGCCGCAGTCGTTGTCTCGTTCACGGTAAAGAAAGCGAACGCAGCGCTCACCTGATACCTTTTTATCCATTTTTTCATCCTTCATTTTGTCAGTTTTTTGTATTCGTCCTTACCGGCTGGCAGATACACGCACGCGATGGGTAAAACCCCGGAACGTCTGTTTTCCATGCCGTTATCGACAACCCAAAAACCGGATGTGTCCGGAAAAACCGGATAGAGAAGCCCGGAACCAAGCGCCCGAAAAAACGCAGGCAAGATCAAAAAGAGGGAGGATCCCGGCAGCGATCCGCCCGGAGTTATTTCCCTTTACCGTAGTGCAGGGTAAACAGTGTCATGTACTCATCCGCATAACAGGCAGAATCGCACCGCAATGTAAATTCAGGTCCGAGTCCGGTCTTCAACAGTTCATTCCACTGGCTGCGGAGCATATGGTAATCCGAACGCACACCACGGGGTTTTGTCAGGAGCGAGACCACTTCCGTCATCAGAAACGAATCGATGCAGTCCGTCACCACATCCACCGGCGCATCATGGGCAAAGACGAAATCCATGATGCGCCCGTATGACTGGTACACGGAAAACGCAAGTTCCGCGGAATACAATTCAGGTGTATCATTGTTCGCGTCCATCTCGAAGAGCAGGAAATGATCGATCCAGGGTTTCAGCCGGGCGAGGTTTGTTGCCTTGTCCTCAGCCGGCATATGATGGTACGCGAGCGAACTCATCGCGATATCATAATGCAGGTCAATTGTCGATGAGCAATCCTGTATGCTCGCATTTTCCCCACTGACCGGCACACCGGGGAACGCTGCTGCAACGGTCTTTTCTGCGAGATCGATCATCGCACGCGAAGGATCGATGAGATGAATCCCTGCAATACGGGAAATCTTCCCGGTATCTAGCAGGTGCCGCAAGAGCATCACGGTCAGGGCACCATCCCCGCACCCGATATCCATGAACCGGACCGGGGCATCGAACGCCGGGAGTGTATGGGCACACTGGTGAATGAATTGCATACGCGCCTTTTTCATCACGGGCACGTTTGCGAAATGGACAAACGGGCGCGGATCAGAGAAAGCAACCGCCGGCGCAACCATCTTCCCGTCATGCCGCTCCAGAAATCCCAAAAGAAATGTCGCAGAGAACAGTCCCTCCTCTTCAGTAAGTGCGCCTGCATTGAGCCATTCGAGGGATTCGTGGGTCCGTCCGCGTGCTGCCAGGGTCGTGCCAATGAAATAACAGAATGCCGCGAACAGGTTTGCACGAATCTTCATCTCGTACTGACCGGGTGCACAAGGACGATTTGTGATCTCGCGTGCGTACTGTTCCCATTCCTGTTTTTCCACATCCGAGAGAAAAAGCATGGTTCACCAGATTGATTCAGGTATATACGAAAGAGTTGAACGTGCACAGTCATGAGCCTGCCGTTTCTGCTGCGAGCGTCGGACACGACCACGTTCAGGCGCCGGGCGGAAGACTGATCCGCTCATTTATATTCACATCACATCAAAGATCCGTGCTGCAAGGCAGGCATTCCTATGCATGAGACACACACCCTCCACCACACTGCCCGGTTCTCGGTCACGGGTCTTTCCCAGCGCTATCCGGAACCGGGGTCAGTACCTGATAAGAACGTCATATGGGTGATTGTCTCAGGCACTGACGTCGCCATCACACCGGGAGATCCTCCCCGGCTCTTCTCAGCGACAGATCCTGCTCGCGACGGATGTTCTGTTTTGAGCGTCCAATACCTCGGGCACCGGGGGGAGACGCTGTGTTACGCAGCAGAGTTGAACATCGGAAGTCCGCTGCCGGAAAAAATGGAATGTTGTGGTGTGAGGGGACTCTTCCATAGATTGACGGATGAAGAACTCGCCATTGCAGCGTATGCGGTACGGATCATCGACTTCACCCGGACGACCCGTTACTGCGGCAGGTGCGGTGCCAGGACCCGCCAGCTCCGTACAGAACGGGCTGCATTCTGCACCGACTGCAACCTGATCACGTATCCCAGAACCTCCCCTGCGATCATCGTCCTTGTCAGGGACGGCGCGATGATCCTGCTCGCCCGCTCCCCTCATTTCCCACCGGAGATGCACAGCCTCGTCGCCGGTTTTGTCGAGCCGGGTGAGACGCTGGAAGAGACAGTCCACCGGGAAGTGAAAGAAGAAGTCGGCATCACAATCAAAAACCTCCGGTATGTCGCAAGCGAACCGTGGCCCTTCCCGAACTCGCTCATGTGCGGCTTTGTCGCAGACCATGCAAAAGGAGAGATCACCATCGACAACGACGAGATCACCTCCGCCGGGTGGTTTGACCGGGACCATCTCCCGGTCCTGCCCTCGCAGATGAGCCTCTCACGAGCGCTCATCGATGCGTGGATCGCAGGAGAGATCCGCTCCGACCGGTGATGCCTGGGGGGGCGACCGGCAATCCCAAAAAGTTCACCGGACACTCTGCCAGATCGCGAGACCGAACTCGAGAGCGATAAGAACGATGATCACCCATTCAAGGAAGTTGGAGTGCTGGATACGCACTTCATCGGAGAGCATCGAGTAGTTCTCACGGATCACCTCGATCTTCCGGCTCACGCTCTCGCTCCACTGGTTGCTCCGCTGCACTTTTAGCGCCATCGCATACAGCCGGGCATAATAGACATCCTCGGTCACCTTGATCAGGTTGTTGACCTTCTCGATGATCTCGGACACCTCCGCGTAGGTCTCCATGAGATCCGCCATGATCGCGTGGTACTGGCGGCTTCGCCGGAACTGGGACATGCGATCTGCATGTTCGATGTCCTCGTACATCTTCTCCATCTTCAGGGTCAGTTCCCGGTCATAATACCGGAGTTCGAGCACCTGCACATTTGCAAATTCGATGAGGTCGAGGATATCCGTCGGGCTTCCCGGCTCACAGAGAAGTGCCGAGTCCCAGCTCAGTACCGCAAGGTCGTCAACGGAATAACTGAGGGAATTTTTGATGATCTCTTCCCGCATCTGCGAGGATATACGGGTCTTGTCCCCGATCATCATCGGCACCGGGTCGATGGAGTCGTCCCTGCGGTCTGTGACATAGATCGTATAATCCTCAAAGAATCCCGGATTGATGGCGAAGTTTTTGATATGCGGCTTGATGATCTCGCCCAGCGTCTTTAGGTACTGGACATAGTACTCGTCCAACCCTTCCTGACCGGCGAAGAGGAACGCAATCTCCTCCAGTTCCGAATAATCCGCGTCCCGGTCTTCATACACGAAACAGAAACTGATTGCCCCGATCGCGTACACGCGCGCCACGACGGAAAATTCAAATGGTCGCCCGTGACGCTCCACCCGGATCGGGTGCATCTGGATGAGGAGCGGTGGTTCTTCGAGGACGATGGACTTGGGTTTGACCCGGAGAAAACTCGTGCGCGCCGTGAAATAATTCTGGGCGAGCGATTTCTCCAGCCAGTCAAGATCGATCTCCCTGCCAATATCATAGATACGGTACAAACGAATGGTGATCATGACGGTTTACCCCCGGTTATCCATGCGGCGTGTCCGGTGTGGGCGGGCATGGCAGGTACCTATGCGAAGAGTGAGTCCTTAAAAAGTAATAAAGAGATCGCTTGTGGCGGGTGGAACCGGGATCGGTGGATACAACCAGTGGAAGCGATGGAAATTATCTTCGCGGATCCGGCACTCGCAACACCAGCAGGGAATGTTTATTGCATTCCATCGTCAAATAGTAAGGGTGCCAGAGAAATTAATTACTGACAGCACTACGCCGCACCCGGAGACTATCGGTATTGCGCTGTTGACCGGCGACCCGAAAAAAGCGATCATCCGACTTTCAGGACCGATGATCGTCGCCATGCTCCTGATGTCGACCTACAATATCGTGAACGCCATCTGGGTCGCAGGACTCGGTTCCGACGCCCTTGCCGCTGTCGGGTTCATCACTCCCCTTTTTCTGATCCTTGTCGGTCTTGGCGTCGGGATCGGCGCCGGTGTGACTTCCGCAATCGCCCGACGGATTGGCGCAGGGGACCGGGAAGGTGCCAACAGCACCGCCGTCCATGCACTCCTCATCACGCTCATCCTCTCCGTCATCCTCACCATTCCCCTGTGCCTGCTGGCAGAACCGCTCGCACTCCTCTTCGGGGCGGGAGCTACAGCTCATCTTGCCGCGGAATACGGAACGGTTGTCTTTGCCGGCACCATTCTCATCCTCTTCTCAAATATTGCGTATTCGATCCTCCGGGCTGAAGGGGATTCAAAGAGGACAATGTATGTCATGTGCGCATCCTCCATCCTGAACATGATCTTGGATCCGATCCTGATCTACCAGATGGGCATGGGCATCTCCGGGGCGGCGTGGGGAATGGTAATCTCACTCTGCCTTGTCTGTCTCGTCATCCTGTACTGGTTCTTTGTGAAAAAGGACACCTACATCGCGCTCAGTGGGCGGAATTTCTCGTTTGACAGACAGAAAGTACGGGATATCTTAGGGGTCGGACTCCCGGCAAGCATGGAATTTTTCCTGATGGCAATCATCTCGATCATCATCAACGCGATGCTGGTCCTTGTTGCCGGGACAGATGCGGTGGCGGTTTATACTGCCGGCTGGCGTGTGGTAATCTTTGCGATCATCCCGATAGCAGCCATCGGGACCGCGGTCGTGTCAGTTGCCGGTGCCGCGTATGGTGCCCGGCTGTTCAATAAACTTCCGGTCATCCATACGTTCTCGGTCACGCTGGGAATCGTCATTGCGATCTGCACGAGTCTTGTCACCGGGCTTTTTTCCAACCAGATCGCCCTCATCTTCTCCTATTCCCCCGAGAGCATCCACCTTGCCCCGGCAATCGCGGCATTTCTTGGGATCATGTGCTTCTTCTACCCGTTCGTCCCGCCGGGTATCATGTCCGGCGCGCTTTTCCAGGGCGTGGGTAAAGGGGTGACATCACTCGTGATCAACGTCTTTAGGAATCTTGTCTTCATCGCGCTCTTCGCGTATCTCTTCGGGATCGCGTGGGGGATGGGGGAGCATGGCGTCTGGATCGGACTCGTCGTGGGAGATATCCTTGGCGGCACACTCGGATTTATCTGGGCACGGATTTACATCCACCGTCTCATCGCGTTCCATTAAACGGGTGCCCAACGGTACCGTGCCCTGACCCGGTGTCTGGTAGTCACCAGGAGGTTCCCCTGTTCCCCACAGCCGGGACTAAAAAACGATATCAGCAACCACACACCAACACTACTGGAAGAACGGGTTGTCTGACCGCGAACGGTGGGCGGTGTATCCAATCCTCCTGTTGATCTCACGTGAGATCCTGATAACCGATTCTAATGGGGAGAACACGAACAGATGATCTTTGCTCCGGTAGATTTTGTACTCCATATCGATACGTCCCTCGCACAGATGTCCGGGGAACTGGGTCTGTTCATCTACGTGGTGTTATTCTTCATCATCTTCTGCGAGACGGGTCTTGTCGTCTTTCCCTTTCTGCCCGGGGACTCCCTCCTCTTTATTGCAGGTGCACTTGCCGGCACAGGTCATCTCTCCCTGCCCATGTTACTCGCGGTGACGGCAATCGCCGCGATTGCCGGGGATACCGTCAACTTCTGGATCGGGCGGTACGCGGGGACAAAGATCGTGAACGGTCGGTTGAGCGCGTTTGTCAAAGGCGAATGGATCGACAAGACCCGTACTTTTTACGAAAAGTATGGCGGCGCAACCATCGTTGTCGCACGGTTTGTGCCGTACGTGCGGACGTTTGCACCGTTCCTCGCCGGGGTTGGCGAGATGCATTATACGTCGTTTCTTTTGTATAACGTGATCGGGGGACTGCTCTGGACCTGCGGGCTCATTCTCGGCGGATTTTTTATCGGGAACATCCCGATCGTCCAGGATCACATCTCCCTTCTGATGTGGCTCGTGCTCTTCCTCTGTATTATCGCGCTTGCCATGGTAGGAAAGACCGTTCTGTCCGTCGCGCTGCATAAGAAAGAACCGTAAAACCTCCGCTCCCGTCGGGAACCGGGTTCTCCACGAATGCTCTATCTCTATCCTGAAAATCTCCCGCAAAGTGCCCTTTGAAAATGCGTTCCCGTCGAAGACCCGGTCGTCATCCGGCGCTTCGGCATAAAACGCGCATAGTTTTCCCATGAAAAACAGGACCCCGTTTTCTACTATACAGGTATTTGAGTCCGTGCGTCGATCAAGGGGATTGTTACAAAAGGCTGCGTGCTGACTATCCCGGCGTTCATTCAACCCGTCATCGTTGTCAGTGCATCCCGACACGAGATCTGACGAGAATTTCGAATACTAACAAGTGTTCATGGCGGGTTTATCACAGGCGCTCATGGATATACGATACCCATAGCAGGACGATTGAACGTTTTTTCCTTTGGGTGTGGGATACATTGGATGTAAGGTTACAGTACATCAGAATTGAAGTTGAATTGATTCTGAATGCTGTGACCGGATCAGCGTTCAAGAAAAAAGGCGGTCAATGGGTGGTCGAGGGCAATCCGGACCTCATACACAGACAATCACCATCTTAAAACCAGATGTTCTGGAGAGTAAAGATCGAAATAAATACCCGTATCGTACGATGACAACCGGAAATGATTCCGGCGACAACGCAGGTTCCTCTGAGAACAGTTCGCTGTTTTCATGCCGTATGATTGATCTATCTGGATCGTGCGGGGAGACGGGTAAGACCCCACCGGAGACCATAAAGACCTAAAAACCCGTTGACTCTTCTCATGGAGTTCTGAGATCTCTGTCGTTCCATCAGCCGGTATATCGGATAAACATTTATATAACACAGGTGTAAAAAGATGTGTAATGACTTTATCGCGGCTGAATTCCTTCTTTGCCGCTCATGACAGCAGTGGATTGAGAACACACCACGCTGCAATCCACAGGGATTGCACGCGATGCAGCCCGAAGGTACGTGACGCACACTTCCGGGAGAATCTGATAAAACACGTATGCCATTCAGGATTAGTGCGTTGTTATTTCTGCTGGAGAACTAGGTGATGAATACTGATCCGCCAGGCACTGATGATGAGAGTATTGATGTGTTCGTGCTCTGTGGTACCTCTTCTGACGCCACACTGCTCGGGCAGAAACTTGTTCCTCATGGATACCGTGTAACATTTTTCGATGATCGCGATCAACTGGAAGATACTATACGCCTGGGAAAACCCAATCTTCTAATCTGTGATGCAACCTCACATGACCCTGATGGGTACGAGCTCTGCCGGGAACTCAAGGCGGACGAGGATCTCTGGCAGATCCCGGTACTCCTGATTACGGGTGTATCGAACCTTGCCGATCTCTTAAAGGTCCTGGATTCCAACGCAGACAATTTTATCACGCAGCCCTTCGACCTCTCGTACCTCCTTCCCCTCATCGAAGGGATGATCGCAGACCGGGTTGAACGCCCGGATCCGGATAAGCTCAAGACCAAGTTCAAGATCCTGCACGATGATCATGAGTACGTCATCATGGCAGATCGCCGGAAGTTGCTCGAATTTCTCCTCTCCTCCTACGAGCTGGCGGTCAACCGGGCACATGCCCTTCTCTACAAAGAGAGAGAGTATGAACATCTCGCACAGGATCTTGAACGGCAGGTGAAATCGCGGACACAGGCACTTGCTGACGATATCGAACGACTCGAAGGCACGGTGAAGGAACAGGCACGCACACTTGCCCAGAATACCAAAGAGATCCGCGAGCAGGCAGTGCTGGAGAAGAACCTTCGCACACAGGTACAGGAGTATGAAACTGCTATCTCCCGCCACACCGCCAGCCTGACTGAGGTCAGAAGCGAACTGGATCAGGTAAAGGTGCGATATACCGCAGCGGAAGAGAAGATTGCCGTACTCGTGCAGGAGAAAGACGGGATCGAACAGTCACTCACCCGCAACCTTGATGCATTGCGGACGGAACGGGACGGTATCAGCACCGAACTTGACGCGACGAAACGGGAACTCCGGGAGGCGCTAAGCCAGATCCAATCCCACGAAGCCCGACATGCAGACCTGAACCGGGAGAAGGAAGAGTCCGAGAGTGCTGTGCGTTCCTACACGGTAGAGATTGCCGGATTACAACGAGCATACAAAGAACTTCAGGAACGGGCTGCCCTGGCAGAAAAGAACCTGCAGGAACTTACAGCAGCAAAGACGGAATCCGAAGAGCATTTCCAACAGAAACTGGCTGCACTGACCGGTGAACTGCAGCAGCGGGATGCGGAACTATCGGAACAGAGTGCAACCCTGGATACCAATGCACAGCAGCTCACCACCTACAAAGAGCAGGTTCGCTCACGGTTGCAGGAGATGGAGAAGAGAGAAGCCACGCTCACCGCAGAAAAAGAGGGTCTGAAGGATCAGCGGGATGCCCTGCAGGAGAAGATCGATACGACCACCGCTGCCCTGGGTGCAGAACGTGAGAAGAATGCCGCCCTCGCAAAAGAGTATGAGAACGTCTCGATCGCACATGAGCAGTTAGGAGAAAAACTCCACACGGTCATCCGCCAGGTAGCGATCGCCGAGACTGCCCTTGAAGAGGAGAAGCAACTGCGCTTCGCTTCAGAGAAGAACGCAAAGGAGGCGTTGCAAGCCAAGGATATCGCAGTGCAGTCCCATGAAGCATTGCTTGCGAACCTGAACGACGACGTAAAATCCTACGCCGACAAACTTGCACGTGCGTGTAGTGAACGCGACACTGCCGTCGCTACCATCCGGAAACTGAAGGATGATCTCAATACGGGGGTTCTCGACCGGGAAACAAAAGAGAGATCAATAGAAAATCTTACACGCGACGTAGATGAACTCCGGGCACTCCTCGCAACTGAACAGCAAGAACACAGGGAAGTCGATGAGCGTCTGGAGGCGGAGACGGAACTGCGCCTCGTTGCGGAAAAGAATGCTTCTGACGCATTGAGTGCCAAAGACGCAACAATTCAGGCGCACGAAGCATTGATTGCGAACCTGAATGCTGATATGCAAGCCCACGCAGACAAACTCGCGCTCACGCTCCAGGAACAGGATTCAGCTACCACCATGATCCGGAAACTGGAAGATGAACTCAATGCGGTAGTTCTCGAGATGGCAGAAAAAGAGCAGGCGGTTATCACACTCACACGCAACATGGACGAACTCCGGGCACTCCTCGCAACTGAACAACAGGAACACAGGGAGATCGATGAGCGTCTGGAGGTGGAGACGGAACTCCGCCTCGTCGCGGAGAAGAATGCTCTTGAAGCGTTAAGCGCCAAAGACGCAGGTGCTCAGGCGCACGAAGCATTGCTTGCGAACCTGAATGCTGATATGCAAGCCCACGCAGACAAACTCGCGCTTGCGCTCCAGGAACGGGGTTCGGCTGCCGCCACGATCCGGAAACTGGAAGATGAACTCAATGCAGTAGTTCTCGACCAGGCAGAAAAAGAGCAGGCAGTCGTCTCACTCACACGCGACGTGGACGAACTCCGGGCACTCCTCGTAACTGAACAGCAGGAACACAGGGAGGTCGATGAGCGTCTCGAGGCAGAGAAGGAACTGATTCTTATCGCGGAGAAGAATGCAACGGAAGCAGTGCTCGCGAGAGATGCAGCTGCCCAGGCGCACGAAGCACTGCTTGCGAACCTGAATGCAGAAATAAAAGTCTATGTGGACAAACTCGCGCTCGCATACGAGGAGCGGGACTCGGCTACCGCCACCATCCGGAAACTGGAAGAAGATCTCCATGCGGCGGGTGTCGACATAGCAGAGAAAGAGGGGTCCGTGGTCACACTCACACGTGACGTAGATGAACTACGGATGCACTGTGCAACCGAACAGAATGAGAGGGAACGCTTACAAGAGAGACTGGAGAGAGAGACGGAACTCCGCCTCGTCGCAGAGAAGAATGCAACAGAAGCGTTAACCACCAAAGATGCCGCAACTAAGGCG
>Ga0247841_10012122_pt1 | contig 11299 bp, 10 predicted proteins | sample LaCruzMarch2015__2_FD_192410 | JGI IMG/M metagenome (GOLD analysis project Ga0247841, IMG submission 192410) | Freshwater microbial communities from meromictic Lake La Cruz, Castile-La Mancha, Spain - LaCruzMarch2015_18m | ecosystem: Environmental > Aquatic > Freshwater > Lake | place: Spain...
TGACGCTGTTCCAGGAATCAGGACTTTTTATTTGACTGGAAATCCTGGGGCAAATTACAGCGTTCATTTCACAAAGATTGACTGTAGCAACAATATGACTACCGAGATAAAAACAGGATTGCTTAATGAGAGCGGTATGGCGACAGTTATTCTTGACTATCAGCCTGGAAACCTTGAAAAAGGTCCAAGGGAGCTAACGAGTCCGGGTGAAGTCAAGGATTGGGAAATTGGAGAACCAATTTATTTCCAATCGCTCGGATGTACGTTATCTGACGAGAGCGGATTTTACGCTCAGGAGTCGCCTTATGGCTCCTGTGGCGCCCGAATCAACTGGACAGGAGAAGCTCCTGTCAATGGTTGGGTCGGGGTAACTGGTACAATCGTGGCCAAAGAGCCGGAGGTTATTATCGAGGCGACAATGGTGGACTCGAGAGCATGGCTCGACCTTCAATTCCGACCGAGACCGCTAATGCTTACGGAAAATATAGGAGCAAAATCGTTGCTCCCCTACTGTGAGCTGGTCAAGGTGGTTGGCAAGGTTGAAGCGGCCGCCGACGGCAAGACAACCATCACTTGCGGTCAACTAAGGTTACAGCTAGAAAGCTCGGGAAGCTTATCTGATCTGGCTGGACACACAGTTGAGCTGCAAGGAATCTTGCGAGCTGATCAGAGATTGATCATTTCGCCGGACGTTCTGCCCGTAGTCCATAACTGATGCGGGATGTAGTATCCGTTAAAATCTTATAGCCCCGATCGCAAGTAGCGACTGGGGCTTTTAATTTAGCAATATCTACAACGGTTCTCTATTAAGCACGGTTTTAGCTATAAGGAATTTTAACAGCTCAATTCTTTAAGCTATTAAAACCAATGAAAAAAGCATCACTTACGTGATGCTTTTTTCATGGTAGCCTCAATGCACTTCTCATCGCACACCTTCTCGATTGGTTGAACCAATTTATGATTCTGTTGGATAAGGATAAGAAGAAGGTTAGCTGACAGTTTGAAATCTTTATTCTTTCTCTACGCCTATAAACATCATGCATTCTCCGATTGCTGTATCGGTCCAAAATTTCAATTCTCCCTCAACTTTATTACCGAATTCTTCTAGGGTTTTTAGTACCTCCGTAGTTCCAACGTGAGCTAAAACCAAGATTGCATATTTCGCAGAACTTGGCTTTGTCTTGTCATTTTTTAATACTTTTATCGCCTGCTGTATGTCTGTTTCTTTAATATTTTCTGGGAGTTCTTTGTGCATCTCAAAATATTCGGATAGAAATTGTGCCTGGAAAAAATCGGCTTTATCAGATTTTGCCATTCTAAAAAGCTTAACAAATTCTTGGAAGTCTTTGTCATCGGCTATGGATAATCCCTCGTCTTCTGCACAATAATCCTCGTTGTATTCTGGATATTGTTCTGGTGGAGTACCGGATTCTTTTAGAATCTTGGGGAATTCAGATTTCACTTCACCGACTTCGGGCCCTCTTACTAACTTAAGTTCAATGTCAAATTCGTGACTATCTCCAAAATCAAATTCAAAAAATAACTTAGGAAAGGTGTCGTAGTTAACATCATCAACTCTTATTGAGTCGGTTTTGAAAGTAGGAAACGGGTCATCTTCCCATCCTTCAGCGTCATGATATATCACATATCTAGATCTGACAAATTGATAATTTTTTTGGCTGATATCTGGAAGAACAAAACGATGCATGTGGTCGTTCATCCAGCCCATGGAATATATTATGCAATCCGCAAAGTCATCAAGAGACTGATTTCCTTTCATTTCTATCGTGCACCAAACTTTTCGATCATGCCGATAAGTCACCTTGAAGCGATAGACATATCCGCGGGGCAAATTGGCATCAAAACCTTTGCTATCAAAAAAATCTTTATAATCGCCATACTCTTTCAGAACATTTTGGATATATTCGACATTGCGTTCTTGCTTAATGGCATTATTTATAACTTTGTGAAAGTCGCCTTCATCGATTTTAGGCCTTGGATACTTTTTCATAACACTCCTTTATTGGTGTTAATTTAAACAATTAAAATTTATTCTGAGACTTTATGGTTCGATGCGATTTTCCATACACTTCGTTCGCGAAAGGCTGGAATTGATTGTCTTAGAGCAGCGTTAAAAATTGTTGGCGCCTTCAAATTATTTTTTCTAACATAATCTGATAAATTATCTATTTCCGATCCTTCTAAATAAGCAATTCTCTTGTGCAGCGATTCTATTAAGGCTAACGCAATCACTTTTTCCATCAGTTTCGTATTTTTATTTAATTGATATTCTCTAAATGCTTCATAATAATCAGCCTTTTCTTTATCTCTTATAATGATGCGAGGAAAGCCTAACTGAAGCAGCTGGAAATTAGTTAGAACTCGACCAATCCTGCCATTCCCGTCGCAAAATGGATGGATTCTTTCAAATTCAAGGTGAAATTTTGTTATCTTGTCAATAAAATAAGCAATGTGATCGCTAGAATAATCAATCAAAATATTTGATATCAATTGTTCAATTTTTTCAGGTGCAGGTGCGACATGCGTACCGACCCTGACATATTCGCCGGTTTTACGAAAACGGCCAGCAACACCGTCATCAATCCCGCCAATCAACATTTGATGAATAAGCAAAATTAATTCTTTCGAAACTTCATCTGACTGCGCCTTATTTCGAGTGTAATCAACAACTCGGGCCAAGTTCTTGGCTTCATAGACTTCTCGAAGAGAAACATCCCGTGAGAGTTCTTGCTCTAGAAGTATTTTTTCAGTTTCCCTTAGAGTGAGAGTCGAGTTTTCGATCGCGTTGGAGTTATATACGCTTTCAGGCACCTCCGCTTGATCAATGACGACCAAAAGTGCATCTTTGCCTTGCCTCAACGCGTTATACTTTGATTTTAATTCAACCAATTTTTCTTGATATGGTTTTGACAGTGCCATCATCCTCCTTGTTTAAGTATAGTTTGATTGTATATTATTCACGGCTTTTTGTCAATAGTACGTGAATATATACATATTATAACAAATATTCACGGCTTTTTGATAGACGAACATCAAGATATGAGCCATGTTCGATTCTGCTAAAGCACTACAAAAAAATATTCCATCACAAGGATGAAATATTTTTTGGTAGCCTCAAGGGGAATCGAACCCCTGTTACCACATTGAAAGCGTGGTGTCCTAACCACTAGACGATGAGGCCATGGTTTACCATGAGTAAGAAAAACGAACCGAATGGTGGATCGCCCGGGACTCGAACCCGGAACCAATGGATTAAGAGTCCACTGCTCTACCAATTGAGCTAACGATCCTTACTTATATTTTATAACAGAAATGGGAGCGTAAAACAATCCTTTAATTAAGAAAAGGGCTCCGGCATACTGCCGGAGCCCACAAGTTCTTGTGTAACTAAAGTGCGGCTTTGGCCGCGTTGGTCAGGGCTGTTGCGATTTGACTTTCAACCGCGTACCCTGCGTCTGTTGTGCCGTCTGCCCCGATGTGGCCATTCATGGCCCAGGTCGGATACAGCGGTCTGGCGTATACCGCCAAAACACTGGTTTGGTCACTTTCCGTCAAAGTACGGAGACCAGCAACTCCGGCAGTAAACGTAGAGCTCGCCTTAACGCGATCTACTATTTCAGTCAGTTTACCCGTGCTCTCAAAGACCGATTGGTCATAGCTTGAGAATCCGGGTGCCCATGAATTCCCCCCAGGAGTAACAACATTGCGCTGCTCCTGGTCAATCATCCTGCCAAGATCGTTCACTGAGTCGGGCACTCCATCAATCGGAGTGTAGATGAACGGCTGGTTGATTATTGACGAAGTAGGCAATCCTAATGCGGTTTTGACCGCATTAGTCAGTTCGTTGGCGATTCTGCCTTCTACGATAAAGCCTGCATCTGTCGTACCATCTGATCCGACATGACCCAGGAGGCCCCAACTAAGATATAGCGGGGCAGTGTATCTTTGTAAGACCATCGACTGTGTACCAGTCGACAGTGCTCCGATCGAGGAAACACCGGCGGTAAATGTCATACTCGCCTTGACTCGATCTACGATCTCTTTCAGCTTGCCCGAACTATCGAATGCTACCTGATCGGCAGTCGAAAAGTTCGGAGCTGATTCTGTACCGCCAGCCGTGACCACATTTCTCTGTTCTTGACAGATCATTTTGCCAAGATCATTGACTGCTTGTGGTACGCCCGCGATGGGGGTGTAGGTGAATGGCTTGTTCTCTATCGGCGGATTAACTATGGCCGTTGCCTTAAAGCCGGCTGTGTAGCCAGTTTTCAGCTTCAAGCTGTTATCCCAGATTCCCCAGTGTGGCCCAACTAAACCTGGTTCTGTTTTCCAGGGTTCGTCGAATGCCGAGAAGTAATAGTAATCGACTTTGTTACCTAGCGCCCATGCAACAAAGTCAGCGAAGTACTTGGCTCCGTTTTCAAGACTTGGTATGGCACTGCCACTTGCGCCGCCGGCAGAAGGCCAACCAGTCTCTGAAATCACAACCTTTTTGCCGCCTGATGCGACTTTGATCTGGTTGTAATCGCTTTGAAATCTGATCATGGCCTGATCGATTGATGCACCTTCCCAGAATGGATAGATGTTTGCCCAGACTTCATCGCAAGCCGCGATTATCAGCGGATGACTAACAAGAGCATCCCAAGTATCTGCAACTGTGACCTTTACACCGGTTGCTTTGACACGAGCGATGTAAGCCAATAACTGTTCGTCGGTCAAGTCGCCACGTCGTAAGATTTCGCTGCCTACAATGGCAATATCGACATTTCCAGTCTTGCAGAGTTTTATCAGGGATTCTATTTGCGATTCGTTCGCGGCAATTGCAGCTGGAGTTGAGGGGTTTGTCAGCCACGCACCCATTGCAACATAGAGCCCCATACTCTTTGCTATGGCCGGAAGTTTCTCCAGCCCTCCCGTCGATCCGTATGTCCGGCAAGCTTTGAAGTTGGCAGCAACATAAGTGAGATACAATCTTATATCGCCCTCACTGACAACACTACCTGTATCTGGGTTGCCCTTCAGATATGGACCGAAGCAAACACCGAACAGTTGGTTGCCGATTGGCTTGACGACAGGGTTGGGGATTATTCCCCCCTTGCTTCCTCCGCCCCCGCCACAACCAGTAAGTACTCCGGCAACAATCGCGATTATCGCGATAACTACCAGAAGCTCAATCAGGGTGAAACCTTCCTTGTAGGGTTTCATTTGAATCCTCCTTGGACTCGATAGTACAGATGGAATAGTAATATTTTCCGTCTGCCCTTTTCGAGTCCAAAAAGTGACACAAAAAAGAACCCGCCTTTGTGGATTCTTATAAACTCATTTATCAATGTACATTCGAATAAATTAACGCTAGCATACTACTTTTCTTAATATGTGTCAATATCTTTGAGTCTTTAGATTTTTTACTATAATTCGTGATCGTCCCCGATAGTTTGTCCCCTCTCAGACTAATGAGTTAATTGCACCCAGTCACTATTATCTCTGCCACTGTGTTCTGGGCCAGGTTCTGGATAGTTACATGTATGCGCATCGCGATATTCTTTGGTAAATTTTGTATTTTCCGGAGTAATGCCGTATTTAGCGAATTCGGACAAAACTTCCGGCGTCATATGATCGAAAATTGAACCGAGGACCTCTCGTCCATTATATGCGCCTGTTCCACCTTGAGTGCTTAGGTCAACATCAAAATCAAATCCTTTTTCTCCAAGAGAAGCGTAGCCAACAAGCTCACCTGCATTTACCATATCGCCTACCATGTAATCTTTGACAGTGTAGATGTGTCCCAAAACTACGGATGCGTTTTTGTCCATAGTTGGTGATATATGTAGACCGCCACCGTTTTGCGGACGGCCGCCGACCTTGTCTTTTTCATAATCAATGTAGGTAATTTCTCCGTCAACCGGAGAGAATAATTTTACTTTGTCCAAAGTGCCTTGGTATGCCAGGATGGGATAGAAGTAATGTTTCATAGACCGATCGTTTTCTAATTCTTGATTGAAATTGTAGCCATCGCGAACATGACCGGCACAAGAGCGATATTTGGAAAGACCTTGAATTTGACTTAGATCTACCGGAGAGGCGGTAATGTATTTTGCCGTTGAGCTCGGCCACTGGAATGCCGTTGGTTCGTTTATAGATTTCTTTTCTTGAGATTGCTGCTGGTTGCCTTCATTTGCTGATTTCTTGTCTTTCAATATGCCACTAGTCGCCCAAACACAAAATACCAGAATGACTAAAACAATGAGCCAAAACCACCAGCTCTTGAAGAATGAAATATTTGGTTGAGTATCTTGTTCCACAATCCCTCTTTCCTTTAATTGTTTACTTCCATTTTACTACTTTGGGAGATAATTGACTAATACGAAAGAGAGAATACTAAAAAGACGGCAGAGATGCCGTCTTTTTAGTATCTGTCCGAACTATCGTCTATCAAATCAATCCTGCGAGATGCAGGAAGTAGAGGAATATTCCTATGCAGACAAGTCCTGGTGCCCATGCGAGCGTTAGCCCAACCGGCGAGCCCCATTCATCCCAGTGTGATCTTCGCCACAACGGGAATTTCGAGTCTTTTGCGCTGCTTAATACAGCTTCATCGATTTCCCGCGAGAATTCCTGTGCGAATTTCTTCTTTTCTTCTTTGTCCATTTTCACTCCGGATAATTTAATCTTTAGAATGACTATCCAATTCGACCTATCCCGCCACGGCGGGAATAGAGATAGTTGTGGGGCCCTTGAGTTTATATATTGGTTTCCTTTTTTGAGTCCCAAGGGTAGGACAGGAGTATTATTTCCAACGGCCATATCATACATCAATAGAATTAACATTTCCAGATTAAATAGTGATATTTAATTACAAATTTGAAATTGATTAAATTATTCACAGTACTTTCTTGTTGCAAAAAAACGGGAAAAAGAGTACTATATGGTTATTATTTCATTAATTAATTTGCAAATATTCCCATATATCAATCAAAATGATTAGGACAGGACTTACAGATTTATCAATCTTTTTATCGGCATAAAAACCGTCATTTTTGGTTTGATTCGTTTTGCGAGTGGGATTTGAAAGGATCGTATGATCAACGTGATTCTAGCAGTAGTAGCAGGCCTTTTGGTCGGCGGAGTTTTGGCGTTTGTGCTTTTTATAACCACAAACAACAAAAAAATAAGCCGGGTCAAAGATAAAGCCGAGAAGATGATAGAGGAAGCCAAAGACAAGGAAAAAGACATTCTTTTAGCTGCCAAAGATGAGGCTGCAAAAGCCAAGGATGAGGCTAAAAAGGAGTATCAGTCTAAAGAGCGGTATCTGGAAAAGATTGAAGGGGATTTAAGACGAAGAGAATTGACAATCGATAGTCGATTTAATGATTTGGACAAAACCGTTAAATCAGTTCATGAGAAGGAAACACAGATTGAAGAAACAAAGCAATTGCTTCGTGATCTTCGAAAAAAGCAAGAAGATAGTTTAGAGCGGATTGCCAAGATGACAAAGGATGAAGCTAAAAAGGTTTTATTTGATTTAATTGAAAAAGAAGGTAAGGAAGATTTGGTTAAAAAGATTAAAGAAGTTGATATGTATGTCAAAGACAATGCGGAAGAGGAAGCTCGCAAGGTTGTAGTTACGGCAATGCAAAGAGTAGCGGCTGAAACTGCCTCCGAATCGACTATTTCTACCATTGATATTCCAAGCGATGAAATGAAGGGACGTATTATTGGACGAGAGGGACGAAATATCCAGTCATTTGAAAAGTTGACTGGAGTTGATCTTATTATTGATGACACTCCTGAGGCAGTTGTGATTTCGACTTTTGATCCCATTAGAAAACAAGTAGCAAAAGTAACTTTATCAGAACTAGTTGCTGATGGTAGAATTAACCCGGCTCGCATAGAAGAGGCTTTTGAAAAAGCTAAGAAAATTGTGGCCGCTGATGTTAAAAAGTCTGGGGAAGAGGCTGCTTATGAGGTTGGTGTAGCAGGCATGCCACCTGAAATTATCAAGATTTTAGGACGGCTAAAATTCCGCACCTCATTTGGCCAAAACCAGTTGCAACACGCCATTGAGGTTGCTAGAATTGCAGCTCTCATTTCGGAAGAAATAGGTGCCGATACTTCCTTAGTTAAGAAAGCTGGACTTTTACATGACCTTGGTAAAGCAGTTGACCATGAAGTACCAGGTTCTCACGCTGTCATTTCAGCCGATATTGCCAGAAAATTTAAACTTCCAAAGGAATTAATTCACGCCATAGAGGCTCATCATGAGGATGTTGAAATAGAGTCGAAGGAAGCAGCAATTGTACAAATTGCAGATGCAATTTCATCTGCTAGACCAGGGGCAAGACGTGAGTCTTTAGATCTTCATATTAAAAGATTGACCGAACTTGAAAGGGTTTCGAATTCTTTCCCAGGAGTGGAAAAATCGTTTGCCATTCAAGCCGGAAGAGAAGTGCGTATTTTTGTTAAACCCGAAGAAGTCGATGACCTAACAGCTGTTAAATTGTCCAAGGATATTGCCAAAAAAATTGAGGAAGAGGTTCAATATCCCGGTCAAGTTAAAATTCATGTTATTCGCGAAACTAAAGCAATAGAATACGCAAAGTAACCAAACCAAAGGGATAACGGATTGATTCAGATAACGAATTGATATTTCGAATAATTAAATTCGTTTGATTAGATATTAGATTAATTAGTTATCCTATTGAAAAATTTATGAAGCAAAGCGTAATAAAAATTTTATTTATTGGTGATATTGTCGGAAAACCAGGTAGACGCGCAGTCTCTCAATTTTTGGCTGAAAATAAAAATAAGTATGATTTAGTAATCGCAAATGGTGAAAACTTAGCAGCTGGTAAGGGCATGACTTTTGCAAAGTACGAAGAAATGATTTCTGCTGGAGTAGATTATTTTACATCAGGCAATCATATTTGGAATAACGACGAAATTATTCCGTATTTGAATGATCCGAAAGTCAAAGTGTTACGTCCGGCCAATTATCCTTCTTCGTCCCCAGGACGAGGTTTTGTAGGGATTGATTTAAAAAGCGTAAAAATATTGCTTTTAAATATTCAAGGACGTGTTTTTATGAAGGACGAGATTGATGATCCTTTTGTGATTGCCAAAAACATTGCCGATGAGCACACAGACAGCATTATAATTGTAGATTTTCACGCAGAAGCCACCAGCGAAAAAATTGCACTTGGGTATTATCTTGACGGTAAAGTTTCTGCAATACTTGGGACTCACACTCATGTCCAAACTGCGGATGAAAAAATACTGCAAAATGGGACTGCCTATATAACGGACGCTGGAATGACTGGAGCAGAAAACTCAGTCCTGGGCGTCAAAAAAGAAATTATCATTGAAAAATTCTTGACACAGCTTCCACTTTCCCATAAAGTAGCAACTGGAGAGAGTATTTTCTCTGCCGTAGAATTTGAGATCGATATTCAGACAAAGAAAGCTCTGTCTATTGGGAGGATTTCAGAAATTTACCATTAAAGTTAAGGAGAAAGGAGAAAACAATATGAATAAAAGTGAACTTATAAATGAAGTAGCAAGAGAAACAGGCTTATCTAGGCGCGAGGCAGAGGTTGGTGTCCAGACTGTTTTGGATTTGATAGCTAAAGAAATCACAAAGGGTGGAAAAGTAACCCTAACCGGTTTTGGTACTTTCGATGTAGGCAAAAGAAAGGCACGGGCCGGGGTTAATCCACGGACTGGTGATCCAATTCAAATAGCTTCAACCAAGATGCCTAGATTTAAACCTAGCCGCAACTTGCGAAGCAAGATTAAATAAACATAAAGTTAGATAAAAAATTCCTCGGATTTGAACCGTACCCCAAAAAGTAGACACGATAAGTGTCTACTTTTTGTATCTGGTAGAATATTAATAATCAGTTAGGAGGTTTATGAGCAAAAGAATGTTTACAAAGGAACAGGTCAAGGAATTAAGGAAAAGTCCCAATGTCACTGCTTGTAGCGACAAATCGATTACCTTTAGCAAGGAGTTTAAGGTCAATGCGGTCAGATTGCATCGGGAAGAATATCTAACCTCTTCAGAAATCTTCATGCAATCGGGGTTTGAGGTCGAGGTCATAACCAGAGAACGAATAAAAGCATGTCTGATAAGATGGAGCAGAAGCAATCGGAAGAGAGGATTGGAGGGATTAATCGACAGTAGAGGCAAAAACAAACCCAAAAGAAAACCAAAGATTCTAGATTTAACAGATGCAGATAAAATTAAAAGGCTAGAAGCTGAGATAGCTTATCTAAAAGCTGAGAACGATTTTTTAGCCAAACTCCGGGCCAAAAGAGCGGAGTAAAACTCAAGCCTAAGCAAAAGTATGGAATAATTAAAACATTGGGATTGAATACTAAAACCTTGTGCGTTATCGCTAAAGTATCAAGAGCGGGGTATTACAAGTGGCTAAAGGACTTTGACAAACCGGAGAAAGATCACGATGATTATCTGCTCATCAAAGAGATCTTCGACAAAGGCAAGAGAAAATATGGATTTAGAACGGTTCAAATGAAACTACTTGAGAAAAAGATAGTTATGAATCATAAAAAGATAATCAGAATCATGAATAAATATCATTTGATTAGTAAGATAAGAAGAGTTAACCCATACAAAGCCATAATGAAAAAATCATTAGAACATAGAACTTTTGAGAATAAATTAGACCGGCAGTTTAGCCAAACTGAGCCAGGAAAGGTGTTGTGTACTGACATTACCTACTTGCCATTTAAATACAGGTTTGTTTATCTCTCAGTCATCAAAGACATTGCCAGCAGAGAGATTGTAGGATGGAATTTAGCCAATCATTTAGAGATGGATTTAGTACTTCAAACCATAGAAGATATGAAGAACAAACTAAGCCAATCTACACTTAAGGATACTATGATTCATTCAGATCAGGGCTTTCACTATACAAATCCTTTGTACATAGAAAAAGTAAAACAGTTAAAAATGATTCAATCCATGTCCAGAAAGGGTAATTGCATTGATAATTCGCCCATGGAATCATTCTTTGGCCACTTCAAGGATGATGTTGATTACAAGTCCTGCTCAACCTTTGAAGAGCTTCGTTTGCAAATCGATGAGTATATGAAATACTACAATCAAGAGAGACAACAGTGGGGACTAAAAAAGATGACCCCCGTAGAGTACAGGAATCATCTTTTAAGTCACACCTAGGTTTTTTTATCTCGTGTCCACTTTAGTGGGTACTGTTCAAGCCCTAGTAATATTTTTATCAACCGTATTTTTTAAATCTTC
>Ga0247841_10012124_pt1 | contig 11298 bp, 13 predicted proteins | sample LaCruzMarch2015__2_FD_192410 | JGI IMG/M metagenome (GOLD analysis project Ga0247841, IMG submission 192410) | Freshwater microbial communities from meromictic Lake La Cruz, Castile-La Mancha, Spain - LaCruzMarch2015_18m | ecosystem: Environmental > Aquatic > Freshwater > Lake | place: Spain...
AAAAACACCCTTTTTCTTGACTCAAATCGGCCACTGTCATACAAGCCAAGTCAACAGCGTCGCTTCGCTCCGATAGGGTGGCCGATTTATCCCGGAATGGGTGGCCGATTTGACCGGATTACGCAGACCGGCGACAGCGGAAGACACGATGAAGATGGCAGTCACATACAGAACAATCCGCCATGCTCTCTTCATAAATTCACAGCCTTCGGATAAATCGTACTAAGTTCGGAATTCTGAATAGGACGCTAGAATCACGGTTTGACAGCAAGCCGGGCTTTCAAACGTTTCAGGGCTGATTCAGAGCAAGGTTTGAGTTGCTTGTCGGATGAAGCAACAATGGTTTCCAGCAGTTCAACATCAGTCTTGTCACCAAGGTCGCCAATTGTTGCAGTAGCCGCGAGACGAATGTGGAATCCTTCCCCGGTTTGAGCGGCCACTCGGGCAGAAGGCAAAGCCTCCTTCTTTCCGAGTTCTCCGCAGAGCCGCAATGCAGTAACCCGTGCAGGTTCGCCGCACTGCTCGTCAATAGCCAGTTGGAGAATGAGATTTTCCACCATCGCGCGGTCCAGCATTGGATATTCAGGATCAGACAGCATCTTCATGCTTATCAGGGCCGTACCCGCCATCTGCGTCTTTGTCTCACCTGCCGCACTCCAAAGGGCATTCGTCATCGCATGCCAATCCTGGTCGCTTTCTGCGGCACCAAGGGATGTCCACTTGCGACGGGAGAATGCTCCAAAATGCTGAACGCAGTAGTCGCGCCATACTTCATTCTGTTTCGTATCACGGAAGACACCAACCATGAGTTTTGCCAGATCGGCCGGCAACTCCGTTTGTCTCATGAGAAGATCAAGAACATCATTGCGCACAGACTCGATTTCAAGAAGGTCCAATTTGGTCCCTTGCTCTTCTTTCAGACTCTTGAGAAACACGTACAACCCCTGAATGTCGTTACTCGATAGATTCGTCCCTAATTTCTGCACAGCTTCCGCTCTGGCGCCATAACTCCTCTTGGAGCCGAGACCCACAATAGATCTGATGGTTCCGGACAGATCCGGCGGAAACTGCTTTTCGTAGGCCGACATCTGGGCCACGAGTGCCGCGTCAGACTTCTTCGGCTCGATGGGTCTCGCTTGCGCGTTGTGTACCGTCCCAGTCGGCTCTTTCTGCGAAGCGCCTGGTTTTGATGCCGCGAGTCCTGCCTCTACCGAAGCGGATCCCCGTTGCTGCTGTCGACTGCCATGCCGCAATACAACGGCAACCAGCGCGCCGACGCCAACGAGAACAAGCACAACCACCACAACTGCTTTTCTCATACCAGTTTACACCCAATTAGACGCAGAAGCTTAACGATCTTCCTCACAATTTATCAACCAGAGTATGTTACCCAGAGTCTATCGGGATGTCACTTCTCTTTCTCAACTCGCCGCAGTGAGGCATGAAGGGCATACGGCATACTGCAATACACTGTAAGGAGCAGGAATCATGGATGATACATCCACTCTTCTTGATTTACTACCGGCTTACCGGCGGTATCTCGAATCTCTTTGTCATGCAAGCGGCACAGTGAACGGTTACGTTCATGAAGCACGATCCTTTTCCGAATTCATGCTGCATCGAAACAAGTTCCTTCCTAACACAATCCGGGCGACAGATCTAAGTGCCTGGCAGAGAGCCATGATGAACTCGGCACACATAAAACTGACCACCTTGGTTGGCAGAATGCATCAGCTTCACGCTTTCTGCAGATTTCTTATCGATGAATCCTTCACACAGAAGGATCCATTCATTGGGTTCCCTCTGCCGCATCTTCCCAGCGTCTTACCGCGCGATGTTCTCACCTTGGCGGAGGTAACTCTGCTTCTCCAAACACCTGACAATTTTTCTGTTGTCGGGCGACGGGATCACCTCATCCTGGAACTGCTGTATGCAACAGGGCTCAGAGTCAGCGAACTGTGCGGTCTTGACGTGAAAGACATCAATCTGTCGCGTCGTGTAATACATGTGAGGTGTGGTAAAGGCGCCAAGGATCGGGTGGTACCAGTAGGACAACTCACCACTTTCAAGATTGCCAGCTATCTCGAGGAGCACAAGCCGCAATATGCCGAAATGCCAGAGCAGAGCCATCCACTGTTCTTCAACAGGCTCGGAAGACGAATGAGGCCAGCATTCATCGAGAAGATACTCCGGCTGACGGCCGAGCAATGTCGAATCAAGAAACATGTCACACCCCATGCTCTTCGCCACACCTGTGCAACCCACATGCATGCAAGGGGTGCAGGTATTTTCCACATCAAGGAACTTCTTGGACATGTGGAAGTTACAACAACGCAGATATACACGAGGGTGGCACCCCGCGAAGCGCAGATTACTCATCGCGATCAACATCCTCGAGAAAGGTATGCGCGGCGTCTCGTTCGCATGGATCTGCCGTTGCCCAAAGCTGCGTTCAGCCAGTCCCTTCCGCCAACACCCTTGGTCAAGGCTTTGACGTCATCTTCGTCCACACGAAGCAAGCCAGTTACACCCGCTATTTATGGCGCAGTGCCACACGATTCGATCAGTAACGACACGTCCAGGTGGCTGGGAGAGTACAAAGAGCATCTGCAAATGCTGAATCGCGGCGAGCGCACGATCAAGACACACATCGCCCGGCTGCGCACATTCTTTGAATTCGCAGTTACACGCGGTGTGACATCGTATCTGGCAGTAGAACGCCGTCTGGTCCTTGATTACCGCGAGCATTTGAAGAGTCATCTGATACGGAGAAAGCAGACAACTTGCGGCGCTGTCCAGAACCAGTTTGTCGCTGTTGTCCTGTGCTTCTTTCGCTTCTTGGTCTATCGGGAGGTATTGGCAGAGAACCCAGTGGCCGGCATCCGCTATGCTCGAGAACCCTCCCAATTGCCACGCGGTGTACCTTCCACGACAGATATCAGTCGCATCATTGAGCAACCGGACCTCGGAACCATGATGGGACTTCGAGACCGCGCCATCATGGAGGTGCTATACTCTTCCGGACTTCGGAAGAGCGAATTGATTGACCTGACACTCAACGCCCTCGATCTTGATGATGGCCGTCTGAATGTGTGGGGCGGGAAAGGCGAAAAGGACCGCGTTGTTCCCATCGGAGTGCTTGCAACCAGCTTCGTTCGTCAGTACTTGAAGCTGGTGCGTCCCTGGTTGGCAGGGCCGGCCACGCCTGCCGATATCTTGTTTCTCAGCATGAGGGGCAAGAAACTATGCAAGAATTCACTGTTGCGCCTCGTCGAGAAATATGCGGCCGCGGCTGGTTTGGCTGCCTTTGACATCACACCACACACTTTTCGCCACGCCTTCGCGACACATCTCATTCAGAATGGCGCAAATTTGCGACATGTTCAGGATATGATGGGCCACGCAAACATCTCCTCAACTCAAACCTACGTCCACCTTGCCATTCGCGATCTGAGACGCGTTCACAAGAAAACTCATCCGCTGGGCTGAATTGTTGCGAATATCCAAGGGTCATTGCGGCAAACATCAGCCTCCGAACACCTATAAACATTGACTGGAACGAGTGTGTAGTCAAATTGGGGCTCCAGAGAAGTGGACTGGAAAGATGCGGCTTGGGTGGAATATGGAAGAGGCTCGACCATTGCCGAGGAAGTGATCGGCAGGAGCAGGCAGATCAGGGCGAGAATATAGAGAAATCGCTTCATGTTGGTCATGATTGCAGTAGAGAATTCTGTTCTGTATTTCGACAAACGGTCCTATTTCTAAACTTCTTGCCTTTCGTAGCAAGACACGGTTCAGTGGCGGAGAGTAAGAGCCTCACTCTGCCGTCTCAACTTCGGTTAGTGTAAAGTTATCGAACTTCATTTCTGTAAGAACTTGGCCGGTAATGTTCGAGACAACAAGAAGAGTGGGGAATTCTCTTATTCGCATGATGATTTGATCCTGTGGGATTGTCCCGCCATCAAGTACAATCTGGTCTGGCATTTGATAAGCCTTTCGACCGCATGTCGAGCACACTTCGGATTTTGCGATGGCAAGACACTTCGGATGTAAAGCCACACTGGGAATGGCTTCGATCTCAAGAACGTCTCCTATGGGAGCGTCGAGTAATGCCGTAGCAGTCTTGAATTGAAGGCCTTTCTTAACAACTTGATCGAAAGCGGACTTGTGAATTAGCGGCGTCCATGGATTCAACCAAACAAAATCGCTGATAACACCTTTTCTCTTTCCCTGAAGAGCGCCGAAGTCAGTACCAGGATAGATTGGGTATTGATCTCCGATTACTTGGCTGATGCCGTGCGCCACCGCATAAAACTGTTCCGGGCTCATTGGCCGCCCCGTCGGAATACCAGCGCACTGATGTTTCACAACGTCCGGAGATACCGTTGGATATGCGACACCCGTCGTCGCCCATGTAACACGACACTTGGGGCAACGAATTCCTGGGAGACTGAAAATATGCCGAGCGTTGATTTCGCATGGATTGAGCCTTTCCCAGGCATCGTCCGGATGAATGAGCAACATGGTCATCTCCGATATGGGACCACAGTTCTGCCTGGCACTTCAAAGTCATAAATGAGGTTGCCGGCGTTCTTGTAAATGTCGACATCGGTTGCATTCGGATTTGCTTTAAAGAAGTCTTCCCATGCTTTATTCCATTGACCACCACGTGGGGCACCACGGTGAAGATCGATATGTAAGTCCCTTCTTAACTGCATTGCAAATTTGTCGATATTAACCCCACGTTTGCCAAATTCCGATGCAAGATCAGCCCGTTGCGGGAAGATATGATGGAATGGATCAGCCTTTCCGACAGACAACAGACGCGCCGGATCAGTAATTGGACTCTTTGCGGCAACTACCGGCACATCTACAGGCAGAGGAGGCGGTTTGATTTCAGTCTTCACGGGCGCACCCCGAGAAGACCCCGCCTTTAGGCCTGCAAATGTTCCCGCCATTTTCGAAGTTGCACTTGCGCCCCTGGTTATTCTCTCCGCGCCCGATAATTCCCGTTGATAAGGCACATCATAACCATAGAGAACCTCGTACGCATCGGTGTAGCCTAAGATTGTGCCGAGACCATAACCGACACCAACCGCCCCAGAGTGGAATCCACCTTCTCCCATCTCCATTTGTTGTTGTATTACTGCCGCAGTGCTTTGAACAGAAGAGTTGTAGGAATCAACACCGCTTTCAGCTGAGCCCATATAAGCGGCATCCTGCATCAATGAAGACGCAGCACCTGTCGCATACGCAAGCGATGAACTTGACGACTCTAGGCCGAACCTTTCGATGCTCCCTGCCACGGACCTTAGGATTGCATTTACGATGGGATTCCAAGTCAACCCCAGCGGGTCCCTAAAATCGACAGGGTCATTGCGGCACATATCCGCCTCCAAACCCAGATAAACATTGACTGGAACGAGTGTGTAGTCAGATTGGGTTTGTAGAGAGGTGGATTGGAAGGATGCCGCTTGGGCGGCATATGGAAGAGGCCGCACCATTGCCGAGGTATTGCCCGGCAGGAGCAGGCAGATCGGGGCGAGGATAGAGAGAAGGCGTTTCATGTTGGACATGATTTGTTCAGCAATTCTGTTTCCCATTCCAGGCATCATCGGCAACTTATCCAGATTTGTCATTACGTTCCCTTCAGACGCCGTGTCATCGTCATGCCGAGAGGGTCACACGACTGACCACCCGTCAAGGCGACCAGGAAGATTGAGTTCCCATTTCAGGTAGTAATCCACTGCATCACGAGGCGTGTTAAAAACTGTCTCTGCTTCTTCAGCAAGTACTTTAGGATTGTCCGCTCGTGTTCGCCGGGCAATGCAAACGAATCTATCTCGTGCCTCACAGTGAATGTAGATTCCTTCGCGGATTGGTTCGCTATTTGAGGAAAACGGCACCACGCAAGGAAACCATTTGGACTTTTCCAACAGTTGTTCCAAGTGTGCCGCCACGTCGGTATATCGCAGAGTTTCGGCTGGCCACAGACCAAGATTCTTGCGGTCTTCAACGCTGAAGTGCTCGCCTTGGAGTAACCTCGTAAGGATTTCTGATGGCATACTCATGACCGAACCTCACGGCATATGGAACCAGTCGACAGTCACGCCGCCCGGTTGGGTCACTGCTTCGACTGAACCGCCCAAACTATTTCCGATTCCCGGTGCCTCGCGGGTAATGACACTCGCTGAAGAACGAACCCTGCCACCCATGATAAACGGTTCGCCTGGGCCGGTACTCGGCATGCCCATCGTGTTTGCATACCCAGGGGTGGAAGCCGGATTCTGAAACGACCAGTATTGCCCTTCCGCTGCCCGTTGTGTTCCTAAACCACCGGCTCGATATACGGGTGCGCCGCTTCGCGTCTGTCGTAATGCGGATTGGGTCTCCGCCGTCATGCTCTGAACGGCTGGTCCTCGTGGTGTGGCTACGCTCTTTGCGACCTCCGCTGCGACAATCGCCTCGCGTGCAACTGAAGCTTCGACTCGAGCAGCCTGATTCGCCACTTTTTGCTCAACTCGAGATGCAGGTGATACCCATGTCACGAGCCCGATCACACCAGCAGCCCGCTTCATCTTCCTCCCCGTCATGGCGTCCTTGCCGGTGATCGTAGTATAGAGGGAAGAAAGTGGCGAGAACTCGAACATCTCCTTTGCAATTACGACAGTGGACTTGGCACCGATGTCGAATGCATTCTTCTCAAGTTTCCGCACGACCGGCTTAAACGACCCAGTGGTATCCTGAGGACATCCGTAGAATGCAGAGGTGTTTTGATAAACGTCAATTCGAGAACCGAGTGGTGACCGGTCGTCAGGAATGCTGATGCTGACTGTGTTCTCATCCAACCCCAACGGGTCAGAAAAATCGACAGGGTCATTGCGGCAAAAATCAGCCTCCAAACCCAGATAAACATTGACTGGAACGAGTGTGTAGTCAGATTGGGGTTGTAGAGAGGTGGATTGGAAGGATGCGGCTTGGGCGGCATATGGAAGAGGCAGCACCATTGCCGAGGAGGTGGTCGGCACGAGCAGGCAGAGCAGAGAAAGAATTGTTAGGAAGCGTTTCATTTCGGGCATGGCTGTCTCGGAAATTCTATTTCGCATTTCCATCAGCCGGTCCTTTCAATTATCGAATGCCGAGACGCGAGGTCTATTCGCTCGTATCGTGGCGGCTACGACACCTGCGTAATTATGTAGACAAGCGGACAGCGTCTGTCTTCGGTTCCAAACATGTAGATCGCATTTCCAATAAATAGCTGATAGGAAGGTAGTTCCGATTGTGACGGATCCCCGGTCAATCCGAGTTCTATCTGCCTTGGTGCATCTGGAACAATCTGGAACTCAACTCCATCCTGAATTTGAAGAAGAAACCGCATCGGAGTGACGGAGTTACAAGATGCCGGACTCTCATCCTCCAAAATCCATCGCGGCTTGCCACCAAGTAGACCAATGCCGCGTGTCTTTCCACCCTCTTCAAGTCGAAGTGGCCGAAAGACCACCCTCTCTCTATAACACGCATGCGACACAGCACTTTCCGTCGCAAACACGCAAAGTCGAAAGTTCTTCTGATAGGTGCCGAGAAAATCTGACGGAACATCGGCACCTTTCAGAACACCGGAAAGCATCTCCGGAATGAGATGGTCCTGGTTTGCACAGGACGTGCATTGAAATACCGCCAACGACAATCCCGCCCACCAGTGATCAGCAGGAAATGCGATTTGAAAAAAGAAGGTCTGCCTGGCGCCGCAAAGACCACATTTCGGAATGGGGGTATCGGTTGGAAGTTTCGGCCGGCCACCGACAAAACTGTTTTCATTGCCAGTCTGGCGTCGTTCTTCTGTAGGACTAATTGTGTGACGCATAGTTTCTCACGGATTGGCGAATGTGCGCGATGCGGTTCTTCCGTTGATCCGAACCTGATAAAGAATCTCGTACGGTCGGGTTGCGCCATTTTGATATCGTGGAACGACACGAACAAACACTTCATCGCCAGCAGTTGCCCGTCGAGCAATTTGTTGTTCGAATTGCCTGAACGCACCACGATTAACGCTTGGTACTTGCGGGAAGATATTGCCTGAAGTTGCATCACCTAGACCACCAAGATTCCTGCCCACTGCGTGTCCCGCATCGTCGGTAGCGTTCCCAAAACTCCTTGCCAGTTGGCGCGACGCTGCATCTGTTCCGGTCCCTTGACCAATGTTGCCCGGTTGAATCTTAGCGAATGCTGACTCCAACTCTCCGGCTGATCCATCACGTATTCGTACAGCCGCTGGTCCTGTACTCTCTACAGCATTTGCAGCAGCTCGTTCCAGAGCGATCGCTTCTCTGCCTAGTGTCACTCCTGTTCGAACTTCGTTGACTGCAACTCTTGACCGGACAAGACCGGCGACTCCTCTCCATACCCATCTTAGTTTCCCAGCAACCTGTTCGAGGACCCAGCCTACCGGTTGTTCCACAGGCACCACAGCACTGATTATGGCGGTCCCAACAGTCCTACCCAACTCCGCGACATCCTCGCCTGCCTTAGCACTCTTGACTGGACCAATCTGGACTCCACCGGCCGTTCTTGCATCTAGATTAATTCCGATGTCTTTGAGCTCTTGTTCCTCTGGGCTGAGAGCAAGGCCTAAGGGGTCCGTATAATCGACAGGGTCATTGCGGCAAAAATCAGCCTCCGAACCCCGATAAACATTGGCTGGAATGAGGGTTTGGTCAGATTGGGATGGCGAAGAAATGGACAGGAAGGATTCGGATTGGTCGGCATATGGAAGTGGCCGGACCATGGCCAAGGAGCTGGTCGGCAGGAGCAGGTACATCAGGGCCAAAATTGTGAGAAGGCGTTTCATGTTAGACGTCATCTTCATCTCCAGAACTTGTTTTGTATTTCTGTCATCAACGGCACTTTGTCTAAATATGACATCGCATGTCCTTCAGGCACCGCCGTGTCACCGGCGTAGCGAGGGGGAAGGCAGTGATTACTGCCAGACTGAAGATTCCTTGTCTCCGTTCACAACGGTCCCTATCTCAATGAAATGCATTTTGTCAGGAAGGACCAACGAAAGTTCGTGATCACAGAATGGACATCGAGGCAAAGCATCGAAACGAAACCGGCCGCCGCATCCGCAAGGGTGTACGTGATCCTCGACCCTGGTCTTCTCTTCAGCCGATAACATCCAAGGATGCTTGTCCCCGACGATCTTCACGTACTCCGGATTGTAGGAGCCAAATTCAAAAGTAGCAGAACAGGAATCACAGTACATGAAACCTTGATTGCTAAAACCCGCATGAAACGGATGCTTTTGGCGAAGGCGTATAACCTTGCTGCAATTAGGACACGTGATGTCCATGTCACCCACCTCCTGCAGGACGTCCTGGAGGACGACGCCACAGGTTCGGGTCGACTGGCGTCGGTTCGACCAATTGACGCTGCCATGTTCCGCCACTGGTTGTTGGCCCATTTGCCGGAATGCGCAGGTTTGAGGCTGGCGTCGGAAGGTCAACAAATGTGGAGCCTCGTCCAGGATTAATTTCAAGAATGTCCTCAATCTGGAGGTGCCCTGCGCTTGGGGAAATTTCGGCGGGCAGAGTAACGTATGATCCTGATCGGAGTTCCCCGCTTCCGTTGATCAATCCGCGCGTGGCCGTGTCAGTGTAATGTCTGACAATGACCGTTTCGCTCTTTGCGGCGACAATCGCTTCGCGTGCAACTGAAGCTTCGACTCGAGCAGCCTGATTCGCCACTTTTTGCTCAACTCGAGATGCAGGTGATACCCAAGTCACGAGCCCGATCACACCAGCAGCCCGCTTCATCTTCCTCCCCGTTACGGCATCCTTGCCAGCGATCGCAGTATAGAGGGAAGAAAGTGGCGATAACTCGAACATCTCCTTCGCAATTTCGACAGTGGACTTCGTAACGATGTCGATTGCATTCTTTTCGAGTTTCCTTACGACAGGCTTAAACAATCCAGTGGTATCCTGAGGACATCCGTAGAATGCCGAGGTGTTTTGATAAACGTCGATTCGAGAACCGACGGGTGACCGGTCGTCGGGAATGCTTATGCTGACTGTGTTCTCATCCAATCCGAGGGGGTCCGTGACGTCGACAGGGTCATTGCGGCAACTTTGTCCCGCAAAGTCACAATCAAAATCAATCGGGATCGGCACGTACTCGGATTGGGGTTGCAGAGATGTGGACTGGAAGGATGCGACCTCTGTGGCATATGGGAGCGGCCGGACCATTGCCGAGGAGGCGGTCGGCAGGAGCAGGCAGATCAGGGCGAGGAGAGGGAGAAACCGTTTCATATTGCGCATGACTGTTTTAGAAATTCTATTTCGCATTTCCATCAGCCGGTCCTTTCAAACGTCCACTGTCGATTCCGCGAGGTCTAATCGCTATAGAGCAATCCGACGTCTCTGTCAGCGAAATGGATTCTCGATGGACACTCCGACCAGACCGCGAAAGTCTTCCTCGTTTCTAGTAACGAGCACAGATCTCATAACCACTGCAGTCGCCGCGATCAGGGCATCGGGTATGAGGATCTTGCGTGACTTGCGCATCTTGATGGCTTCAACAATGACCACAGAAGTTACGGCGACTTCTCTGTATTGCCCCATCACATCCGAAAGCGCCTGTTCTTCAACCGGAGTCAGTCCAGGGTAACCAAACGCTTCCAAACGTGTAATCGCAGAATACCCCGCCCATTCGGCGTGTGCCGCTTTCTCCAACAATGCAACAGCGGGTCCGACATTCGCGGTGGCTTCTATCCAGATGTTCGTATCGATCAGGTATCTCACGAGCGGCCGTTCCATTCATCTCGGATCCGGCGTTGCCAGATCACGGTGTCCTCTCTAATCTTCAGCTTTCCGCAAGCCGCGCGCACCTTTTCCCAGTCGACCTCTTGAACATCCGGCTCCATAACAACGACCAGAATCCGACCAGTCTCAGGTAATTGCCTGGGCTCGTCCGTGATGATCCGACCATGATCAAGCCGCGCCTCAACTGTTGAGTACATCGTATCTCCCAAACAGGACAACCAGGCTCGCACCATACCTTCCGGCGCACTCCTGAATCTCGTTCTCTTCTTGAGTTGTTATCATTCATTCACCCTTAAATATGATGCAGCAAAGCAAGGCGGATTTCCAGCCTTTTCGCAGGCCATTCAACTTCAAATGTTATTTCCCCTGATTGCAGCGTAGTGCTGCGGTTTTGTCAACCGAATTGATGTCATCAGGAGAGCGGCAGGAATATGGGAAAGCCCCCCAGTGCCGCAGTGCCGTCCCGGATGCCTTATCCACG
>Ga0247841_10012126_pt1 | contig 11297 bp, 14 predicted proteins | sample LaCruzMarch2015__2_FD_192410 | JGI IMG/M metagenome (GOLD analysis project Ga0247841, IMG submission 192410) | Freshwater microbial communities from meromictic Lake La Cruz, Castile-La Mancha, Spain - LaCruzMarch2015_18m | ecosystem: Environmental > Aquatic > Freshwater > Lake | place: Spain...
ACAGGTTGACCCCAAAATCAATGTAAAAGTGGAGGGCTCAACACTGACCGTCACTCGTCATACCGACGAGCGCGACGACCGTTCTAAACACGGGCTCTATCGCTCGCTTCTGTCCAACATGGTAAAAGGTGTCAGCGACGGCTATACATTGGTGCAGGAATTGGTGGGTGTTGGGTATAAAGCTACGGCCAATGGTCAACTGTTAGAATTGTCACTTGGATATTCACACAGTATTCTTCTTGAACTACCTGACGATGTTAAAGTACAAACAAATACTGAGAAAGGTAAGAACAATACCATTATTCTGAAATCCATGGACAAACAATTGCTTGGACAGGTTGCAGCCAAGATCCGTTCATTCAGAAAACCCGAACCTTATAAAGGAAAAGGTATTCGCTTCGTAGGGGAAGAAATCAAGAAGAAAGCCGGAAAATCAGCAGCCGGACAATAATAGTAAGGGCGACCGGTCCGGTCGCCTAAACCGATAGTAAAGGCGATGCGTCGCATCGCCCCAACGGATAAAAAAAAAGACAAATGGCAATCAAGAGTAGAAAAGAATTTCGCAGGTTCAGGATCAAAAAAAGGATTCGCAAGATCATAAATGGGACTCCTGACAGGCCTCGCATGACAGTGTTCCGCAGTTGTAAAGCGATCTATGTTCAACTGATCGATGATCAGAGTGGAAAAACGATTGTAACTGCCTCTTCCATGGAAAAGGGAATGAAGGAACTGAAAGGAACCAAGACCGATATCGCCAAAACAGTTGGCAAGCATATTGCCGAAAAAGCAATCCAGGCAGGTATCAGTACGGTTGTTTTTGATAGAAATGGGTATTTATATCATGGCAGGGTAAAATCTTTGGCTGAGGCAGCCAGGGAAGGTGGCCTTAAATTCTAAGTAAGATATGACAAACGTTAACGTAAAAAGAGTAAAGTCAAGCGAAATTGAATTCAAGGATCGCCTGGTAAGTATCCAGCGTGTGACTAAGGTAACCAAGGGTGGTCGTACATTCAGTTTCTCCGCCATCGTTGTGGTAGGAAATGAAAACGGTGTTGTCGGATACGGTCTGGGAAAAGCAAAGGAAGTAACCGCTGCTATTGCCAAAGGTATCGATGATGCCAAGAAGAACCTGATCAAGGTTCCCATCCTCAAGGGTACTATTCCTCATGAGCAACTGGGTAAGTACAGTGGCGCTCTCGTTTTTTTAAAACCTGCAGCTCCCGGTACCGGAGTTATTGCCGGCGGTGCCATGCGTGCCGTGTTGGAAAGCGTCGGAGTTAAAGACGTGCTGGCGAAATCCAAAGGCTCATCCAACCCCCATAGCGTGGTAAAAGCCACCATCAATGCCCTTATAAAGTTGCGTGATCCCTATACGATTGCCCAACTCAGGGGAATTGATCTGAACAATGTATTTAATGGCTAAGAATTACATCATTAAAGGCTGTCATAAGCGATGAAAAAGATAAAGATTACGCAGGTTCGCAGTGGAATCGGGAGGCCGTTACGGCAGAAACGAACATTGGAAGCATTGGGTCTGAAACGGATCCGTCAAACAGTGGAACACGAAGCCACACCTCAGATTTTAGGTATGGTTCATAAAGTGAAGCACCTTGTTTCTTTTGAAGAAGTCTAACACAAGATAAACGATACTGAAATGGATTTAAGCAATCTTAAACCGGCAAAAGGTTCAACAAAGAAAGTAAAGCGTATTGGCAGAGGACAGGGTTCCGGTCACGGTGGAACATCTACCCGTGGTCACAAGGGCGCCAAATCGCGGTCTGGGTATTCCAAGAAATTAGGATACGAAGGCGGTCAGATGTCACTGGTAAGACGGGTGCCCAAGTTTGGATTCAAGAATTTTAACCGTGTAGAATATAAAGGAATCAACCTGGATGTTCTTCAGCAAATCGCCGAAAAGAAAAACATCGTGGTGATCGACCTGAATGTGCTCATTGAAAGCGGGTATGTTTCCAAAAGCGATCGTGTTAAGATCCTTGGCCGCGGCGAATTAAAAGCAAAGATGGAGATTACGGCACACGCATTTTCCGCAACTGCTAAAAAAGCGATAGAAGAACTTGGTGGAGTTGCTAACACTATTTAATATTTTTTGATGAAAAAGCTGATTCAGACCATTCGGAATATTTGGAAGATTGATGACCTCCGCAAGAGGATACTCTACACCATCGGGATTATTTTAATTTACCGATTCGGATCCTATGTGGTGCTCCCAGGCGTTGACCCCAGTATGCTCGCCAACTTACAGAACCAAACCAGTTCTGGGTTGCTGGGACTGCTCAACATGTTTTCCGGAGGCGCATTTTCCAATGCCTCCATTTTCGCGTTGGGGATCATGCCATACATTTCTGCCTCTATCGTGATGCAGTTGCTCAGCATGGCCATTCCCTATTTTCAGAAGCTCCAGAAAGAGGGCGAAAGCGGTCGCAAGAAGATCAATCAGATGACCCGTTATCTGACCGTGATCATTCTGATTTTCCAGTCGCCGGCATACATCGCCAACCTGGCATCACAATTGCCTGCAGAAGGAATTTATCCGTTTAATCCCAATACCACCCTCCATACCGTATTTTCTTTCTTTGGCATTTCCTCCGTTCTGTACCTCACAGCAGGTTCAATGTTTGTGATGTGGCTCGGTGAGCGAATAACCGATAAAGGAATCGGGAATGGCATTTCACTGATCATCATGATCGGGATCATTGCACGTCTTCCTTTTGCCTTGTTCGGTGAGCTTGTTTCCCGGATGGAACAAAAAGGAGGAGGGTTGGTGTTCTTCGTGGTTGAAATTGCTTTCCTGGTCCTCGTTGTACTGATTACCATATTACTGGTGCAGGGTACCCGTAAGATCCCCGTGCAATATGCCAAGAGGATTGTCGGGAACAAACAATATGGCGGGGTACGGCAATATATCCCACTGAAGGTGAATGCCGCCGGTGTTATGCCCATCATCTTTGCCCAGGCGATCATGTTTTTACCATTGACCATAGCAGGTTTCGCCAGCTCAGACACACTGTCAGGCTTTGCCCGTGTATTTACGGATATCAACAGTTTCTGGTATAACTTCACATTCTTTATCCTGATTATCTTATTCACATACTTCTATACTGCAATTACGGTTAACCCGAACCAGATGGCAGAAGATATGAAGAAGAATGGCGGTTTTATACCCGGAGTCAAACCCGGAAAGAAAACTGCCGAGTTTATTGATAATGTCATGTCACGCATAACCCTTCCTGGATCTATCTTTTTGGGTTTTGTCGCCATCATGCCTGCACTCGTGCGGCTGGTTGGAATTACTTCGCAATTTGCACAGTTCTATGGCGGCACATCCCTGCTCATTCTGGTTGGTGTAGTTCTTGATACATTACAACAGGTTGAAAGTCACCTGTTGATGCGGCATTATGATGGATTGACAAAATCGGGTCGGATTAAAGGACGATCTTCTTATTCTGTTGCTGGTTAAAGAAAGATGCTCAAGCAGCGGATGTTTATCAAATCGGCAGAGGAGATCGAAGTATTAAGAGAAAACGCGGTCATCGTAAGCAAAACACTTGCTGAAGTCGCGAAACATATTAAAACAGGTGTTAAAACGATAACACTGGATGCTATAGCGGAAGAGTTTATCCATTCCGAAGGTGCGGTACCCGGGTTCAAAGGGTACCGGGGGTTCCCGGCAACCCTTTGTGTATCCATCAACGATGAAGTGGTGCATGGAATACCGGGAGAAAGAGTTCTTAAAAATGGTGATATAGTTTCGATCGACTGCGGTTGCAAGAAAAATGGTTATTATGGCGATTCCGCCTATACCTTTTCCGTCGGTGAGATAGACCCTGAAATCAGAAGTCTGCTGAAGCGAACCAAAGAGTCGCTGTTTTTGGCGCTCAATGTCGCTGTCGCCGGAAGAAGAGTAGGGGATATCAGTGCTGCCGTTCAGGATTATGTGGAGTCTTTCGGGTATTCGGTAGTTAGGGAATTGGTTGGTCATGGACTTGGAACGCAGTTGCACGAAAAACCGGATATTCCCAATTACGGACGAAGAGGATCGGGGGCAAAGTTGCCTGAGGGATTAACGATTTGTATTGAGCCCATGATCAATCTGGGTACCAAAAACGTGGTTCAGGCAAAAGATGGATGGACCATCCGGACAGCAGACCGTAGCCCGTCAGCACATTTTGAGTTGACGGTTGTGGTTAGAAGAGAAAAACCGGATATTCTTTCAACTTTTAAATATGTTGAAGAAGTTCTGAGTCTTAATCCCTGGTATTCGGGGGTGTAAGATCAACAAATAAAAACCATATGGCTAAACAATCGTCAATTCAGCAGGATGGCACTGTTATCGAATCTCTTGGAAATGCAATGTTCCGGGTAGAATTGGAAAACGGGCATGTGATCACTGCCCATATCTCGGGGAAAATGAGGATGCACTATATAAAAATATTGCCCGGAGATAAAGTGAGGATCGAAATGTCGCCTTATGATTTAACAAAAGGAAGAATTACGTTCAGATATCAATAGTTTTTAAGCCAACGTGACATGAAAGTAAGAGCATCAATCAAAAAACGGTCGGCAGATTGTAAGATCGTTCGCAGAAATGGCAAATTGTATGTCATCAACAAAAAGAACCCAAAGTTTAAACAAAGACAAGGTTAATAATAAACATTTAATTCGATCAATATGGCCAGAATTGCAGGTATTGACTTACCTAAAAATAAACAGGGTGAAATTGGGCTTACGTATATCTACGGGATAGGCCGGAGTACTGCTCAAAAAATCCTTGATATGGCAGGTGTGGACTGGAGTAAAAAGGTACAGGACTGGACCGATGATGAGCAGAACAAGATCCGTACGGTGATCAATGACAACTTCAAGATTGAAGGTGCATTGCGCTCTGAAGTCCAGATGAACATCAAACGTTTGATGGATATCGGTTCGTATCGCGGCATCCGTCACCGGTTGGGACTACCTACCCGTGGACAAAGCACGAAAAATAATGCCCGTACCCGAAAGGGTAGGAAAAAGACTGTCGCCAATAAGAAAAAGGCAACCAAGGGCTAATTCCTTGGTATTATCCTCTTTGTATTAAAAAGATTGTAGTAATTTCAATATATGGCAAAGACTGAAAAAAGTTCAAAGAAAAGGGTTGTTAAAGTTGATGCAATAGGACGTGCCTATGTCAACGCCTCATTCAACAACATCATCATCACCCTGACGAATAACAATGGTCAGGTTATCAGCTGGTCATCGGCCGGTAAGATGGGATTCAAGGGATCCAAGAAAAACACTCCGTATGCTGCCCAAATGGCCTCTCAGGATGCATCAAAGGTAGCCTATGACCTTGGACTTCGCAAAGTAAAAGTATTCATCAAGGGACCGGGTGCCGGACGTGAATCGGCAATCCGTACGTTACATACCGCAGGCATTGAGGTGATGGAAATTATCGACATCACACCATTGCCCCACAACGGATGTCGCCCGCCAAAACGTCGTAGGGTATAGTGCCCGTGGAGCCGGGCAAAACCCGACTCTGAAATGTAAAAAAACAGAATTACCAATAAATTATATCAACAGACATGGCAAGATACATTGGTCCAAAATCCAAGATTGCAAGAAGGTTCAGAGATCCTATTTACGGACCCGATAAATCCTATGAGAAGAAGAATTATCCCCCTGGCATGCATGGTCAAACAAAAAGGAGAGCGAAATCTTCGGAATATGGCACCCAGTTAATGGAAAAACAGAAGGCAAAGTATACCTATGGTATCCTTGAACGTCAGTTTAAAAATGTCTTTTTAAAAGCTTCCAGAAAAGGTGGCATCACCGGTGAAGTTCTGCTTCAGTTGATCGAATCAAGGTTGGATAACGTTGTTTACAGGCTTGGGATTTCTCCAAGTCGTGATGGTGCGCGTCAGCTTATCGGCCATCGCCACATTCTTGTGAATGGAAAGGTTGTTAACATTCCTTCGTTCGAACTCCGTCCCGGGGATATTGTCGCCGTGAGGGAAAGATCAAAATCACTTGAAGTCATCACCGATTCTCTGGCTTCACGCGGGAACCATTTCCCATGGCTGGAATGGGACCGACCCATGATGACCGGGAAATTTATGAATTATCCTGAAAGGGATCAGATTCCTGAAAATATCAAAGAACAGTTAATTGTGGAGTTGTACTCCAAATAATCAGTAAGGAAGATTGGTTCGGTCATCCCAATAACAAAGCAAGGGTGATCCGCCGGATAGTCCCAAAAATAACAAACCTAAAAAACATTGTATGGCAATATTACCGTTCCAGAAACCTGACAAGGTAATCATGGTGGAAGCCGATGATTGCCGCGGCCTTTTTGAATTTCGTCCACTTGAGCCTGGTTTTGGTGTTACAATCGGAAATGCCCTCAGAAGGATTCTTCTGTCGTCACTCGAAGGCTTTGCAATCACCTCGGTGAAAATTGAAGGTGTTGATCAGGAATTTTCTACCATCAAAGGTGTCATCGAAGATATGACTGAACTGCTGCTGAACCTGAAACAAATCAGGTTTAAACGGTTGATGGAAACTGAAAGTTCAGAAAAAGTGACCGTCATTATCGCTCAGCAAAAGGAATTTAAAGCAGGCGATATTAATAAGTTTCTATCTGTTTTCCAGGTGCTTAATCCGGATGTGGTGGTTTGCCACATGGAACCCGGTGTTAAACTTACCATTGAGCTTTCTATTGATAAAGGACGCGGGTACATCCCCGCTGAAGAAAACAAAACACTGAGCAGCTCCTTGGGACGCATTTCCATTGATTCCGTTCACACGCCCATTAAAAATGTGACTTACAACATTGAAAATTTTCGCGTTGAACAAAAAACCGACTACGAAAAACTTTTAATGGAAGTGGTCACCGATGGCTCAATCCCTCCGAAAAATGCCCTGAAAGAGGCAGCAAAGATCCTTATTCATCACTTTATGTTATTTTCTGATGAGAAGATCACCCTGGATTCAGCAGAGAAGACCGTTACCGAAGAATTTGATGAAACTTCCCTGCATATCCGCCAGTTACTTAAAACCAAACTGGTCGATCTCGATCTGTCGGTCAGGGCGCTCAATTGCCTGAAAGCAGCGGATGTGGAATCACTTGGAGACCTTGTTGCCTTCAATAAAAATGACCTGCTGAAATTCCGCAATTTTGGAAAGAAATCCCTTACAGAATTGGAAGAACTGGTAAAATCAAAGGGACTGGAGTTTGGCATGAATACTTCGAAATATAAATTAGATAAGGATTAATTGCGATGAGACACCAGAAGAAAATCAACCATTTAGGAAGAACAAGCTCACACAGGAAGGCCATGCTCTCAAATATGGCCTCTTCACTTATCCTTCACAAAAGGATCCATACCACGGTTGCCAAGGCCAAAGCGTTGAGAACCTTCGTGGAACCTTTGATCACCAAATCGAAGGATGATTCAACTCATTCAAGAAGATTGGTTTTTAGCTATCTCCAGAATAAGGAAGCCGTGTCTGAACTTTTCCGGGAGATATCCAAGAAGATCTTAGAACGTCCGGGAGGATATACACGTATTCTGAAAACCGGTAATCGTATGGGCGATAATGCCGAAATGTGCTTGATTGAGCTCGTCGATTATAACGAAGTCATGTTGGCTGTGAAGGATGATGGAAAGGCTAAGGCTACAAGAAGAAAGAGATCAACCAAGAAAAAAGCCGTTGAACCTGAATCCAAGGAAACCAAGGCCGAGGTGAAATCTGAAGAGAAGGCTGAAAAAAAGACTAAAAAACCTGTAAAAAAGGAAACTGAACCGGAAGTAATACCGGAAGCCGAAGAACCAATAACTGAAAGTTAATCATTTGAATATTGATATTCATCATTGAATGTGACAAGGGATAATGTAGATGACATTGTCCCTTTTTCTTAATCAGGACACTAAAAAAAACATTTATGAGTACTATTTTATCAATCCGGGCCAGACAGATTCTCGATTCAAGAGGGAATCCCACCATCGAGGTGGATGTGATAACCGATACGGGCATCCTTGGTCGGGCGGCTATTCCATCTGGCGCTTCAACTGGCATACATGAAGCTGTTGAACTTCGTGATGGAGACAAGAAACATTACCTGGGCAAAGGGGTATTGAAAGCAGTTCAGAATGTGAATAAAGTCATCGCCGAGGAGTTAACCGGGATGTTTGTCAGCGATCAGATTGAAATCGACAATAAATTGATTGAAATTGACGGAACACCCAATAAATCCAATTTAGGAGCCAATGCTATTTTGGGAGTCTCCCTTGCAGTGGCACACGCGGCTGCCCAGGTCACCGGACAGGAACTGTACCGGTATATCGGTGGGGTTGCAGCCCAAACCCTGCCCATTCCCATGATGAATATCCTCAATGGAGGATCCCATGCCGATAATTCCATCGATTTCCAGGAATTTATGATCATGCCGGTCGGCACTCAGTCTTTTTCTGAAGCCATCCGTATGGGATCTGAAGTGTTCCACCACTTGAAAGCAGTCCTGAAAAAAGGAAAATATTCTACCAACGTTGGTGATGAAGGTGGTTTTGCCCCCAACCTGAAATCGAATGAAGAGGCCTTGAAGGTTATCATGAAAGCCATTGAAGTGGCCGGATATGAACCCGGGAAGGATATTTATATTGCGCTTGATCCGGCTTCCTCCGAATATTTCATTCCGGAGGAAAATGTTTACCATCTGAAGAAATCCACCGGTGATAAATTATCTCCAAAGGAAATGGTCTCCTTTTGGAAAGATTGGGCTAAAAGGTATCCGATAATCTCCATTGAAGATGGAATGGCCGAAGATGATTGGGATGGCTGGAAACTCATGACAAAGGAGATGGGAAAAAACATGCAGCTGGTTGGCGATGATATTTTCGTGACCAATGTGCAGCGCCTGGAACGCGGCATAAAAACCGGTGTTGCCAATTCCATCCTCATAAAAGTAAACCAGATAGGGACACTCTCGGAAACGATAAACGCGGTGAATATGGCATACCGCAATGGTTACACCGCTGTAATCAGTCACCGTTCGGGAGAAACTGAAGATGTTACCATCGCCGATTTATCTGTTGCATTGAACACTGGTTTGATCAAAACCGGTTCCGTATGCCGAACCGATCGTATTGCAAAATACAACCAGCTGCTCCGCATTGAAGAACAGCTTGGCAACACCGCCAAATACCTGGGAACCTCATTTAAATATGCCGGGTAAACATCGTCCTTGGTGTAGTTTTAACCTTTTTTGTATTCATCTGAAGGACCCGGCCGGTCATTCCGCCGGGTCTGACATTTGTTAATATACTGTTGAAATTTAAATCCAAACGGGTATTATTAAACCAATTCAGAGTGATATATTTGAACTTGGATAAATCTGTTTGATGCGAGGTAATTATTCAACTGTTTTCTTTATTGTTTTATTTCTGTTTTCGGGAATTATTTCCGATGCACAGAATGCAAAAAACAAATCCTTCAAAACCGACAATTTCACTGGCGCCTGGCTTTTCGGGGTTACCATCGGTCCCAATTTTTTTCATGGAGATTTAAACGTTAACAAGATACTTCCGGATAAAAATGTAAGTGTTTCTGGAGGTGTTTTTGCCTCAAGGCAAATTACCCATGTGATCGGGTTCAAGACGCAGTTCTTGTTTGGGGGGCTTTCGGGTAAAAAAGCGGGCAATTTGGATTCCCTTAACTCATTCTCATCCTTTTCCGGAACCATGATGGACATTACCCTGAATACGACCATCAACTTTTCCAATCTGATTTCAAAATATAAACCCTCCCGTCGTTTTTTTATTTATGGAACGGTTGGATTTGGATTGGCAGGCTGGAGAACACAAATGAATGAAATGGTGAACGATGTGGAAATCCTTAATGTTCCCAGAACATGGGGCTCAGCCATTGTATTCCCGATAGGATTGGGCGCCTTTTACAGTGTAACCAGTAAAATCAATGTCGGTATGGAATGGATTTTCCGGATCGTGATGTCGGATCATGTTGATCAGGTTGTTGGCGGATTTAGGTACGACATTGATGATTACCTTGCTTTTGGTGTCTCTTTTAACCTTGGGAAGTCGGGAAAAAAATCGATGAAGGTACATGATTATCCCTATCCTGTCGTAACTCCGGCACACACCGAAACGTTTGAGAAAATGCCTCTTGCAGAGCCTCCTGCAAACACAGTAACTCCACCTGAACCAGGAGATTATGTTTATGTTGTTCAAATATTTGCATTTGCAAAATACAAACATAGCGCCGAATCTATCCGCCGGAAATACCGCATTGCACAACAGGTGAAGCGGGATCTGGAGGATGGAGTGTACAGGTACACATTAGGAAATTTCAAGGACCTTGAATTCGCGAAAGAGTTGCGGAGTGAGATGATCCGAAAAGGTATCCACGATACCTTCATCATCGCTTATAAGGATGGGGTAAGGCACCACACGGTCACGGAATAATAAATCGTATAATTATTTACAAACCTGACGGATAAAATTGATGGATTCAGAATCTGTCAATCCCAGGTTGATTGATTTCTGAAAATCACTGCAGGCAATAGAACCATTACCCTGGAAATAATTGGCCAATCCCCTGTTATAATAGAGGGTTCTCATCGTCACGGCATCCGTTTGACTGGAAGGCGCTGAGGCAGAAGCAACATCAAAGTCAGTAATGGCGCCCTGGTAATCGGAAAGTTTCAGTTTGCAGTTTCCCCGGTAAAAGTAAACTGAAGTCAGGTTGGATTGTGGTTTTAAGGAAATGGCCCTGTTGAAATTGCGAAGCGCCTCAGCATAATTACCGTTCTGATACTTCCATATGCCTTCCCAATAAACCTTGTTATAATCGTTCTGCAGGTCAGGAGAAATTGTGCCTGGAACGCTCGAAGATCCATAGGTCATCGGTAATGCTGACGGGTTAAATGGGAAATTCTTACAATTGAGTTTTACGGCATCGTCGGTGGCAACATCCTTGAATCCCAAATGGATGGCTGTATTCCAATCCTGACAGGCTCCTGAATTGTCTTTCATGTTGAATTTGGCAACGCCTCGATTATAGATCGTGGTGAGCCACGCGGAATAATAGCTCTGATCGGAAGGCCGCAGGGAAACGGCCCTGTCAAAATCCTGGATAGCACCCGGGTAATCTCCCGATTTTTGACGCGCGTTGGCACGATAAGCATAAGTCAGGAAGAAGCCTGAGTATTCGGGATATTTGGCTGCTTCCGTGAAATCCGCGATGGCCTGAGGGTAATTCCCGCCAGCATAATTGGACAT
>Ga0247841_10012127_pt1 | contig 11297 bp, 18 predicted proteins | sample LaCruzMarch2015__2_FD_192410 | JGI IMG/M metagenome (GOLD analysis project Ga0247841, IMG submission 192410) | Freshwater microbial communities from meromictic Lake La Cruz, Castile-La Mancha, Spain - LaCruzMarch2015_18m | ecosystem: Environmental > Aquatic > Freshwater > Lake | place: Spain...
GAGGCGGTAGCGTCCGCGGAATTGGTGGCGTCCGCCCTTGATGGGAGGCGTAGGCTGGAGGTGCTCGCGGGGCGGCGGGGCACTCACGGCGTCACCTCGTACAGCCGGCAGGCCGCCCACTTGAGGCGGTGGTCGGTCGCGTCGCTGCGGCTCACGCTGTAGCGCCCGCACTTCCAGTACGTCTTGTTCCCGGTCGGACAGTCAGCGCCTCCTTCACGGCCCACTCAGTGAAGGCGACGATCTCCCCGTGCGTGAGGTCTGAATTCGCCCGCCCCCCAAACCTCTTGCGGTAAGCCTTCGTGTCGGCGGTCGGCACGTGCGCCAGCGCCCCGGACAGTGCCTTCTTGTCGCTGGCGGTGGCCGGCCTGTTCGGATCGTCGGCGGAGTGCAGGCCGCGCGATGCCTTGAACGCCTCAGCGTCCATGCCGGGCGGCTCAGGGTCCGGGGCGCCCGCGTGGGGCGCCCCTTCCTCGGGCCAGAATGCGGCCGTTTCGGCGTCGCCGGGGGCCTCAGCGGCATTGGACACCACGTCGGGCGCCCCAGCGCTGGATTCGGCCTGCTGTGGCGCCGTGGCGGGCTCGTTGTCGGGGGGCGTCGGAGGCGTCTTGGTCGGCATCGTCGAAAGGCCCGCCATGAGCGACTCCCACACCGGCATCGGCATGTCCGCCAGCTCGCCGTGGTAGCCGGCCTTGGCGGCCACGTTCTTGGCGATCGACTCCAGCGATATCTGCGTGCGCTTCATCTCCTCGAGCATGAGGCCGTACTCGTCGGCGCCGATGATCTCGCCGGTCTCTTCCTCGACCGCCGTGCCGTTGACGATCTCGCCGTCGCTGATGCGCTCGGCTTCGTCCTGGTCGAAGATGCCGGAGAGGCCGAAAGCGACGCGGCCGGTCTGGATGATGCCCTTCCACTCGAGCATTCGCTTCGTCGTTGTGTTCCACGGCCCGGTGTCGCGGTACATCTCGTCGATCCACTCGCGGTGCACCGTGGGATGCTCGGGCGTGCTCTTGTGGTGGATCGTGACCTCGACCCACTCCGGGCACTGACGCGCGGAGCCTCCGGGATTCACCATCTCGTCAGCCCAGCGCACGTCCATGCCGGCGTAGTCCGGGTGGCGCTTGATGATCTTCAGCCAGCCATCGATGGGCACGAGCGGCACGATGCCGCCGCCCTTCTTGGGGAAGGCATAGATTTCCCTGACGAACGGGTCGAGGTCGTACTTGTTGGCGACCGCGATGAGGGCCACGAACTCGGCCTCCGTCGCGCCCTTGAATGCCGTGTTCATGAGTGTCTGCTGCAGCTCTGCGGGGGCCACGGAGACGCGCTCCGCGAGCAGAGCGAGGGCGGTGCCGGCGGCCATCTAGACCACCATCTCTTCGTAGATGCGCACGCCAGCGATCTCGCGCACGCCGGCCCTCACGACCTTGCCGAGCTTCACGGCGTCGGCGATCTTGTACTCGTCCGGCAGGGCCGCCATGTCGACGACCTCGAACTTCCACGCCGAGCGGATCGTCACCGAGCCGGCCTCGGTGCGCACCGTCTTCGGCGGCGCCATCACAGTCGGCATCGGGATCATGACCGGCGGCGCCTCAAGGCCCTTCTCTTCGGCCTTCGCCGCGGCCTTCGCCTGCCGCGCCTCGGCGAGCTTGCGCAGCCGCTCCTGTTCCTTGCGCGCCTTCTCCTGCGCCATGCGCACGTAGGCGATGTGCTTGTCGCCGACGATCTCCTGCGCCTGCGCGAGCGGCGCGTCGTCGGCCTGGAACTTGGCGATGATGCGCTTCTTCTGCGTCTCCAGCGGGTCGGTGAACCAGTGGCGCAGCTCGTCCCAGCGCTTGCGCGCCGTCTTCACCTGCGCCAGGAACTCCGCCGCCAGAACGTCGCTCTCCTGGTCGACGATCTCGATGCTCTGCGCGCGCTCCAGGAGCTCCAGCGAGATGCCGGACAGCTCCTGCGCGCGCTCGTCGCGCTCGATGACTTCAAGGTCCATGTGCTCAGCCGTGGTGGCCATGTCAGACTCCTCGTTTCAGATCGTGGTAGAGGTACAGGCAGCTCAGGAAGCCCTGGAAGTCCGCCTGGTGGCGTGTGTGTTCGTAGTAGCGCAGCCGGCCGGGGTCATCGCCCGGGATGTGCAGGACGCCGCGGCGACACGCTCTGACGTCCAGCCGAAACGACTGCAGTTCGTGGCGTGCCGCCTCGCGATACGCCGCAGTCTGGTAACGCATCTCGGAATAGACGGCCTTGCCCGACTTGACGTCGATGATCATGGGCACCTTGTGGTGCTTCATGCGCAGCAGGAAGTCGAGCTGCCCCGCGTAGTGGTAGTCCTCGTGCGCGACCATCAATTCGACGGCGAAGACCTCGGCCACGTACTGCTCGTACCAGTCGGTGAAGGCGTCGAGCTGCGCCTGCGCCGGGGCGTCTTCGTCGCCCATGGGGATGGACGGCACGCCTTCGACGACGAGAGCGGCCAGCGCATGCACGAGGGTGCCGTGCGAGGCCGCCTTGGTGCGCACGCGCTCGGCCTCAGCGTTGCCCAGCTGCCCGATCCACTTCTCGAGGCCAGGCTTGCGGATGACGCTGCCGATGACCGTGGTGACGCCCACGAAGGGCACGCCGCCGACGGTGTACTCGTGAGAGTCGGAGCGGGTGATTGCGGCGTTCATGCCTCCGCCTCCGCTCCGCAGTCCTCGCAGTACTCGGCGAGGCGCTCGAAGTCGTGCAGGCAGGCGCCCGGGCCGCTCATCTCGACGTAGCCCCAGATGAGTTCGCCTTCGCATTCAGCGCAGACTCGCTGGCGATGGGCGGCGGGTTTGGGCAGGCCCAGCATGGAGGCGGCTTGCTGCATCGTGGGGCTCATGACGCAGCCCAAAGCAGCGCGCACATCGCCAGGATCACGACGGCGACGAGGGCGAACCAGATGGTCCACACGACGACGTCGCAGGCGAGGTGGGTGATGGTGCGAGGGCGCTTCTTCCAGCGCCTGTGACTCGGCGTAGATACGCAAGCTGAGGCTAGAACGTGACGCGGATGCGTTTCAGGTCTAGAATGCGAAACGCCTATGCTCCTCATGGCTGAGGGGCTTGGCATTGACGTGGCGCCGGTGACTTTTGCGAGGACCCGGCGCCCGTCTCTCTTAACGGGCATGTTCATCTCCCACGATCGTGGTTCGGGCTAATCCCTGGTGCTGCTACCTCCCTCCGATTCCGCGTGCTCCGACAACGATGCGGACGCTACGACGTGTGCCGAGAAATGTCAAGAACTAGATTCAATGTCAACCGGCATTGCTCCTGCAGTAGGCATTCCAGTCCTTGACCTTGACGAGCCTTCGGCCATGGCCCTTGCTCCAGTAGAAGGGGATCACGCCATCTTCAAGCATGCGAATCACCGTGTTCAGGTCGACGCCGAGTTCCGTGGCGATCTCGCCAGTCGTGTACGGCTTGAGGCTCCCCTGCTCGCGCGTTGCCATGTCGATCACCTCCTCGATCGGAAGACCTATCCTTGCTCCAGCTTACCGCGAAGGACCGCAAGAGTACACGTCAGAGCGGACGTATGTTCGTGTCGCAGGGTGGACCTTGTGCTCAGCCGTTGCCGTGACGATACTGCTTCTGTGGCCAGCGTCCAAGGGAGGAACCATGTCTCGCTACCGCCGCGTCAGCGTCATCGTCGTCGTCGCATTGCTGCTTCTGGCCGGCGTGGCGTCGTCCTGCGGGGGCCTCGACGTGTCGAGCGCCGCCGTACTTGAAGAGCTGCGCGTCAACTTCGGCACCGATGTGACCGCGGTCGAGGTGGGAGGAAGCCCCGGTGACGTGCGCATCGACGTGTACACGGACTACTATCCGGACTCGGACATGGCTGCTCCAGCCAGAGCAATGGCGAGCATCGCGGCACAGTCGGGAGCCGTGATCGACAAGCACCCTTCGACGACGATCACGGCCTACGTGTGGCCTAAGGGCAAGGAGTTCTACGTCTCCCGTGCCACCGCCACCTATCAAGACGGTCGCATGACCGCCCCCATGGACATCTACGTGAACAGCGTCCTGGAGTAGATCACAGGCCGCGCGGCTACTTGCTGCCGATTCCGAACGACTTGACCTGCGGCAGCGCCCAGGCGATGGCCGCGCTGACGAGGCCGAAGATGCCGCCGCTGATGACGATCTGCCACGTCGCCCAGGGCACGGTGAATACGTTCCCGGCCGCGTTCGCGATGAACAGGGGTCCGGCCGTCGCGATCCACACGCAGGCGACCCAGAGGACGAACTGCTTGATCTGGGGACTCACGATGCCTCCTCAGAACTTGGTGTCAGGCCAGTAATACTTCTTGATCGAGTAGGCCGTGGCCCCGACGACCAGCGCGATCGGGATCTTCGCGATCCCCAGATTCATGAAGTTCTCAGAGAGGAACTCGATGGCGAAGGCGATGCCGGGCAGGATGAACGTCCACATCCAGCGGATCGCCGCCATCTCGCGGCGTTCCTTCTTCGGCCGCGCTCTCCCTGTGACCGGCTTCTCCTCACTCATCACGCCTCCTCACGCTTGCGCAGCTCGCGCACCGGTATCCGGTAGCGCGGCCGCTTGCCCGTGCCGGCGTTCAGGTCTCGCGCCTCGATCTCGCCTTGCCTGATGCGCTTGTGCACGGTGTTCGGCTTCGCGCCGGTCGCGGCGCAGTATTCGGCCACGGTCAGCGTGCGGCGATGAAGCAGTCTCGCGCTCATCACGCCTCCTTCGCGTAGTCCGGCCAGCGCGGCGCAGCCGGCGGGTCGGGGACCCACAGATGAGAACAGCGCCGGCACTGGTAGTACGTCAGCGTCTCGGCCGGCTCGCGGTCGTGGAAGATGAAGTCCCCGCTCCAGTCGGTCCACATCCCGCAGACGGGGCAGGTGCGGCGTTCGGGGGTCACGGCGCCACCATCTCGACGTCGCAGCGGCACTCGTTGCCCCATGTGTCCCAGCCGAGGCGTTGGCGGCGGGCGAAGAGTTCGAGGTAGGGGCCGTCGCCGAGTATCTCGAAGGCGTCCATGAACACGTCAGGCTTCTCTGAGTGGCGCAACTTCGTTGATGTGAAAGTGACTGACGACTTCAGCGGGAAGTCTGGCCCCTGACGCGGACGCCCTCGCGTGCAGCCGAGCACGAACTCTGAGGCGGGGGGGGCAAACGGCATGGACATTGGCATCGGGTTCGCCTTCGCCCACACGAGCATCTGACGGAACCTGAATCCCCATGCGTCGACCACGTCGAACGCCTCCCGCATGTGGTGTGAAGTGGTCCAGAGAAACAGGTGCGCGTCATCTTCAGCGAGGTCGGCAACCGACATGTTGCACAACTCCGCGAGCGTCATTGACCCATAGGGAAGACTGACGTTCGCGTACTTGCGACCGTGCCCTGCCCCAGTCCGCCACTGTTGCTTCCCAAAGTCCCACGGCGGGTCCGCCACGATGGTGCGGTACTTCACAGCGCCCACGGCTGCATCCCCACTTCTCGCCAGAGGTGCAGGCCCGCGCGCAGATTCGCCTCAGGGTCGAACGGGTCGAACGCCGGGTAGCCCCACTGCCCCCGGTACCACGCCGGTTGGAACTGGAGGAGCCCTGCGCACCCGGAGGATGGGTTCACGGCGCGGACGCGGCCCGAGCTTTCACGCCCGATGATGTAGACGAACGTCGGGATGATGCTCTCCGGGTAGCGAAGCCAACGCAGAAGCGGCGCCCACCGCGTCCCGCTCGACGTGCCGCCGGGGTGTTTCATTTTCCCCACTAGCCTGGCGGTGCGTCGCCCGTACTCGACTGCGTCGCGCTTCCAGTCCAATCCAGCTGCCACCCACCGGGCGCGAGGTTCGGCCCTGTCTGGCTTGGCGGCCGAGTGCACACCGAACCGCACCAGGCGCTTACCGAGCGCGGATCGAGCGCGGTTCCATTCGCGCCAAGCGGCGACGGCGCGGCGGCGTTGCTTGAGCGCGCGGCGAACGACGACGGTCGAGGCTGGCTGAGCCACAGGGCTCGGGGTAGCGGAGGGGCTGGCGGAGGGACTTGCCGAGGGGATCGAGGCAGGCAGCGCAGCGCCAGCCGCAGCACGAACGCTAACGCCCCACAGGAACAGTCCCCCAAGAGCCGCCAGAACGATGATGATGATAAGCCTGCCATAGCGCACCTGCGCCTCCTTACTCGCTGACAGAAACGGCGGCCGGCCGACGAGGGTACGGGGCTCGCGGCCGGCCGCCAGCGCGGGAGATGAAGCCGCGCCCTGAGGCTAGCGGCCCCGCGGCGCCCCGCATGTAGCGACTTTCCGGGGGCGGTGGCTACGCTGCCGGGCCGGCCGGTTATCACGAGAAGACAGCTGCCCTCCCGCGGGCACTCCCCTACGCTCACTGCGGCGGCGGCCGCCGCGCCCCGCTCTCGACGAACGCCACCACGGCCAGCACGGCCAGCGCCCACAGGACGACGACGACCACGGCGATGAACCAGATGCTCATCGCGGTCGATTCATGTGCTCACGTGGATGTACATGCGGATGATGCCGGACTTCCGTTCATCCTCCCTGTCCTTCCGGCAGCACATCCCTCCGTTAGCCTGCGATCCGCCGGAGTCTGGTGAAGTGTTGCAGCCAATCGTGTGCAACGGCAGCGCCTGCTCCACCGTCTCAATGTGGTCAAAGCGGTAGTTGGTCAGCCCCGGCCACTTCATCAACACGAGGTCGCCGGGCTGCGGGTTCTTCGTCACAGACAGACCGTCGCGGCCCATCTCTGCGGCGGCTGCGATGACGCCGCAGGACGTGTACTTGTCGGAGCGCCGGAATGACCTGCTTCCGGCCTCAACGTAGCCCTCGCTCGCGCCCATGCAGCACCACGCGCCGATGACGCCCCACCGCTTCGTGATCGGGCAGATGTTGGAGCCCGGCGGGTTCTCCTTCTCGCCGAGATGCTTCTTCAGGTTGGCCAGCGCCTTCAGCCGGATCGGCGTCGCGGCCTTGGCCTTGAGCCGTGCCTCACGCCGGGTCTTCATGGCCGGAGTCAGCGCCGTCTGTTGCTTCAGGTAGCGCACCAGGGCCTCACCGGCGGCCTTGTCCGGCTTCGCGTAGCCGAGCCAGAACTTCGCCCGGTAGACGGCCTGCGACGTGTAGAGGCCAAACTCGCCGTCGATGCCGGTGAGATCGGCAAGGAAGTCGCCGTAGTGGCCGTTGGCGAGCGCCCGCTGGAGTGCTTTCACGTCGTCGCCATGCATCGGCGGCGTGGTGTAGTGGAGTGTGCGGGGCATTGCGTGCCTCCTACGGTATCGGTGAAGCGCTCACGGTCACGGCCGGCTCCGGCTCGGAGTGCGCCCGCTCGATCGTGTAGCTCTGCAGCAGCAGCGCCAGCGAGAGCCCCACGAGGGCCACGACGACGGCCCCGACGATGGTCTTGCCGAGCCACGTCGTGGTCCGCCAGACGCGGCGAATGTCGCCCATCTCGCGGTCCTCATCTTCCGGCGGCGCGTAGCGGCCCATCACCACGCCGCTGTAGTCGTACTCCGGCGGATCCGTGGCGCGCCTCGGCGCCCGCCGGCAGATATCGGCGATGGCCGCCCGCGTCTCAGCGACGACGCGGTCGAGCACCGGCCATGAATCGCGGGACTCGACCTCGCGGATGACCTCGGCCTTTGCTTTGTCGATAGCCTCGGCGCGGCCTCCGACCTTCATGGCCAGCTCGCGGATGGCCACGGCCGTGTGCTCAGACTCGGACCCTAGGTGACTGACGATGCGCTTCAGTTCTGTCTCGAGCGCCGCGTCGCGCTTCTCCGCGTCGTTGTGCGACGCGAACATGAGGTCAAGGATGTCGCCCGGTGACGGCCCGCCATTCTTGGCTGCTTTGAGCGTGATGGCCTGGTGGACCAGCGCGAAGTCGTCAGTCATCGTCGGCACGCTTCGGATCGTGCTTCAGCTTGACGTCCACGACCCACCGATGATCTGCCTTGGCGAAGTCGAGCAGGCCCTGCACGGCGCTGGCCAGGTCGGCCGTGCTATCGCCGTCCAGCAGCCCCGCCAGAAGCCCCACGAGGCTACTGCCTTTCACGCTCGACATAGCGCGACACCTCCTCCGCTGCCGCATCGGCAAGCGCGGCATCGTAGATGCCCAGTGGACCGATGCAGTTCTCCAGCAGGGGGATGAGCGAGGCCGCGAGGCAGGCTGCCTGGTCATGCGCGCTCACGCCGCGCGCTCCACGTGCGCGATGACGACGCCGAGGTACCAGCGGATGTACTCGATCTCTTCCTCGTCGACCGGGATCGTGCGCGCCAGGGCGACGATGGAGGCCACGACGGTCTCGTGTTCGGGGGTCAGGGCAGCCGCCAAAGGTCGACCGTCTTCAGCTGCGCGATGTGGTCGGTGACGTAGAGGTAGTCGTGCAGGTACCCAGGCTCCGAACTACGACCGATCGTGAATGTCTGCAGGGGTTCGCCGGGTGGCTGGTAGGTAGCCGCGCCGCCGGCCACAAACGCCGCCTTGATGACCACGAGGCGGTCGAAAAGATCGTCGGCCGCGTCCGCGTCGTCGCCGCCTATGCCGACCACGTACATCGGCATGCTCATCTTCACAAGCGGATGGTGCACGTCGACCTGCCGGATGGCGCCCGTGTAGGAGCGCACCTCGTCGAAGTCCGTGGCCTTCGCTCCCGGGTCGTGGTCCGTGCAGAGGAAGGTGTTCACGCGGTCGTTCAGGTTGAGCGAGCCCAACGTCCAGATGTGCGTCGTCGCCACGTCTCTATCCTCTCCTCGTCTGGTAGGGCAGCGTCCGCCGCTTGGCCGCGTTGGACGGTACCGCGCTGGCCGGTTGTCCCGGCGATGTGGGGAAGCGCCCCGCGTAACCGCTGCCGCCCAGTGACAGCGTGACGGTGTCGGAGTCCACGTCCACGGAGAGGCGCGTGATGACCGCGCCGCTCACGTCGCCGACGTTGACCTTGGTCGCGACCTTGATCGCGGCGGCGCCGTAGATGCCTCTCAGCGTGATGGTGTCCTGCCACTGCGGGCCGTCGCCGGAGATGCCCCGCTCGACGATGTAGGACTGCGCCATGGCGGCGGCCGCGGCGGAGCTGTGCGCCGCGTAGCTGCCGTCGATGAGGCCGCTGCTCTCGGCCGACGACACAACTCCGTCACCGTCGACGTCGAAGGTCTGCGAGGTCGGCACCCATGCGGCCAGCACGCGCCGATCCTCCTGCAGGTTCATCGGCTCCGAGTAGATGACCGTCGCCGTTTCGATGGTGCCCTCGTTCTGGATGCCGGCGTGGACCTGGACGCCGGGCTGCGCGGCGTCGAACGAGACGCTGCCGCGGTCGGCGAGGCAGAAGAAGCCCGGGTCCCATCCCCAGTAGACGGTTTCCGCCGACATGCCCACCGCTTGTTGAATGGCCGCGAGCTTGGTCACGTAGGGGTCGATCTTGACTGAGGTCCCCTCGGGCGCCGTGATGGCGCCGATCTCGCCGCCGCCGGAGGCCGCCGCGATGAGCGCGGTGAGGTCCACGCCGCCGCCGCCGCTGCCGTGCGCCAGGACCTCGACCTCGCGGAGCTCACAGAATTGCTTGCCCTCGCTGTAGAGGTCGTTGGCCGCAAACCAGTTCTTCCAGCGCGGCGGCTCGGTGCGCACGTCGCCGAAGTCGACCAGTTCGGTATCCCACCCGGGAGTGAACGAGTAGGGGTGCTGCGTGACCACGTAGGAGGCGTAGAAGACGAGCATGGAGGCGTTGCACGAGACGTCTACCGGAGTCTCCTCGGCGGGCGTCTCCAGGACCGGATAGCCGTCTTCGTCCCACACGTAGTTGCCTGACTCGTAGCCGGGCGTGCCGTAGGGAGCCGGCTCTCCGGTGACAGGGTCGACCTTGGCGTACACTGCCGCGGCGGTGAAGCTGTGCGGCGCGAAGAGGTGCACCCGGCTTTCATGCGAGTACATGGCGATTGGGTCGCGGACAGGCAGGTCGCGCGGATCGTCGACGGCGTAGATGCCCGCCCACAGCGAGCCCGGAGAGGCGATGCCGTAAAGGCCGCTCCACAGGTTCATGTCCGGGTAGGTGGCCCACGCCCAGTCTGGATCGCGTCCCTCGATCTCGATGCGCGTGCCGCTGTCGAGGTCGCTGATGGTGAGTGCGTCGATGCCCGGGGTGCGCAGGTCGTAGCGCGCCCTCGCCTTGAGCCCCGTGACCTTCTCCTTGGTGAGACCGTCGCCGGCGCGGTAGTAGTGCGCGCTCCACAGGACCTCCGGCGGCAGGCAGTCCGCCGAGTATGCGCCCGCGCCCTCAGCCGCCGGATTCAGCGCCGGAGGCGGCTCGTTGCCGATGTAGTGCGTGTACTGCGTGGCCGCGTCGGGCGGGGTGTAGTAGTGAGCCGGCGGGGCGCCGTCCTCGAGGTCGGCGCTCTGGAAGCCCAGGCCGGTGCCTGTGTTGGCGCTGATCTGGAAGCCAGCGAGGCCCGCCGGCGAGCCCCAGTTCTGGCAGTCAAGCTGCCGCCAGCTGCCGCCGACGTCGGCGTCACTCCCCGTCCAGGCGAAGTCCTCGACGCGGCCGTAGTCGGAGGCCGGCCCCTCGCCGACAACCTGGTGGCTCACGAACTCGGAGGTACAGGTGACGTCAGGCGTGTTCACGACCTTGCCCCGGTAGTAGAGGCCGCCGGGGCCGGAGGCGACGATGGCGTCACCGTAGCTCGGCACCGGTGTCGGCGGCCGCAGGATCGCGCTGAAGCTGCCGTAGCCTCCCGACACGCCGGAGTCCCAACGCACGTTCTCCGCGTAGGGCGTGAAGTCGACGCCGCCGATGGCGATGGCGATGCTGCCGATGAGCGTGTGACCGCCGCTCGTGAGCGCAGCGCTCGGGATCACGTCAGCCGGAGGCCACACATGGATGTCGCCGGGGTCGTGCGGCGGGTCCGGTGGCGGGGTGACTCCCCCGGGAGCCGTCTGCCTGCCGATGCCGAACGTTGACAGGGGCGCGAGCGTAGCGCGGCCGGTCCCTGTGTACGTGCCGGTGAAGCCGGTGACCGTGCCGACGCCGACGCAGCGGAGCCTGGCGGTGCGCATGTGGCCAGCGCCAAGCGTCAGAGCGTGAGACTCTCCGGCGCCCGGAGCCCTGACGGCTCCAAGCGTCGCGCGTCCCGACACGCTGAAGATGTTGAGGTAGCCAGAGCCCCTCGCTCTCACTGCCCCTAGAGTGGCGACCCCTTGAATGCTGTACTGCCCGCCGCCGACACCCGTCGCCCGCACAGCCCCCAGAGTGGCGCGACCAGTACCCGAGATCGGCGTGCGGTAGCGGATGACGACGATGCCGGAGCCACCAGCTAGGTTGCTGTCAT
>Ga0247841_10012129_pt1 | contig 11297 bp, 9 predicted proteins | sample LaCruzMarch2015__2_FD_192410 | JGI IMG/M metagenome (GOLD analysis project Ga0247841, IMG submission 192410) | Freshwater microbial communities from meromictic Lake La Cruz, Castile-La Mancha, Spain - LaCruzMarch2015_18m | ecosystem: Environmental > Aquatic > Freshwater > Lake | place: Spain...
AGCAATGAATAGACGACGTGATGTCATGATGAATCTCCTACTTGTTTGTACTGCACACGGCCGGGACAACACGGTGCAAATTGTTTTTAAGTATACTCCCCTCTTTGTTTAAGTTCAACTGTTTTTCACTTTTTCACCGGAGGCATCTGCCGGAAGCGGGCGACTGCCTCGCTCCTGGAGTTTACATGAAGCTTTTCGTAGATCCGACGGCTGAGGGTATGAACCGTATTGAAACTCAATTTTAATTTGCTCGCGATTTCTTTGTAGAAAAGTCCTTGAGACAAGAGGCGTAGCACATCCATTTCCCGATCGCTGAGGCGTTCAATATCGGGCACGCCGGACGGCACACTCTGGAACTTTTCAACGATCATCCGGGCAATGTTTCGACTCATCGGCGAGCCGCCGGCATGGACTTCGCGTATTGCGGTCAGGATCTCCTCGTGTGTCGAACGTTTCAGCAGATAGCCCGTGGCTCCTGCAGCCAAGGCCTGAAAAATAAGATCTGTATCCAAATAAACGGTCACCATGACAAATTGGGTCTTCATCATGAGGGGCTTCAACTGCTGCACGCACTCGATACCGCTCTGACCTGGCAGGTTAATATCCATCAGGACTACGTCAGCAGGCTGCTTGGGCAACCCTACCAAAGCTTTCTCCGCATCGGGATACGCCTGAAGTAACTTCATGTCTTGAGCTTTTCCAATCCACTCAGACATAATCTGTCGCAACGGCGCGTTATCTTCCACAATGGCAATTCGAATCGGCATTTTAACTCTCCCAAGGTAACTCAAACTCCACACGCGTACCACAACCTAGCACGCTACTGATCATACAACGTCCGCCCACTTTCGCGAGACGTTCACGCATATTATCTAGCCCATTGCCAGTATCTGCTCTCTCTTTTCCTGCCTCGGTGACGACAAAACCCCGGCCGTCATCTTCGACGCTCAAGGTAAAGTAGCGTGGACTCACGGTCAAGCGAAGCTGGACCTGATGAGCCCCCGCATGCCGGATAATATTCGTCAAAGCCTCTTTGAATGCAAGAAAGAGTCCGTGTCTGACAGTCGCCGCGATCGGGGACTGGGGCAGTGGTACAGGGAAATCAACGCGAGAGGTAATCCCCGAGATTTCGAGCAACTCAAACGCATAGGCATCCAAATACATGGCCAGACGATCAAGGCGGTCATTCTTGGGATTCACAGCCCAGACGATCTCATCCAAAGAACGAGTCATTTCCAGTGCAGCGCGTCGAATTCGATCTAGGTTACCTCCCCCTGTGGGTTCGCTCAGCATGAGAATACGCGTCAACCCCGCGCCCAGTTCATCATGCAAGTCTGCTGCGATGCGTACCCGTTCCTGCTGCCGCGCCGTCTGCTGTTCGAGGCGCGCGACTGCCAGTTGGGCCCGATTCCACGCCACATACTTCCATGTGCCAAAAAGCAAACTCGTCACTAGAATACTGCACAAGAGCCAAAACCAAAGTTGCGAGGTCACTGGCAACACAATGCCAAGTGTCACACATTGCGGACCCCCTACCTGTCGCCGAGCTAGACTGACCCGCCAAACATACTCTCCCGCGCTCGCCACCTCCCTGACCACACACCCCTCAGCCCCTTTCCATACAGGTTGGCGACGACTATAAATATAGAGGGCCCCGTGCCTTGCGCCTGCATCGGAGAGTTGAATCTCCATCTCCCCGCGCCGTTGGACAACCTTCTTAATTTCCGTTGCACCGCAGTAGATATGGAGGCTGGAACCGATTAAGATCGGTTGGTTCGGAGAGTGATCAAGCTCGGTAAAGCAGAGATGCTGCGACGCCGAAGGGCCGAGGGCGGGCGTCGTCCAAGAGCCTTGCGCCACACCCAGATAGCGATTATCCCAAAAGGACCAAACCGCATAGCGATGCCTGGGATCCATCCCTGCCTCTTCAAAATTCAAGGTCACGGTGCGCTCGGAAGTTCCAGGATTCCACAAAAGCGCGACCGTCATGTCTCCCCACGGACGCTTCACCTGTCCGACCAGACATGGCCACTCGCGACGTGTGCAGAGATCAATCACCTCCGTTTGTTCCGTAGCGGGGGGCGTCATCACCTCGACATTACGCCAATAGGGCTTGAAACTATCCCAATGCCAAGGGTCCGCTGTGAGTGCAAGCCCACCCGAGAGCCCGACCATGCTCATCCAGGTTCGGACCAGCGGCCACCCACCTGCGATCTCGCTGACATTGGCAATATCCGTACCCATGAAATACGAGTCATTGTCAACAGCAAACCAACGGCCATTGAGAGGGTAGGCACGGAGTACGTCGGTCATCGACTCCCTAACTGAAAGTCGTGAGGCCATCATTCCCGTCCGATTCGCATCCACTCTACCCACGGAGGCCCTCTCTGGCTGACTCGCATTGTAGAGTAAATAGGTATCCTCCCCTGCCGCAACACGCAAGCGATCAAAAACATCACGCATTTGCTGGAAGGAGGTTTTACGAGGAATGTCTTCCTTGGGGAGCTTGAGCCCCGTGCGGTTAATCTTGATAAAAGTGAAACCGTTTTTCACAGCAGCTTTGATCCGCCCCTCAATGGCCTCCACCCCCACCGAGCCCCTAAAATTCACGAACAGTCCTGGGCGCGCCCCAGTTGATGCAATACGCTTTGCATAGAAGGACGGCTCTTCAGGAAACCTCTTGGAAACCTCCTCGGCATCACTTTCTGCATAACCCGCATCAATTTCCAAGACCCCTGGACGCAGACGTTTGCCAGACTCCAAAACCGTCTCAACCTGCGCCATGACATCTTGCGCTGTCACATTTTTTCCATGAAAGGCCCAGCTTCCCCACCCCGAGAGGGATCCTTTGTCCGTTCGCGCTCCATGGGTCTTCGCAACCCACTCTGCCCAACGTGGAAATGCTTTACGTGGCGACTCCGCCAAGAGCGCAACCTCCTGTCCCCAGCGCATCTCCCCAGGTTCGACTTGGACACCACTCATCTCCGAGAGATAAGTGAAGGAGACCTTGCCAGAGCCCTCATGGCTGATGGTTGCGCTGACATACGCCAGAGGTTCGCCGACGGGACCAAAAAAGAAGCCGTTACCATTCTTAAAATAAAAACCTCCATGCTCTTCCACAACCATCGGCTTTTGGACTTCCTCGAGCGCCACTACGGGATCCCCTAACTTATTCCCCATGTTGAATGCTGTGACGAGCCACTCTTTGGGAGAACCCATCACACGTCCGTCAAGCTTTACAGATTGTAGTGAAACAAGATGGAATGGCGTTTTACCGGCGTTCCGAATTCCCGCCTGGGCCAAGATGCCTGGCACGCCTGGAACGTGCCCGAGACGAAAGAGCAACTCCACGGGCTGGCGGGCAAACCGAAGTGTGACAGAGGTCGTAGAGGCAAGGCCAAAAGGCGTTTTCTCCGAAACTGTTTGAGGTGGCGCAGCCAAGACGCCATTTGCGGAAAATAATTCCTGCGTCTGTCCATTACTCACAATGGTCGCACCAAAACTTCCTTTGAAGGCCGTCATCCCAGGCGCAGTGAAGGAGAAACCCTTTCCATCGGGTCTCAGCACGTCATTCATCCCTCCCTGCCCTTGCGACAAAGCAACACCAGCCCATCCTGCCAACACGAACAGAAGTGTCCATGGGCAACTGAACCGTTTAAAAACCGCTGTATTTTTTCTGACCTTCATTGCAAGAGATTATTCTAAAATGTTCAATCCGGGATAGGATCGCTCCGTTTGATGGGGGCGCTCCCTTCCCAGACAACTTCGTCGGTCGCCTTGTTATAGGTGAAGACCCGTGACGCACTACCAGGGGCAAGCGGACGATCCACCTTGGGCAACCATTTCCGGTGCTCGTTGAGAATGGTCGCGAACTCCGGCTGGGCGGCAAGGTTACGCCATTCATGGGGGTCCGCTTGCATATCGTAGAGTTCTTCGCTGCCATCAGCATAGTGGATGTAGCGCCAGCGTTCGCTCCGGATGCCATGGTTGCCTTGATTATGGCTGGTCATGGCGGGGCGCTCACGCGGGGTGGCGGCATCTTGAAGCTGTGGGAGGAGACTGAGGCCTTCGAGTTCATCACGCGTGGGCGCGCCAGTCATCGCGATGAGCGTTGGATAAATGTCGAGCAGTTCAGCCGGCTGGGTACAGCGCTGATTGGGTTTGACACCTGGACCTGCAAAGATCAGCGGAACACGCGTACTATTATCCCAGAGCGAATTTTTACCCGTGATCTCCTTTTCTCCGAGATGAAAACCATTGTCACCCCAGACCACGATGATCGTATTTTCAGCCTCGCCTGACTCTTCAAGCGCGGTGAGCAGTCGGCCGATCTGCGCATCCACAAAACTCGTTGAGGCCAGATAGCTACGGACAAGGTTGCGCCATTGGTTGTTCGCCTGAACCCACTTCAAACGAGGCTCGGGCAAACGCCAATGGAGATACCACGAGAAGCGAGGCGTGTCGGCGCGATCGTTCTCAACAATCTTCGGCAATACGCTGTCATCATCCGGATAGAGGTCGAACCACTTCTGGGTCGCGTAGCAGGGCACATGCGGCAGGAAGAAGCCGGCGGCAATAAAGAAGGGCTTGTCCTTTGAGGCGGACTTAATCTGCTCAGCCGTCCAGGTTGCGACTTTGTAATCGCCCTTGCACGTATCATCGTTGTCAAGCGGCCATACCCCCCAGTCCATTAGAGGATGATTTCCCATCGGGGTCGGCGGGATCAGCTTCTTTGGAGGCATGGTTCCCACACCGCCGTAGGGCGCGGTGACCTGAAATTCCGGCGCATCGCCCCCCTTCTTCGTGCCACCTGCACGCGTACCGTCATGATAAATCTTGCCTGTCGCCGCAGTCCGATAACCTTGAGCTTCGAAATACTGGGGCAAGGAGACACGCTTATGTAACTCTGGTAACGCGCGCGGCAGAGGTGCGAGCCCATAGACACCTGTTGTCGTGGGACGCAACCCGAACAGGAGGCTGGTCCGGGAGGGATTACAAAGCGGCGACTGGCAATGCGCGTTGAGGAAGGTGGTGCCACGTGCAACGAGGCGATCGAGGTTAGGGGTTTTAGCCATGGGATGACCGCCCAGAGGTCCGATCCAGTCATTCTGATCATCAATGGCAATAAAGAGAATATTGGGCTTGCGCTCCGCCCCTTGACCAAAGACAGCCATGAAGAGGACTGTTACTATTGCGAAAAATCTCAGATACATAAAAAAACCTGTTCTGCTTAAAGTTTTTAGATTTAGGGTTCAAGTTCCTTAAAACTTTGTCGCGAACCTTGTCGCGAGCTTTGTCGACTGGGTGAGCTACCCTCTTCAACTTTAGAACTCTCGAACTTTAGAACTTTAGAACTTTCTTGTTTCCCTTCTCAGAGTACCCCTCGGCCTTGCCCGGGGCATAGGCCGCGTTCGGGGTCGGGAACTTTGCACCAACCTCTTTTTGCCACGCAACGAGTTCGGCGCGGAGTTGCGCCACACGCTGGGGTTCTTTCTCAGCAAGATTCGTAGTTTCACTGAGATCCTTGGAGAGGTCGAAGAGTTCGACGCGGTCGTCTTCCATCCAGTGAATGAGCTTCCACGATCCGTGACGGATAGCGGTGCTGGGAGCCCCTCCTTGGTTGCCATAGTGCGGGTAGTGCCAGAAGAGGGCTCGGTCCTTCAGCTCCTGCCCCTTGAAGAGCGGCAGGAGGCTCACGCCGTCAACCACTTGCCCCGGCTGTGGCTGGGCCTTTGCCGCCTCCAGCAGGGTGGGAAAGAAGTCTGGACTGCTCACCGGCGCAGCAATGACATTGCCTGCTTTGACGACAGAGGGCCAACGCACAAGCAACGGCTCGCGGATGCCCCCCTCATAGATCCAGCCTTTGCCGCCGCGCAAGGGAAGGTTCGATGTGGGCGACCCTTCGCTGGTGGAGAGGCCGCCGTTGTCACTGGTTAAAATCACAAGTGTATTTTCACTCAAGCCGAGTTCATCAAGCTTGGCCAGCACCTTGCCGACCGCGAGGTCCATCGCTTCGACCATGGCCGCATAGACCGCATGCTCCTGCACCAGACGGACCTCGCGCGCTCCCTCCTTGCCCCATTTTGGAGAGAGTCCCAGCTTCTCGCGTTTCTCCTCATACTTCTTTTGCAGGTCCGGACGTGCCATCAGCGGCGTGTGTACAGAGTAGAAGGCAAAATAGGCAAAGAAGGGACGTTCCTTGTTCGCTTCGATAAATTTTGTTGTCTCCGTCGCAAGCCGGTCCGGCAGATGTTCGCCTTCGGGTCCGTCACTCAGGCGCGGATTGGCGTAAGGCGAAAAGTATTTCTTACCGCCGTAGGGTCCGCCCTTGTCACATCCACCCTTGTTGATATCAAAACCTTGATTTTCGGGCCACCAGCCCTCTGGACCCAGGTGCCATTTGCCAGTAAAAAAGGTGGCATAGCCCGCAGATTTCATCGCCTTCGCAAGGGTCGGGGCATCGAGCGCGAGGCGGTCACTGTAGGGTGCGGGAAGCAGGCGCGTATTACGATTCCACTTATCGGGTCCGGCAGCACCGATGTAATCCGTGACACCTGTGCGCTGCGGCCACTGCCCAGACATGATGCTCGCACGGGTCGGCGAGCAAACCGGGCAGGCGGCATAGGCGTCGGTAAACCGCACCCCCTCTTTTGCCAGCCGATCCACATTCGGGGTCTCATAAAAGGTACTGCCGTAACAACCGAGATCGCGCTGGCCAAGATCATCCACAAGAATAAAAACAATGTTAGGCTTCCGGGGAACCGGTTGTTCAGCGGCAGAGAGACTCCCCCACCCACTCAAACCCACAATCATTCCCATGACCAGAATCTGCTTGTACCTGAAGACCATATTTACTCCCTTTACAATATCATTAGTTAGTTTACTTGAAGGGTGTATAGCTTGTCGAGCCGTTTAAAGGGAAGGAAAAATACCTTGTTGACTTTTTCAGGTCAAAAGCGTACCGTATGACGTACGAAAGGATTTAAAGAATGACAACGATGACCGTATCCGAGGCGCGCAAATCGCTCTATGGACTCATTGATGATGTGGCGGAGACCCACTTCCCCGTTTCAATCACAGGGAAGCGGAATTCTGCCGTACTTGTTTCCGCCTCCGATTGGAGTGCCATTCAGGAGACGCTTTACCTTTCAACCATTCCCGGCATGAAAGATTCCATCCAGAAAGGATTAAGCACACCTGTTCGTGAATGTTCAAAGGAACTCAAATGGTGAAGTGGACACTCATTTACACAAAGCAGGCACAGAAGGATGCTAAGAAAGTCTCCTCCTCTGGTCTACGCGACAATGTTGAGCGGCTACTCGCCATCATCACCGACGACCCCTTTCAGAATCCCCCTCCTTACGAAAAACTTCTAGGAGACCTGTCCGGGGCTTTTTCACGGCGTATTAACATTCAACACCGTCTTGTCTATCAAGTGCTCTCAGATTCAAAAACAGTGAAAGTTATCCGACTGTGGACACACTATGAATAGAACGGAAAGATTAAAACTCCATGCACATGGCTGATGCTTTAATTTCACCTGCGGTAGGCGGGACGTTATGGGCCGTCTCTGGAGGCCTCATCCTCTTCTGTGCACGGAAGGTCAAGCAAAGTGCACGCGACAACCTAGTTCCCCTCATGGGCATCTTAGGGGCGTTTGTTTTTGCGGCGCAGATGATCAACTTTTCGATTCCCGGGACCGGGTCGAGCGGACATCTCGGCGGGGGTCTCCTCCTAACCTTGTTACTCGGACCCGCTGCAGCCCTCCTGGTCATCGCCTCGGTCTTGACGGTGCAAGCCCTCTTTTTCGCGGACGGCGGCTTACTGGCTTTAGGCTGCAACATCTTTAATTTAGGGGTTTTTCCTGCCTTCATCGCCTATCCGCTCATTTACCGCACACTGGCTGGAGCGCAATCGGGCGCTCTGCGTAAAAAAATAGCCATCGTGATTGCCGCAATCTGTGGACTTCAACTGGGTGCGCTCAGCGTGGTGTTAGAAACCGTGGCCTCTGGCAATTCCGAATTATCCTTTAACACTTTTGTCTTAATGATGCTCCCCATTCATCTCGCCATCGGCCTCGTGGAGGGTTTGGTGACCGTCGCTGTTGTCTCTGTCATCAGCCAAGCACGCCCAGATAGGTTCTCCATGGACTCGGCGGAAACTGCATCTGCCGTGAGTCGTCCGCTGCTGATTGGACTCGCCATCGTCACTCTTGTTCTCGGTGGCCTCGCAAGCTGGTTCGCCTCCACGAACCCCGATGGACTGGAGTGGTCAATCGCCAAGGTCACTGGCAAAGAGGAGATCGCGCGCGAAGAGACAGGCCTTCATAAGACACTTTCCGAGTTTCAGGAAAAGACCTCGCTCTTGCCAGACTACAGCTTCAAAACTGACGAACCTGAAAACAAAACGGCTGAAACGTCTGGAAATCAAAAAGAACCTTGGCCATCGGGCAACGCCGGGACCTCGCTCTCTGGGATTACAGGCGGGGTTCTGACCTTGGCACTGGCGTGTTTAATCGGGCTTGCGCTCCGGCTGGGAGGGAACAGTGGCAGTAGGCAGTAGCAGTTGGCAGTTAATACCCTGGGAATAAACAAGAGGAGTAACTTGGAAGGAAATAATGAGATGCTAGAATCATGGAATAATGGGCGAGCGAATACAGTAGCTCGGAGCGGCGCAGGCCTCTGCGCCTTAGGCACACGGCGTGTGCCCCTCCCGCTGATGCTATTCCCCAACATTCCAACATTCCAGTATTCCAACATTCCAGTGAAGTTATAGACATCATGGGCATTGCAAACTGGATAGAAATCGGGAGAATGGAGGAACTGAGCCGTATGGCTTCACCCGTGCATCGGCTCGATGCGCGAGCCAAGACTCTGGTCACCTTAGCCTTCATTGTGATTGTGGTATCCTTTCCGCTTTATGAAGTCTCAGCGTTGACACCCTTTTTGCTCTTTCCCATCGCGCTTCTGTCGGTGGGACGCATTCCGATGTTGTATATTCTTAAAAAAGTTCTGATCGCGGCTCCCTTCGCACTGGTCATCGGCATCTTTAATCCCTTCCTGGACCGTGAGCCTGTCGCCAGCATCGGTTCGTTCACAGTGTCCGGCGGCTGGCTCTCCTTTGTCTCGATCATGCTACGCTTCCTTCTGACAGTCGGAGCCGCGCTGACCCTGATTGCTTGCACGGGCATGAACAACCTAGGCGCAAGCCTGGCACAGTTCGGGGTTCCCCGCGTCTTCGTGGTTCAATTGCTCTTTCTCTACCGTTACCTCTTTGTTATTTCGGATGAGGGCGGGAAAATGTTCAGAAGTGTCGAACTTAGGTCTGAGAAAGGACGGTCATTGCCTCTCCGGGTCTATGGCTCGCTGATCGGGACGCTACTCAACCGCTCCATGAATCGCGCTGAGCGTGTCTATCGCGCCATGGTCGCCCGCGGTTTCGAAGGCGAGATTCGTGTTCTGCTTCCCTCGGCCCTTCGTTGGAGTGACGGCGTTTTCGTTCTCGGCTGGCTGACCTTTTTTTGTGTTGCGCGAACCTGGAACCTCGCAGAAGCAGTTGGCCTCGTATTAACGAGATTCTTGCCTGGGATACCACAGTAGCAGTCAGCAGTAGCAGTTGGCAGTCGGCTTCGCAAAAGCTACGCCGCGCCAGGGTGAATAACCCGTGTACAAACTGAAGAGTTTTTTTAGCATCCGAATCAAACGATAAATGAAAAATTATTTCACGCGAGGACCGCTATTAGGTGCTTGCACGGAAAGCCCCCGCGAGCGGCGGAATACCGCCGGGGCTTATCTCGTGCAAGCACCTGAGTATCACGTCATGATTCTGGGTGAAGGACGAGCTGTGCCGTCGGCGTATTCGCCGAATGCGTAGGCACGCCGTCCTTCACCCAAATAGCGATCTTAGCGAAAAAGTATTCAAGTTATTCACAAGGACATCACTATGAGTCATCACATTGTTGAAGCGCGAAACTTACAATACACCTACCCTGATGGGACAGAGGCGCTGAAGGGTGTGACGTTCCGTATTGCACACGGGGAAGCTGTGGCCCTTGTCGGCTCGAACGGAGCAGGCAAATCTACACTCCTCCTCCATCTCAACGGATACCTGACGCCAACACACGGCGAGGTCTGGATCGGCGATACACGAGTGACGCACGAGACTGCGGCTTTGGCCCGGCGTGCAGTAGGTCTCGTCTTTCAAGATCCCGATGACCAACTTTTCATGCCGACTGTCGCTGAAGACGTCGCCTTTGGTCCCCTGAATGCGGGGTTGCCACCTGAGCAGGTCGAACAGAGAGTCGCCCGCGCATTGGAGCGCGTCGGCATGACCCATGTTCGGGAGCGCCCCCCTTACAACCTCTCGGCAGGTGAAAAACGGGCGGTAGCGATTGCAACCGTACTCTCCATGTCCCCAGATATTCTGGTCATGGATGAACCCTCCGCCAATCTTGATCCGCGCGCCCGCCGACGACTCATTGAACTGCTACACTCCTTTGACCACACGCGGATCATTGCCACTCACGACTTAGAGATGGTCGTGGAGGTTTGTTCGCGTGTCATCGTACTGGACAGCGGCAAAGTTGTTGCCGATGGTCCCACACGCGAACTCCTGAATGACGAAGCCCTCATGAGCGCCCACGGCTTGGAGTGTCCGCATATTCTCCGCCATTCGCATCCGCACTAACTTCAGGGTTCAGCCGGCTTCGCTAAGGCTACGCCGTGCCAGGGGTTCGGGGTTCAGGGTTCAGGGGTTACGCCTTCGCGATTCCCACTGCCAACTGCCACTGCCAACTGCCACTTTCTCTTCAACAGGCTTCTCCCTTGACATTTCACAAGGACTTTCATTATAGTAACCCGAAACGAAGCGTATTGGAAGACGGTGAAATACCGTCACGGGCCCGCCGCCGTAACTGGGTACGAACGCCGCAGGATGACACTGTCCGAAAGGATGGGAAGTCGCGGTAAGTAGGTTGATCCAGAAGTCGGAATACTTGCGCAACGTACGACAACAAGAGATTCCCGTGGAAAGGAAACAACATGCTACAACAACACTTCGTCCTCTTCGCCACACTCATCGTGGCGACTCCCGCTTTGGCCATGCACATCACCGAGGGTATACTCCCTGCGCCATGGGCTGGCTTCTGGTTCCTGCTCGCTGCTCCCTTCTTCCTCTGGGGCTTGCGGGATATTACGCTCAAAAGCCAGAAAGACCTTCGTTACAAATCCCTCGTCGCCCTGGTCGGTGCAGCAGTCTTCATCATCTCCTGTATGCCTGTACCTGTGCCGGTGGTCGGC
>Ga0247841_10012130_pt1 | contig 11296 bp, 6 predicted proteins | sample LaCruzMarch2015__2_FD_192410 | JGI IMG/M metagenome (GOLD analysis project Ga0247841, IMG submission 192410) | Freshwater microbial communities from meromictic Lake La Cruz, Castile-La Mancha, Spain - LaCruzMarch2015_18m | ecosystem: Environmental > Aquatic > Freshwater > Lake | place: Spain...
TGTTGCCCCTGCGGGGCTTGCCTTCGCGCCAGTCGTCGTTGGTGCCGCTTCCCGGATCTTCGTCACTGGATCTGCAGCTTCTTCCAGCACCTCGACCATCGGCGTTTCCTTTGCTGGCCATGTTCCTCCCGGAAAAAGCGTCTTGCCATCTTTGGACAGCGACACGATCCGGTCGGCCTTGGCCGGGTCGCGGAAGATCACGAACACCGATCCCAGAGGGTCCAGGTGCAGCGGCATCCGCGTGCGTCCGTCCACCTCGTCATAGACCGCCGGGCGCGTGATCTTCCCGGTATCCGGATGCCACAGCTCGGGGGCTTTGCCGCTGACCCGGAACGTGACGTCGAGTTCCTCCGGGCGGTTTCGCTGGTTGGCCACGAAGTAGATGTCGGTGCCGAATGGCACTAACTTAAGGGCGGTTTGGGATGCTGCCCCTTCAGGGCAGAAACGTTTTTCACCCATGACCCAGGGCGGCGCTGGTGCTTGCCCTGGGCTATGGGATGCAGCCCCGTTGGGGCTTAAGTGAGCGCCATGCGTGTCGGCACCCTGGTCATTGCGGTGGATCCATCGCACGACCGGATCCTTCTGACTGCTGACAAATTCGAAGTCCGGCTTGATGTTCTCCGACTGGAGGACTTCCTGGATCGGCTTCCCCCACACGACCTTTCCTTTACCATACGCATGTTCCTTCACGGCCTTGCCGTCGCACGGGCCCCAGACCTTGTCCGCAAGCTCGCGCACCTCCTTGTCGCAGGCCGGGTAGTTTTCGAGACTTGGGGACTCGGTCGGCTTCGGCCCGACCACCGTCGCCCCGGCTTCGACCATCTCCGCAATCTTTCGCAGCACGCGCGGGGTCATCGTCTGCCCGTCCGGCAGCACCAGCAGCCGGTAGCTCATCCCGTCGGGTAACACGATTTTCCCGTCCTTCACCGACATCCGCGTCAAGATCACCTCCGCATTGCACTCGTCGTAATCGTAACCTGCCGGAATCAGCGTCCGGTTGATGCGCATGGCATAGGGAATCCCTTCTCCCCGGTAGTAACACAGGTCGGCCACATAGCGTCCCTGCTGCAGGAGAAACCCGCAGCGCGAGAGGTAGCTGTGCCATGCGTGGCTCTGCTCCCACCAGGTGTTGTTGGGACCGTTCGAGGATCCCCACAGACATCGCAGGCCGGGCCTGTCCGTCAGATTCGGCTGGTGGGGAAAGGGGTGAACAACCATCTCGTTGATGCCCTCGCAAAACGCGCGGTCGGCATAGCCCTTCTGGAAATAGGGATAAACCTGTCCCCGCTCATAACTGGTCAGGCCTTCCGTGGTGATGGTGCGCTTTCCATAGATGTGGGCCGCCGAGGCCGCTGCCTTTGCCGAGCCTTCGATCACCCGCGTCGAGTCGCCACTCGCGGAGAAACCGAGACAGGCATGAAGCGCGTCCGGCGGAGACACCAGCTTCTCCCCCTCCTCCTTGCTCAACGCTTCGCGCGGCCGCAAGGGCGGCGTCCAGATCTCCGCGCTCGGGATGTCGGCTTGCCCGAGGCTCCTGATCGTGTCGGCATATCCCGCCCCGTAGGCCTGGGCCGAAAACGCAACCCCCGATTTCCGGCAAAGCCCGGCGGCCCGTCCGTAGTAGTTCTCCGCCAGCATTTCGCCGAGGGTTCGGCGGTAGTCCCAGAGGAAGCGATCCGAAACCCCGGGGCTTTCGACGACTTTTCCAGCCAGCACGGGAAGGTAGGGCAACAAATCATAGTTCCGGCGCTTGAGGAACTCCTCACGGAACTTCGGCGTCCAATTCGGAGTCCCCTGCTCCCAACTGTCGATCCAGAAGCTTCGCAATGTCTTCGCAGCGAGAGGTCCGGCATCTTCGATCAACTTCTTTGTCAGGCTCTCGAACTGCAAATCCATCGCCTCCTTGCTGAGCGGATCGAGTTCGTATCCCTTTCCCGCGGTCGTCGCCGCCCTGAGTTTCACCCCCAAGGGAGTGTGCGCAAAACGGAGCACCACCCACCGGCCTTCCGGAACATCCCACTCCAGGCGTCCGGAGGCATCCATCTTCGCGCTGAGATCGATCAACGATCCGGGCTGGACATCGGGCGGCTCCGCAGATGCCTGGCCTGGGTTGAGTTCGACCGGCACCCCCCCTTTGACCACCCGCGCCGCTTTGTCTTCCCAGTTCCTGATCCGGGAAGGATACGTGCCCAACGCGATATTCCTGCCTCCGGAGAAAACGAGCACTTCCGCAATCGCAAGGCCCTCACTCTCCTTTTCGATCCGCACATACCTGGCCTTGGAGGAAGTGGCATTCCATCCTTGAGCCATTGCGGAGGTCCCAACCTTGCGCCGGATGCTTGGCTTGTCCACAACCCCCAGGTTCGCCTTCCACAGCGGCTTCCTGTCGGCATCGAGCACGATCACATCCGCATGGCTCAACCGGAGATCTCCGCCCGCATCGGTTTGACGCCAGATTTCGATTTCATCGATGATGGAATCGTTTTTCAAATCAACCTCCCACCAGGGTTGAGCGCCGCCCTTGCTTGTGAGGGCGACCGAATGGGATCCTCCGGACGAGCCGTTTGTATTTCCGTCAATCGCCCGCGCGGCCCCCGCCGTCTCCGCCGTTGAGGATTGGGTTGCGGTCGGCAGTTGCCCCTCATCCTCCGTCGCCGCCGTGCGGAAAGCCACCACGGCGACATCCCGGCAATACTTGTCCACCACCGGCTCAGGCATCGGCAGGATCGCGTCAAATTTCGCCGGACCGTCGATCGTCTTCTTCGACCAGATCAGCTTCTGGCTGGTGTGCCCGGCATCGATCCACGGCCCCCCGCAGTTGAAGCCGCTGCCGTTGTTGACATCCACCAGGATGCCCAGCCGATCGGCCTCGGCGAGCGCATGGACGAACAGCGCGCGCCACCCGGTCCCGAAAAATTTGGCGTTGCCGTCTTTGAGCGGAAGCCCCGGCGTCGTGTCGTAAAGCAGAACCTTCCCGACGCCCTGCCGGGCCATGGCCTCGAGGTCCCTTGTGATTCCCTCTTTGGTCACATTGCCATTGACCCACACCCACCAAACTCCCGGCCGGGCGGAAACCGGAGGGTTCACGAAACCTTTGGCCAAGCCGCCATCGTTCGCAGCGGCCTCCGGCAGTGTCAGAGAGGCAAATAGCAGCGCACAGGAAACAACGAAACCAACAATTTTCTTTTTCACAAAATCAAACTCTTCCCATCGGGCGGGGGCGGCTGGCGGCGAATGCCATCAGCGCAGTGGGGGGGGCTTGCCGGGGGATCACTTCTTGTAATCAACCCGGAGCTTGGGACGCTGGGCCGGGACCCACTCCGAGCTGCGAAATCCGCCGATAGTTCGGTCGCCCGATCTCCAGACAAAGAGAAGCCCGCCGTTCGATTCCGGATGGTCGATCCATTTTTGGATCAGCGCGGCGGGAAGGGAAACATCGACGACATGGTTGTCTCCATCGGCCTCCTTGAAAGTCATCGTGGCCACCGGCTCCGCCCCACAATCGACTCCGAGGTCATTCAAGCCGGGTGTGCCCGCCCAGGGGGTTTCGGGAGCGGCCTTGCACTTCCATGTCGGCTCTCCGTCCAAGGCGGTATCCCCCTCGCGCGCCTCCCCGACCCCCTCGATCCAATCCGCATTGGCGGGCGACACTTCATAAACGGCGAACTCAAAGGTGCCATCTCCGGTTGCGCCCGAGTTGTTCACCTGCACGAGGCTCAAGGTGGCCGGCCCGGTAACCGTTGCCCCCTTCAGCGGGGAAACATTGCACCGCAGCAAAAGCGAATGCCGCCGGTTCCGGTTCTCTTTGTAGGGCATGTTGCCGACCCCAATGCCTTTCGTCGCTCCACAATTCTGAACCTGGTTGCCTTCAAAAAGGACGGTGTCATCGATGCAGTCAATCCCATCGGAAATATCGTCAGCCACCCCGTTCTGAAAAACCACCGTCTCCGCAACGGCTGGAAAACCGCCTGCAAGCAACAGCCCGCAAAGTGTGAGGAAAACGAATTTCGCAGCCCGGCTCTTCGGAGCCGCAGCACTGCCAGACGCGCCACATTCCTGAAACGAGGGGGAATCACCGCCCTTTCGATCAATCATGTTGTCGGAGGCTCCGGAGATCCGGCGGGAGGGATGATTTTTCATGGATGGTGCTCGATGTGGGGCTTTGAAAAAGGGAACGCATGATGCGCTACTTTCCTCCGGCCATCCGGGTTGTCAATCGCACGCGGCACCGCTCCGCCCAAAACTGTACCGCTTCGCTTGACGCCGCAGGGCACATTTTGTAACCGTCTGGTTATCCGCTGACATCAGAATTCTTGAAACCATGACAATTCCTCCCCGCACCGACGATAGGAAAACTCGCCTCCTCCTTCCCGCACTCCTGCTGTTCACAAGCTTTGCCGCCATCGCGGCGGACGCCCCGCAGGAGGCCCTGAAGGATTTTCCTCCGAAGGAATCCGCTCTGGCCGCGTGGCGGGACGCACGGTTCGGGATGTTCATCCACTGGGATCCGGTGAGCATCAAGGGGACAGAGATCGGCTGGTCCCGCGACCGGGAGGTTCCGGCGGCGGAATACGACAGCCTTTACAAGCAGTTCAACCCGGTCGGGTTCAACGCCGACGAGTGGGTGGCGGCCGCCAAGGCGGCGGGCATGAAATACCTGGTGTTCACGGCGAAACACCTCGACGGGTTCAGCATGTGGGACACCAGGGAATCCGACTACAACATCATGAACTCGCCGTTCAAGCGGGATGTCGTGAAGGAGCTCGCGGAGGCGTGCAAAAAGGGGGGGATCGGGTTCGGCGCCTACTACTGCATCGCCGACTTTTATCATCCGGATTTCCCGATCAGCAGCGCCAAGGGAAAGGCCTTTCGCCGCGAGAAATCGGACATCGAAGCCTACAACCGGTTCCTGCTCGCGCAAATCACCGAGCTGGTCAAAAACTACGGGCCGCTCGTCACGCTCTGGTTCGACGACCCGAGGGAGTTCAAAGGGCGCGGAATCAACATCATCAAACTCGCGCGGGAGCTTCAGCCGGACATCCTCGTCAACAACCGCACCGGCGACGGCGGGGACTACAACACCTCCGAGCAGCGGATCGGGAAGAGCCTGAACAACCGGCCCTGGGAGACCTGCATGACGATCGGACGCCAGTGGTCATGGAAGCCGAACGACGAGATGAAGTCGCTCAAGGATTGCCTGCAGACCCTCGTCGCGTGCGCGGGGGGCGACGGCAACCTGCTCTTCAATGTCGGGCCGATGCCGGACGGCCGCATCGAGCCGCGCCAGGTCGAACGCCTCAAGGAAATGGGCGCGTGGCTGGCAAAGAACGGCGAGGCCATCTACGGCACGCGCGGCGGTCCCTGGAAGTCCACCAAGGCGGTCGCCAGCACACGAAAGGGCGACGAGGTGTTTGTTCATGTCCTCCGTCGCGGAGAAAACAAGGTCCTGCTTCCGGACCTCCCGGTTGAGGTGAAATCCGCCGCGCTGCTCGACGGGCGGGATGTGAAGCTCGCCCGGCAGGACGGCAATCTCACGCTCGAACTCGATCCGGCAACCCTCGATCCGATCGATACCATCGTCCGCCTCAAACTCGGCGGCAAGGCCATGGACATCCCCTGGATCGCACTCGATCCGGGGATCAAGGGGTCCGCCTCAAGCGTCGCGGAGGATCCGAAATTCGCAGCCCAGTTTGCTTTCGACAGCGACTCCGCGACCCGGTGGATGGCCGCCAAGGATGCCAGGCAGGCATGGATTGCCGCCGACTTCGGCAAGCCGATCACCATCGAGCGCGTGCGCATCATGGAAGATGTCGAAGCCAGGGCGGTGGAAGGCGTGGTCGGAGAGGGGGTCGGCCGCGTGCAAAAATTCGAACTCCAATACCGCAATGGCGACGAATGGAAAACGATTTTTTCCGGCGACAAGCTCGGCCGATGGTTTCAGAAGAAATTCGAGCCGGTCGAGGCGAGGGAGTTCCGCCTGAACATCCTCGAAGCGACCGACAGCCCGGGCATCGCCGACATCGAGTTCATCGAGCATTGAGCCCGGAAAACATCCCGGCGCACCGTCTGCAGGTCACTCCTTCAAAAGACGCTGTCCGCGGGCGGTCGGCCCAAGACCCACGAACTCCTTGTAAGGGATGGTGCACACCGCCCCGTCGAGTCGGAGCTTGTAGAGATACTTGCTCGTATACGGCCCGACGTTGTAGGACGCAACAACATCGGGAAACAGGCTGCAAAACCGGACGGCTTTGGGATCGTCCGTGAGCCGGTGGTTGTAGGGGCCGGTCCGCGGGCCCAGCACGGGATCCACTGCCAATTGATCATCGGGATGGGGGAGCGAATAGTTGTAATAGCCGATCATTTCAACACCGCTGGAATTCGTATAGTAGGCACCCTTCCTGCGGTTCTTCATCCCGGTCACCGAGGGACTGTAGAAAACATCGCAGGAACTCAGGTATTCTCCCCCGAAATCCGTCCCCCCCACCGGAGAGCTTTTGGGAAACAGCTTTCTGGGTATGGAATTTCCATTGGCACCGCAATCTTCGGTGTATCTGCAACGCTCGGTCTCCCAGCCGTAACCGGGAAATTTTCCGTTGTGGTCATTGGCCCAATTGAGGCAGGCGAGCCCGATCGTGCGGAGGTTGCTGACGTCTGTTGCCTGATTGACCGCGCCCATGGCGGCCTTGGAAGCGCTCATCAGCAGGGCGGAGAGCACGGCGATGACGGCGATGACCACAAGAAGCTCGACAAGCGTGAAGGCGGAAGAAGTTTTCAGTTTTCGGCTCTCAGTTTTCAGCATGGTGGGGCTGGGCACGGCGCAGGGGACGCGGCCCCCCAACTGAACACTGAACCACTGAAAACTGAAAACTGCGGGCCCGGGTTTCATTTTTTGTAATCGACCAGTAGCTTGGGCCGTTGGGCCGGAACCCAATATTCCGAGCTGCGGAACATGCCGAGGTAGCGGTCCCCCGATTGCCATGCGATGAGAATCCCGCCGTTTGTCCCGGGATGGTCGATCCACTTTTGGATCAGGGCGGCGGGGATCGGGATTTCGACAACGTGGTCAACCCCGTCGGATTCTTTGTAGGTCAAGGTGGCGACCGGCTCTGCCTCATAATCCATTCCCGATTCGGTCAATCCGGGCGCTCCCGCCCAGGGCATGCCTGGAAATGCCTTGAACTTCCAAGTCGCCTCGTCGTTGGCCGCCTCATCCCCTTCCCGGCCCACGCTCGTTCCGGCGATCCAGTCCGCATTTTTTTGCGACACGGCAAACACGTTGAAATCAAACGTGCTGTCGCCTGTCCCGCCGGATGTGTTGACCTGGGCGAGGCTTAATTTGGCCGGCCCGGTGACGGTCTTTCCCGCGAGCGGGGCCAGATTAAAACGCATCAATGTCGAGAGTCGCCTGTTTCCTCCGCTGCGATTTTGCATATTCCCGACGCCAATGGCGGGAGCGGATCCACAATTCGCGCTGCCGCTGTCCTCGGAAATCAGGGTGTCCGCAACAGATTCGACGCCGTCCGAAACATCGTTCCCCAGCCCGTTCTGAAGCTCCACGGTGGAAGCATTGACATCGGGAGAAATAGCACTTGTGAGCAGCAGCAAAAAAAGAAACTTTAAAATCCTCAATGAGCAAAGGACCCCGGAAATTCTGCAAGCGAAATGGGAGGTCATAGTTTGTGTTCGGTGGAATTCTGCGGCACTTTTCGGCAGCCTGATTGACAATCATCTCAACTCCGGGTCCGGCGCAAGTCCACAGGAGGAAACGCGCTCGAAAACTGTACCGCTGCCACCAACGGCCTTTCGAATGGTTTTCCATTATTGAGACACGCGGCCGTCGAGATGGTCACAGGGCCGAGCAATCCGGAGGGCACAAGCGCGTTCGATCCAGATGTCCGCCGTTCACAGACGGTGGGTTCGGCGATATTCCGCCGGGCTCATGCGGGACCGGCTCTTGAAGAATCGCGCAATGTGCGCGGCGTCGCTCAGCCCCATGGCAATGGCAATGTCGGAGATGGTCATGTCGGTATCGGTGAGAAGTTTGCAGATGTGCCTGATGCGGCATTGACGAATGTGCTCGTTCACGGACCGGTCGAGCAGAATCCGGAATCGCTTTTCCAGCACTCTTCGGGAAAGGCCGGCGGCCCTCGCCACATCGGACACGTAAAGGATCTCCCGGCAATGCCCGCCGATGAACCGCACCGCCTTCGAGATGTGGGGATCCTGGGCGGCGAAAACGTCGGTCGAGGTTCTCGCAACCACATCGGCAGGGTGGACCATGACCGCCCGCCGGGTTGATCCGCGTCCGTTGATGAGTTGATGAAGCCGGCTTGCAGCCTCATATCCTCCCATCTCCGCCGTCAATGAGACGCTGGAAAGCGGGATGGAGGAAAGCGTGCAGATCATTTCGTCATTGTCCACGCCGACGATGGCCACATCCTCCGGGACCGCGATGCCGGCCGCTTTGCAAGCCTCGGCGATCTGGTGGCTGCGTTCATCGACGCAGCACATCACCCCCGCCGGCTTGGGGAGCGACCTCAACCAGTCGATCACGAATGCCTGCTCCTTCTCCCACGGCATGGCCCGGCTTGGGCGGGCCGCATCGTAGCAATCCACCGTCCGGCCGACGGCTTCCACCCGGCTTCGGAAGCCCTCATACCGCTGCCTCGACCAGAAAAACCGCCCGTAACCGCAAAATCCAAAATGGAGGAACCCCCGCTCGATCAGGTGGCTGGCCGCCAGGTTGCCAATCGCGCGGTGGTCGCTGTGGATATTGACGGCGCCATCGATCCGCTCGGTGGCATAGTTGGAGATGGCCGCCGGTTTGCCCAGGGCAAGGATCTCGTCCCGGCACGCGTTTTCGCGCATGATGATCCCGTCGGCCGATCGGATTTGCGACATCAGCACCCGGTGATGCCGGTTCTCCCAGAAAGCGGCCTCCCTCGGTATGATCCATGGCCCGTGGAGCTGCGCGTAGCGGGCAATCCCCCGCAGCAACGCGCGCTCATACCCCCGCGAGGGCTCGATGAGCAACAGGATTTTGGGCTTCGTCTTCATGTCGGCGGAAAGAACGGATTGTTCGCAAAATGGTGATTTATAAACGCGGAATGGCGTTTCCATCCCCCTCGTGATGCGCCAAGATCACCGCCGTTGCAATGAAAACAAAATTCTCTTCAAGGGAAAGGGTTCTTTCGGCCTTCCACCGCAGCGGCTACGATCGAATCCCGGTCAAGCACGAGGCGACTCCGGAGGTGAACCGGGACCTCATGAAGCATTTCGGATTGCGGAATATGGAGCAGTTGCTGCGCGTGCTCGGCGACGATTTCCGCTATGTCGAGCCGGCCTACTGCGGCCCGGAGCTGAGAACCTTTCCCGATGGGAGCATCGAGGGCTACTTCGGGGAGCGCTACAAGCGGGCCGCATTCGAAGGCGGCACCTATCTGGAGGCCTCCTACCTCCCCTACGCGGGGATTGAAACCCTCGACCGTTTGGATCGGTCGCACTTCCCCACGGCGGACTGGTTCGACTACTCAACCATCCGCCGCCAATGCGAGGAGCACGACCGGCAGTTCGCCCTTTGTTTTGGCACGCCCGGCGACATGGATTTCATCAACAGCATCGCCCGGTCCCGCGGAATGGAGGAGGTGCTGATGGATCTGCTGGAAGACAACGAGGTCTTTCTCGAAATCATGCGGGCGCGCTTCGATTTTTACTTCGAGATGCACCGCCGGGTTCTCGAGGCGGCCGGCGGGCTCATCGATTTCGTCCACATCGGCGAGGATCTTGGCAACCAGCGGGGGCCGATGATCGGCAAGGAGATCTTCGAGAGGCACTTCGCGCCGCTTTTCAAAAAGTATTTCGAGATGGCGCACAGCTACGGCGCGCGCACCATGATGCACATGTGCGGGTGCGTGGAATCGTTTCTGCCGCGCTTGATCGAGCTCGGGCTGGATGTCCAGGACGTCGTGCAGCCAACCACCCCGGAGATGGACATCGCCTACCTGCAAAAACACTATGCTGACCGGCTCGTGTTTTGCGGAACGATGTGCGTCCAGAGCACTCTTGCCCACGGCACGCCGGAGGAGGTCGGGCAGGAGGTGCGGCGGCGGCTGGAACTCTTCCCCCGCGGCGGACTCTTTCTGGGGCCGACCCACGCCATTCAAGTCGGCTCGCCGCTGCCGAACATCCTGGCTCTTTACCGCGCGGCCGGCTCGCTGATGGAGGTGCCCGACGAATCGGTTCTGTCCATTGCCGGAGAAGGGGAATCCGAGAAGATCAACCTGTCCAAACTTTTCTGATGAAACCCGCCATGACACCCAGAGAACGCGTGCTCGCCGCAATGAGGCGGACATCGGTGCCGGACCGCTGTCCCTTTGAGATCAGCTGGGGAGCCTTCACCCCGAGCCTCATGGCAACCTACCGCCAGCGCACCGGGTCCGATCTGGAACCCTGCGAGTTTTTCGACTTCGACACCCGCTCGGTCAATATCGGCCCGACCAGACAATCGGTTGACTTCCGGGGCTGCTTCGCGGAGCCGGTCCCGGACCGTGTGATTTTCGATGAGTGGGGCGTCGGGATGGTGCCGGGCTCGACCGAGCATTTCGTGGATTTCAGCCTTCATCCCCTTGCCCGCTGCCAGACGCCCGATGAGGTGGCGGACTTCCCCTGGCCCGATGTTGACGCGGACTACCGGTTCGAAACGCTTGCCGGTCAGGTCTCATCTTTTCACCAGCGTGGCTACGCCGTCACCGGCGAGCTCTACCAGACAATCTTCGAGATGGCCTGGCTTCTCCGGGGAATGGAAAACCTGTTGATGGATTTCCACAGCGAGCCGGAAGTCGCCCATGCGATTTGCGACAAGCTGTGCGAGTTGCGTGTGCGGCAGGCCGTTCGCTATGCGGAGCTCGGCGTGGATGTTCTCCGGTTGGGCGACGATGTCGGCACGCAGATCGGCCCGATGATCAGCCTGGAGTTTTACAGGACATTTCTCAAGGAGCGGACCCGGCGCATCATCGCCGCCGCAAAGCGGGTCAAGCCCGATCTGTTGGTCTTCATGCACTGCGATGGAAAGGTTGACAGCTTCATCCCGGAGTTCATCGAAATCGGCGTGGACATCCTCAACCCGGTTCAGCCGGAATGCAACGATATGGCCGCAATCGCCACCCGCTACGGCGATCAGATTTCATTCTGGGGTGGAATCGGCACTCAAAGCACCATGCCGTTTGGCACACCGGAGGAGGTGCGAAGAAAAGTCGTCGAGGCTCAGTCTGCCCTCGGCCCCCGGGGGGGATTGCTC
>Ga0247841_10012134_pt1 | contig 11294 bp, 7 predicted proteins | sample LaCruzMarch2015__2_FD_192410 | JGI IMG/M metagenome (GOLD analysis project Ga0247841, IMG submission 192410) | Freshwater microbial communities from meromictic Lake La Cruz, Castile-La Mancha, Spain - LaCruzMarch2015_18m | ecosystem: Environmental > Aquatic > Freshwater > Lake | place: Spain...
GCCGGGTGGACGCAAGCACATCTACGAGCTTCTTGCCTTGGGTCTCCGGTAACCACTTGGCGAATGCCGCCGCCATCTCAAGAAAGGCAGCCTCTGACGCCACTCCCAGCATGACGGCGCTGGCCAAGTGGCACTCACTTCTGAAGGTCACCAGAGCTTCGTGGGCATACCGCAGCACGGTGTCGCTGATCTCAGGTGCTCTTGCCCGCAGCGTCTTCAGGTATGACTCAGTGTCGTAGGGGTTGAGTTCGCCCGCCTCGGCAACCTGTTTGCCCAAGTCAGTCAGGACGATATCCCAGTTTGTTCCGCTACCTTGGCAAACATCGAAATAGACTAGCCCGCCACGTGCAATGGACCAGACTGTTTCCATAATCTGGTGCCGTCCGGCGAGCTGCGTGTGAGGAAATACCTTGCGAGCGTGGTCCGGGAAATAGTGCAGCACCATGCCAATACGTGTGTCGTGCTGACTTCGGAGCCACTTAAGGAGTTCGATATCAAGAGACATTTTGTTTTCCGCTTCAGGCACTGCTACCCCCTGTTCACATCGATGCCAGCAATGGCCAACGGCACGTTCAGCATGAAGGACAGATATCTGCCTCCCCCAGTCATGCCGACGCTCTGAAGAGTCCGTACCTTTTTTCCAGCCGGTCCTTGGCTGGCTTGAGACGGTCAGAGCGTGGTACCCAGATTGGCTTCTCATGGAACGCCTGGATGCCATACTGCAGCATGGGGCCATCAGTTTCCCTGCGGATATCTTCCCGAAGCTCAATGACAAGATCAGGGCGGATACCAACCAGGTTGGCGTCAAAAGCGGCATGATGAAGCTTGCACAATGCCAGGCCATTTGGTACAACTGGCAGCCCCTGTTCGTCGGAATCAGGGAGAATATGGGCGGCGTCGAGCAGTTCGGTATGACGTAGATGGCAGATGGCGCAGCGATGAGTGTAGGCTTCCAGCACCCGCTCCCGGAACACCTCTTGGTGTAAGCGCTGCTTGGTCAGTCGGGTCACGTATCGGCGGCGGGCATCGCAGTCCCCGTCGCTGATCTCTGCCTGAATCTGCACAAACGTGGCGTCCTCTACGGCTACTGCAAAGGTTCCAGAGGATGGGTTGTCGGCCACGATGAACACGGGGTAAATCGGGTAGTAGCGGCCAGGAACGATCCCGTAGAGGTAAACCAATGGCATCCGCTCCTGCATGACCCGCCGCAGCCCCGCATTATCTCTGTGCTCCGAGTCTGTACCCCGGTAGCAGTAGATGAGCAGGCCATCCTGAACTTGGTCGTGATACGGCAGTGATCGACCCGGTTCGGGCGGGATGGTCGTGATCGTGAGGGGCATTCCCATTGCTCTGGGCTTGTGGATGCCCTGTGGCGACATCAGCGTGATGCGGACGCCCTGAAAGTCGAACCCGTCCCGGAGCACCTGCACAGGCAGCAACTCGCCGTGGATCTGCTGCTGCCGGGTAAGGAACTCAAACGTCCTCAACCGGATAGCCATGTCCTGTGACGCATCTACTGACATGACTCTAAGATGCAATGGAAAACTGCCAAAGCAACCTAGCGGCAACTGGAGCACGCTGCCCCCGGAGGGAACAAGGGGTTGTGGCCCCCGTCAGCATCGCAGCTTCTCAGACGAACGCCCTCCGCCCCCCCCGCTGCCGCACATTGGGGGATGCACCCTCTTTCGTTCGCTGCAACCGTCTGTCATTGAGCTTGAACCCCACCCCCTCCGCACTAACTTAGGCCGCCGGAATGACGGAATTGTTGGCGAGTGGCTTCCGCCCTCACACAGTCGGCGGCGGCTTCGAGCTACTCGTTGGGAGCGGGCACTAGGGCAGGCGTAGTCAAGGGGGCGGTAATCCCGCAGAAGGAAGGAGTCACGTCGCAATGCCAGAAACTCTCATCAGTCTCCTCACCACCCGTGAAGCAATCGCATCGGCGGCCACGGTACGGCGGAAGCCGCACACCGAGAAGACCATCACGGGGGCTACCTCTGAGATCCGTGAACAGAAGGCGGCCCTGGAACTACAAGACGGGTGGTCGGTGCTGCGCCGAGGAAAGATGTCCCTGCGCTTGAAGCGTGACAAGCCTATCGACGAGCAGTTGGAGGATTCCGTTTGGACTGTGCTCTCTCAGATGGGATTCGACGAGATGAGCGACGGGCGGGGCTTCACGATAGATTTTGGTGACGGGAACAACCCTCGCCAGATTGACGTATTTGCCAAGGATTGTGAGTCTGTCGTGATTGTCGAGTGTACGACCTGCGAAACGCCAAAGCCCAAGAGTCTGCGTGAACTAATCGACAAGATCTTAGCACTCCAGAAACCTGTCGGCGATGCCATCCGGAGTCACTATGGGCGTGAGCACAAACTCAAGGTGAGATGGGCCATTGCCACCAGGAACGTGGAGTGGGGAGAGGCGGATCTTCAGAAGGCCGAGACATCGAAGATCACAGTCCTCCGAGAGACCGAGCTAGCCTACTACGAGAAACTTGTGAGTCACCTCAAAGTAGGGGCCAGATACCAGTTTTTGGGGCATCTCTTCAAGGACGAAGAAGTAGCCGGGCTGGGCATCCAGGTTCCTGCTACCAAAGGACGCATGGGGAAGCGAACGTTCTACAACTTTCTCATCCACCCGAATGACCTCTTGAAGATAGCTTACGTCAGCCATCGGGGAAGCCGTGACTCGGCGGACCTGGACACGTACCAGCGAATGCTGAAGCCAAAGCGGCTGAAGGAGATCGGTGCATACGTGGACAAGGGTGGCCAATTCCCTACGAACATCGTGATCAACATGAGGTCGAGAAAGGGCTTGCGCTTCGAGTGCCGAGAAAAAGTGGGGGAGGACACAGCGTTTGGGATGCTTAATCTTCCGAATCGATACGCCTGCTGCTGGGTCATTGACGGGCAACACCGCTTGTACGGATACGCCCAGAGTAAGCGATCAGAAAAGAACGATGACAGAACCACGGTCCCCGTGCTAGCCTATGACAGCCTGCCCCCTACCGAAGAGGCCGGACTTTTTGTCGATATCAACTGTGAGCAGGTGCGTGTGACGAAACGTCTCCTGAATGAGCTGTACGCCAACCTGCGTTGGGACTCGGATGTTTTCTCAGAGCGCATGGACGCCCTTGCCGCAAGAATTGTTGGTTCGCTTAACCAGACCCCCTCGTCTCCTCTGTATGATAAAATAATCGTGTCGAACAGGGACAAGTCCCCCAAGCGTTGTCTCACAATGACGTCTTTCATCGATGGACTGACCGAAGGGAGTTTCTTCGGGCGAGAAGACCGGCCCGGTCCCCTCATGTATGCGGTAGGTCTGGAAGAGAACAGGCTGGAAGCGTCAAGGGCGAAGGGCGTAGGGGTGCTTAAAGATTACTTCGACTTGTTCCGCAGCGGTATGTCGCAAGGCTGGGAGCTTGGCGATGCACGGGGTGGATACGTATGCACTAACAACGGCATTCGTGCCCTTCTGATGGTGCTGAGCGACATCCTCAGGCACATTTCCAAGCACTCCACCAAGGACTGTGACCTCCTCACCGCAGAAGACCTGAAACCCGAAATCGCACGCCTCGCCGGTCCCGTCGTTGAGCTGTTAGGTGCCGCAACCGACGTGGAGACAGAGGAGTTCCGGAGCCGACAGGCCCTTAAGGGTGTCACCCGAAACGCCCTGCTGATGATGAGTTGCATTAACAGATCTGACTCGGCGTTTCTCCCTGACCGCCTGGCTGAGTACCTGCAGACTATCGACGAGGAAGGGACGCACCAGGCGGAGGAACTCATCGATGAGTTGCAGAAGACACTGTTTGAGTATGTCATTACCGAATTGAAGCGGGCGTTCAGCGGTTCTTCAAATCCGAAGGCGTGGTGGTTTGAGGGCATTCCTGAAAAAGTGCGCCTTGAGTGTCAAGAGCGGTGCGAGTTGGAGCGAGGAGTAAGGGAACCGCAGCAGTATATCTGCCTCATAAACTACCGAGACATTGCCAAGTACAACTGGCCGCTCTTGGAGCCGCTCTTCTCTCTTGGCGAGAAGGCGGGGAAAGAGAAAGGCACTGAATGGCTGTGCGACCTGAACACGGTTCGGAATATCACACACCACAGGGAAAAGTGGCCTGCCACTAAGGAGCAGGTGAAGAAGGTGAAGGAGATTGTCGCAAAGTTCCGTAAGCGCTTTGCGGAAGTGGGGCAGAATACCAGTGCTTGACAGGTGGGTAATCCAGAGCCAGGAATAACGAACTGGGCCTAGCCCATTAGTGTCAGAGTCTGCCTGCATCGTGTAGCGAGTTCGGGACTTAGGGACTAGTAACCAGATGAGAGTTCTCCTTGTTGAGCCACAGTATAGGCGGGGACGTCCAGAACGGGTCGAGGGGCAGAAGGTTGACGAGGAGTCTCTGTGGTATCCGCCCCTGGGCCTGATGAAGCTGTCTCGCTACCACAAGGAGCGAGGCGACCAGGTGCTGTTCGCACACGGCATCGACAAGTCCCTTCCCCTGAGCCAGGACCTGTTCGGCCCGCCTATCGACCGCATCTATGTGACGACGCTGTTCACCTTCCATTTCGATGCGATTGTCAAGACGATCAAGTACTACAAGGAGCTGGTGAGCGGCACGTCTGCCAGAATCTTCGTCGGTGGCATCATGGCGTCTCTCATGCCCGACGAGATATTCGAGGCAACGGGAATATTCCCCATTGAAGGCATCATCAAGTCCAGCAAGGTGCTTGACCCTGACCTGGATGGTGTGGACATCGACTCCCTTGCTCCGGATTACGATCTGGTTGATTCGCACTTATACGCAGTTAACAACACGTACTACGGGTACACGACACGAGGTTGTGTGAATCAGTGTGATTGGTGTGGCGTGAGGGCGCTGGAACCCAAGTATGTGCCGTACATAGACATCAAGCCCATGATCAAGCAGATGCGGGCCGAGTACGGGGACAAGCCCATACTCAAGCTGATGGACAACAATGTCTTGGCATCCCCACGACTTGGTCACATCATCGAGGACCTGCTCTCCCTTGGATATGGGAGGGGGCAGCGTACAACTGATGCACCCCGACGAGGGCGAGTGATCGATTTCAACCAAGGTGTTGACGCATCATTCATGTCCGAGACGAACATGGCTCTCCTAGCTCAACTGAACGTCAGACCTCTGCGAGTTGCTTTCGACCGGATCGACGAAAAGGCGAAGTACGTCGAAGCCGTTGACCTGGCAGCAAAGCATGGGTTCACGGATTTCTCCAACTACATGCTCTTCAATTTCGACGACTCGCCCTTCGACCTATACGAAAGGCTTCTAGTCAACATCCGCCTGAACGAGAAATTCGCCAAAGGGGTGAAGAAACGAGACGGACCACAGATTTACAGCTACCCGATGCGCTATGCTCCCATATACGGCGGGCCTGGTCGGCCTGGCGTAAACAAGCACCGAGACTTCGTCATGGATGGGGGGGACGGGCGTCGGGACTGGCTCACCAGTCCCCGCTGGACAAGACGGTTCATCCGTAGCATCGAGATCATGAAGGGGGCTGCTCACGGCGCTATCTCACCAACACCTTCTTTGGCGCTAAGGACGATAGGCGAAACCCCAGAGGAGTTCCTGACAAATCTGTACATGCCAGAGGTCCTCCTGCGGGAACGGAACAAGCACGAAAAGCGTGTCTACAAATACGAACCCAGTCGCCCCCCCGGCACGGGGGCAGTTGAGGACTTTCGCCTTTTCATGCTGGGGCTACTGCGGAAGGCGGATGACAGGTTCCGTCTTTTTCACGAGGCCGTTAGCGGGAACTCTGTGGCAATGGTGCGCAAGGGCCTTGAGGGGTGCAGAGACAAGGAGATCCGCAAGTGGCTAGCGCTGTACGATGTGAAAGCCGCTTCTGAGGAGGAGCAATGACAGTCATTGGCAGGCAAATCATTGAGGCAGTCACATCGGGTCAGTATGACGATCCGCTCATGGTGCTGCGTGAATATATCCAGAACGCCGCCGACTCAATTGACCAAGCTACGGCAACGGGACAGCTTCCCGAAGGCGGGGGACGCATAGACGTGACGATCGATGGCCGAACCCGGTGCGTGGTAATCCAAGACAACGGCACCGGTGTTTCTGGCCGTGAGGCGAGACGTCTTCTGTGCGGCGTAGGAATCACCTCAAAGAACCCTGAAAGACACCGTGGATTCCGAGGGATTGGACGGCTCGGCGGAATTGGTTATTGCGACGAAGTCGTCTTTGAGAGCAAAGCCCAGGGGGAAAAGTCGGCTGTCGTGGTCAAATGGGATGCTGCTGCGGTGCGAGATTACGTGCGCCACGGTGGGACTGTCGATTCGGGTGAGGGCCTTGGCAAGGCGGTCATGCTTCACCCCGAAGGCGGCACGGTGGACCTGCCAGACCGCTTTTTCCGGGTAACTCTGAAGAACGTACATCGCTTTCACCGAGACGCATTGATGGACCTCAGCGTAGTAAGGGATTACTTGAGGCAGGTTGCCCCGGTGGACTATGATTCACGGGCGTTTCCTTTTGGGGACGAGATCCGGAGGGAGTTGGCGGGCGTAGAAGGGTTCCGCAGTTACTCCATTGGCGTAAATGGGATGGATCTGTGGCGTCCGCACGCAAAATCGTTTGATCTCTGGGGGGGGGAACAGGGCACGATTGACGCTGTGCAATTCTACCCGGTTACTGACAGGAACGGTCAAGTGCTGGGTAAAGGGTGGTATGCCAAGACGGGTTGCACAGCCTCGCTGCCGCCGTCTGCTCTTATGCGGGGGATAAGAGTCCGTCAGGGGAACATCCAAATCGGTGACGAGTACGTACTGGACGACTGCTTTACCGAGAGGCGGTTTTCGACATGGCACATTGGTGAATTGCATCTGAACTACCGTGTGAAACCAAACGCACGTCGGGATGGGTTCGAGCATAGCCCGGAATACGAGAGCGTGATTGAGTTGTGTCATCGACTGGGCAGGCACCTAAGCGGCCTGTGCAGGGAGGCCTCTCGCAAACGTAGTTCCGTCGCCCGGACAGAGCAACGACTCCAGGGGTTGGAGCGGCAAGTGAGAGATCCCATAATCGTGGATAAGGAGCATCGGGATCGGGTGGTTAGTGAGTACATGCGACAGTTGCGGGAGATAGAGCTTGCCAATCAGAAGAACAACGGCGATGGCAATGCTTTGAGTGCTCGGATCAACTCGGTGAAGACCGGAATTGCGAAGCTGGGGAGACGCCGGGTGTTTCTCTCTGATCTTCTGGATCGAAAGAATCTTGCAGAGAGAACTCCACAGAGCGTGCTTCGTGAGGTGTGCCATCGTCTTGCCGCACTGGACCGGGTTCCGACGAACCCCAGTGACCTGCTAGAGGTTGTGCTCAGTCCTTATATGAGCAGCGGGAAGGTCGGTACCTGAACATCAGCACGCACCCAGCAGGCCCGGAGGGTTGACATGGTTGCCCCCGACCATACCGACATCAAGGCGGCCTTTGCCCGTATTTCCGTCTGGAAGCGGGGAGAAGAGAGGGCACCGCACAAACCTTTGCTGCTGCTGTTGGCTCTCGCCCGCTGTGCCCGTGGCGCTGACCGCTTCATCCCGTTCGACCAGGTTGACGCCGAACTGACAGAGTTGCTGCGGGAGTTCGGCCCGACTCGGCAATCTTATCACCCAGAGTACCCTTTCTGGAGACTGCAGGCCGATGGCCTCTGGGAGCTGCGTAACGCTGAAGAGGTCGTAAAGCGGAGCAGCAGCACGGACGCCAAGAAGAGCGAGCTGCTGAAGCACCACGTGGCGGGCGGGTTCCCCCTGCAGGTCTATGAGGCGCTCAAAGAGGACCCGGCATTGCTGCAGGAAATCGCCCGAACGATCTTGGAGGGGCATTTCCCCGACACGATTCACGCTGACATCATGGCGGCGGTCGGGCTGGCCCCAGAAGGCGTGTCCGTGGCAGCTATTCTCGGTGACATCCACTTTCGGAGCCGCATCCTGACTGTCTATGAGCACAAGTGTGCGGTTTGCGGGTTGAGCATCGTACTCGACCATGCTTCGATCTGTTTGGAGGCCGCCCACATCAAGTGGCGGCAGGCCGGTGGACCTGCGGTCGAGCAGAACGGGCTTGCCCTTTGTACGCTCCACCACAAACTGTTCGACCGGGGTGCAATTACGATCGGCACGGCGATGGAGATCCAGGTGTCGGAGCGGGTCCATGGGGCGGCGGGCTTGGATGGCTGGCTGATGCAGTTCCGTGGCAAGAAGATCAACCCGCCCGTGTCAGCCAAGTACCAGCCTGCTCCGGAGTATATTCAATGGCATCGGCGGCAGGTGTTTCAGGGACCGGCGAGGGAGTAGAGGGTGTCAGTGAACGGGGGGATCGCAGGTTTTCTGGTGGGTAATCACGGTTTGGCCTTGTTCAGCGGAGGTGTTGCGATGGTTGACAACGCATTCTTCGATGAACCACGGGAGCAGTCTAGAATCAAGGCTGCCATTGTCGAGAAGTACTTCTGGGCGTGGGCCAACGTGCTCATGCCTTCTGTGAAGAAAGAGCGGGATGGCAGAATCGCCTACATCGACCTTTTTGCGGGGCCTGGGCGGACCTCCGCAGTTTGTCAAGATCTATCAGCATATTAACGTCACGCATGTTCCAGTCTACTGGCCCAACAAGGCGTCGAATCGAGTGACCCTCCTGGGACGGCAACTGCTTTCCTATGAAAGAGTTGATGAATGGGTTCTTGACCCCGACACGATGGAGCGGACGCCGTACACGCCGCCCGACAATGCGGTGAAGAGTCGTGCGTCGGCACAGACAGAGGGATCCGAGACGGGTGACGGGGATGGGGGGCCTGTGTCTCAGCCCGGAATGCCGTCCGTCTCTGGCCCCAATGAGGCTCGACCCGAAGAGAATGTGTAGATACACGATCCGAACAGGGATTTGTCCAGGGGGCGGGCGAATCTACGCCGTGCCTAAAGGATGAGGTGCTCGGTCTTCGCCGGGCCGAACCGCCGGGCGATCATGTTGTGGTAGGTCTTCAGGTATTCGTACTTCATACGGATCTTCTCTGGGTGACCTTTGGCCAGTTCTGCTTCGACGGCCTTCTTATGGGCTGTCAGCAGGTCCAGCTGGGAGGCCGTATACGACTCGGACATGATCTGGTTCTTCTCGATGTCGGTTTTAGCGGCCTTCCACCGATTCTGATCTTCTCTTGAGCGCCATCCACACGAGTAGTCAAGGCCGATCCACAAGTAGTCAAGACAGTGCATCACCTGCTTCGTCTCGAAGTTCATTACCTCAAAGAACATCCAATCTACGGGTCTACTCCCCGAAGCATAGCTCTTGTTTCCAGGATGCGAGGTGAGCTTCCCATAGAAATCCGGGTCCACAGCAATAAGCGGCACACGTACCTGCTCTTCGATTGTGTATGCCTTCGCCATGGCATCGCTCATCACAATACCGCTGGAATCGACAAAGAAGCCGAATGACACTCCGCCACGCAGGAAAACCCCTTGGGTCGCACATAGTGCCTGGTTGCAGCCTATGAGGGAGAGTTCGTCGTCGAAGGCATCTACAATCCCTTGAGTGCGGGAAAGGGGACTGTGGGAATCGACGGCTATCACAAGAGCGTCCGAGAGGGCTAGGATCTTCTTACCCATTGCACGGTTGGCCTCTGCCGTAAATGGTCTAGTCGGCTTCGTGTCGAATATGTCGTGGACTTTCCTAATCCTCTCGAATGCCGACTTGAGCTGTGGCTCAGTCTTGACTCCGCAAACCACGTCCTTGAAGCCCAAGACATCGATGAAGGCCACCATCGAGAGACTGTACTTGGGACGTCGTATGGCCACTTGTGCCTCCAGGTACTGCACCATTGAGTGCGCTTCTGCTAGGTCCTAGAACGTCTAAGTCCCGTAGTCTCGTCTAACCCGTGGTCGAGGCGGGGACGGCGACGGCGGCTTTGGGGGGTTCCAGTTTGCAGGTTATTTCGGCGTGTTCAGCCAATGCACCGAATTTCTTCTCAAAGAAGGCCAGCAGTTGGGCCGGATGACTGGTGCGGGAATCGAACATCAGAGGTTTCTGCATCTCCGCCACGCCGTCAAGGCTGTCCCCGTATGCTTCCCTAACACAGTCAGAGAACTTGGGGCCTTTGCGCATTTCCTGAAACACTGGCCAGTCGTACAAATCCTGCAGACGGATCGTTTCTTCTTGTGCGGCAATCCGCAGGGCCTTGCTAAACTCGTCCACGTCTTCCCGTAAGACCGCAACGCAGGTGCGATAGTTGGCGCTGCAGGAAGTCCAGTCCTGGGCATCAAGAACCTTCTTGCAGTCGTCCTTCCGTCCCAGCCACTTGTATGTCTGGGCCAGGTTCACTTTGACGATCAGCTCCGACGGCTTCTTTGCCAAGTGCAACTTTACAGCATATTCAAGTACCAACTGGGCCGCCTCATACTGTCGCTCCCGAATGCAGTTGAAAGCCGAGTTCAGTAGGAAGGAGTCTGCCTTCTCTTCAAGTTGGGCGGACTTGCAGTCCCGTGCGTAGGCTTTCGCCACCAAGTGAATCAGAACAGCCGTGGCAGCGTAGACGACGGACCACGCCCTCCGGAAATACTGCGGCGTGATCTGGAGTGACTCGCCCTGCTTTGGCTTTTCTGTGCCCTGCAGAGACAGTCTTGCCACTCGTCGGCAATACTCGCTCGTGGCTGTGCCGCCGGCATGGACAACAGCATGTCGTCGGACAACTATCTCGCACAAATCGTCACAAAGGGGAAAGAGACTTCTCAGGTCGGCATTGAAGTGTTCTTTGAAGTACTTGATCTGCTCCGCCGTTGTCCTGCTGCGGAGAAAGTCGTTCACTTCTTCTTCCACCAAGTAGGACTGTAGATCCTCCAGTTTGGCGAAGGCAAGGATTTTCTGAACCGGAACCGCCCTATCTTTGGGAATATCATCTGGATCGGCAGACAACTTCCACCGAACCAGATCCGACAGAGCCTTCTCCCATGCATTGACCATCGTCTGCAGGGCGGTCTCGTTTAGGATGCGAAGTGCAGTTGCATGGCATGCAAAGTGCTCCTGCAAGGCGTTCACGTTTTCGACGTCGTGAACTGCGTAGCTCTTCTCGGCGCTCAACCCCTTCGCCTTGTCTTCGAGACGGAATGTTACCGTGGCAATAGTAGGTCTGCTCCGCTTGACTTTGGTCTGCCTTGCCGTGATAGCCTCAAGCAAGTCAGGTAGATGAGCGAGATTCGCTAGAGACGTGCGCTCTGCGGCTGTTCCGGCCTGATGCGTGTACTTCCAGAGCATGTCCATCTGTGTGACAAACGACTG
>Ga0247841_10012135_pt1 | contig 11294 bp, 11 predicted proteins | sample LaCruzMarch2015__2_FD_192410 | JGI IMG/M metagenome (GOLD analysis project Ga0247841, IMG submission 192410) | Freshwater microbial communities from meromictic Lake La Cruz, Castile-La Mancha, Spain - LaCruzMarch2015_18m | ecosystem: Environmental > Aquatic > Freshwater > Lake | place: Spain...
GATGGAGGCGTTCGCGGCAGAATTGGTTGACCTCCGAGAGCATCGCCGCCTGCTTGGGATTGAGGAACAAGGACACTGTGTGGAGCGTGTCGGGGAGCGTCTGGAAGATGGGCGCGAGCATGGTTGCCTGAGTTTTAAATTTTCGCCAGGAATAGATTTTTTAAATGTCTACAGAATGGCGGGTTTTAAATAGTGCCTATGTCGGTTTCCTGGTGCTAAAAATGTTATATTATGCTGACGTGTAAGTTCTATATCAGAAACCAGGCGCACTGCCATGCGGATCAAGCTGACAGCAGCCACGGCGTGTGCGATCTACGAAGCGCGCTGCGAGTGGAACTGTCCAAAGGTCAGGCGCCAGATCGCCAAGATGCTGAGCAGGTTTTATGACGTGAGCGAGAAGACCGTTCGCGACATTTGGCAGGGGCGGACGTGGGCCGAGGTGACGGGGCTTCCAAATCGAAGCAAATGCTGCATGCTCCGCCACTGCGCGCCGGGCTCAATCGACTACGAGCTGTTCGAGTGGGCGGAGACCCAGTTCATCGACCCAGGGTTGTTGGGCGTGATTTAAAAAAAAGGGTTCTATATCCGGAGAAATTCGCGCCAATATAAAGAGTGGTGGAAACCCTGCGGCACTTGATGAAGTCCGTTCTCACCAAGGCTGCGGTGTTGTCAATATTTGCCGATAGGACCATTACTGCTGCGTTGCTCGGGAAGAGGTACGGGGTGTCAGAAAAGGCGATCAGGGACATCTGGATGGGGCGGACATGGGGGTATACGACGGGGGCGCGTTCGTGCCAGCCGAAGCGGGGTCGGCCGCTGGGATCCAAGGACGTGGGGCCGCGATTGCTGAAGAAACGCAGGACGGGCTTGATCGACGACCAGCTGTATGCGTGGGCGCGCACGCGGTTCGTGCTGAAGCGCTTGTTCGCTGACGACGGGATCGAGGGTTTGGATGGATGAACGAATGAATGGGATGTGTATAAAAGCCGTTTGTGTGTGGGTGTGTGGTAATGAAGAGTACGCGGTTGGATGAGGAAACGATAAACACAACTAATGCTGAAATGGCTGGGGTTTTAAACATCGAAAAAACAGAATTAGAACGCTGGAAGGAAGCCCAGCTTAGAGCGAACCTGGTCGATTGGAATGCTACTAAGTCACTGATTGATAGGTCTGCTTTGTCGTTCCGCCTCATTCCGCCTGAAGCTAATATTAGTGGCGAGCGTATAACTGGGACTCAGGCTCTCGAGTTCTTCACGGGCTGTCATGTATATCAAATTGGTGGGCGGCTGCATTGCTGTGATCAGTATGTTTATATGGTGAGTGATGCTCTTTTAGCTCGCAAGGTGCCATTCGTCCGCGGCGATGTATCACTTGTCGAGTTGGACAGGCGTTTAGATGCAGTAAGAGCAGCATACGTGCAGATATTATCAGACGCCGCCATGAGGCATAGAGCAAGTATGCTTATTTTTGATATGCTGGTGCTAAAGTATAGTGACAGTATGGGGTTTGGCCTTGACAATACCATATTGCTTCCATCGAGTGTTAAGGAGTTTTTAGAAAACAGAAAAAGTGCTGAGGTCCTGTTAGGTGCTGCTTGTAAATTACAATTGGGTGCATTTAATATTGGTGATTTGAATGAGCATTTAAGTGGTGAACTGTATTCGGACGCATGTGGTTGTCTGGTTTACCAGCATAGTCAGTCTGGCACTTCCTACACGTTCCATGCTTTTTATTGTGTCGGCACGGATGCACGTCAGTTTGCAAGTATTTTTTGTGAGCATACAGTTGCAGAGTTTGCATGGGTGATTTGGGGGCTGGTACGGAATATGTGTGACATGCAGTTCGCGTGGCAGGAAAATATAACGAGAATTGCGTCGAGAATGGAGAGAACGCGTACATATTACGTGAGTGTGCATGGTAATTACGTGCGTGAAGCGTCATTAACACCTGGTTTTTTTGAGGCATTGGCTAAAACACTTTTTCGGAACAATGCACTGCAGAACCCTTCAGTTGGTAAGTATATGCATACCCTGCTTGCTCAGGCAAGGTGCAGTGTGCAATTCTCCAAACTTGAAAATGGGAGTGGATTTGATGTGGTTGTGACAACGGAACCTGCGCAGGAGACCCGTGAGCCTGTGGATGTATCGACCTTAATTCGAAACAGCAATCGCAGCCAGGCAGCGTTAAGGCGCCAGCAGACCATGCCAGCTCGACCTGGCCGCCTGGTGGATAATAACAGTGCTAGTAGACGCAGTGCTGTTGCGTTTCAGCGCGACGATAGCGACGGGGACGGCCGTGTTCGTGGATTTGGTGGCAGGGAAGAGTCGTTTAGCAGCGAGCCGTCGTTTAATGCTGATCCTTGGGGGGATGACGAGGGTGATTTTGAAGATTCCTGGGATTCTCGATCCTCGCATAACGAAGGGATGGAATATGCGTCGCCATCGCCTGGCGCTGATCCAGCAGAGCGGAGAAGATTGTTATTTCAGCATGCTAATGGCGATGCGACACCGTCTGGGGGTGATATGACGCCAAGAGCCGCTGGGTTAGATCAACTTGGACAAGGTTCGGACGATGGGTTTTTCAACAGCGATGATACATCCCGTGAGAACAGCGGTCTAGGCCCTGCCGCACGGGGACCGCCTGGACGGCTGGGGAATGGTGGTGGAACGCCGCGGAGATGGGATGATCAACACGACTCTGATGCTGCCTCTCGTGACAGTAGCGGAGATTTAGGTCCTGCATCATGGCCAGGACTTCCTACAGGTAATGCTTTTTCATCAGAATCTGACGAGGAGCGCGGTGAATTTGGTGAAATTATTCGTGGAAGAGGTGTTCAATCCAAATTCCCCGCCCTGCAGCTCCTCCGCGCCGTCGACCGCACGATTGGCTTAATAAAAAAAACATAGTTTCCGCTTCCCATTTCGCGTGCTCTTTTTTTTTAATCCGCCCCGCAATGGACCCGACCGAGCAGCTCGCGCGCATGCAGGACACCGTCCAGTCGAAGAAGCGGCACGCGAAGCAGAGCAAGGCGCTGTGTCTTCTGGCGGAGACCGACAACAAGAAGCTGGTGGCGGAGGTCAAGCGGTTGCGGACGGAGAACGCGGAGCTGCGGCAGAAGCTGGCGACCGCGGGCATCGCGCCCAAGGAGACCACGGGTCCGATCACGCCGAAGCAGGCGCTTGTGCGCGCGGGCGTTTTCAACGTGCACCACAACGACGTGCTGCGGTTCGCGCCCCTGCTGCTGGCTGCGTACGCGACGGCGACGGGTCGGACGGGCATTGAGAAGAAGGGGCTGACGACGTGCTTTCCGAAGGAGGATTTGGACCTCGTGGTGCGCTTGGTCGAGCAGCTCGCGCCGATACATCTGGAGAAGGAGTGGCTGCTGCGGTGCAAGGCTATGGAGCTGGCCCTGCAGCAGCAGCAGTTGCTTCCTCCCTCGTGACCATGACGTACTCGAGCGCGTCGGGGTCGATGGCGGGCGGCGGAACGGACGTCGGGCGCGTCCTCTTCTTTTTCTTGCTGTTGGACGGCATCCCGTATTTTATGGCCGCTGGCTTTTATAACCAAGCCCTTTGCTGTGGCAGTAATGAACAATCTTGACGTCTGGACACTGGTTGTTTCGCACCTCACCCCGCGCGAGGCTCGATTTTTACTGCAGACGGTGAAGGGGCTGGACGCGAATATGTGCAAGCCGCCGGCGCTCAGGGACACGTACTACAGCACGCGGCGGGTCGGCCTGGGCGCTGGGGCGGACGAGACGCTGTTGGCTGACGCGCAGGAGATTCGGCGGCAGTACCCGCAGCCCGTGCTGGCGCGACTGAAGCTGCGCACGCTGATGTATGTGGACTGGGTCGAGCGGGACAAAGAGACGCGGAAGACGACGGTGACGGGGGTCCTGGTGCGGTTCGGCCAGGAGTTGGTGCTGTTCACCTACACATTTTTTGTTTGTGAGTTGTGAATTAAAAAAAAGGTATAAAAAGAAAAACTGGAAATAGAATATAGCCAACAAATTGATCGCATTTGTAATGACCATGCACATGCACGACCTCTGCCTGCTGATGGCCCAGCGCGGCTACGAGTACGCCCACTTCAACAAGGACATGACGCTGCCGAGCAAGGTCGCCGCGCTGGAGATCGACCGCAAGCCGCGCGACGCCGTGTTCTTTTCCAAGCTGGTGGACGTGAGCTGGGTGTGCGAGGACGACTGCGAAGAGCAGAAGCTGGCGCCCGATTGGTACCAGAAGCTGGTGATGGACCGCTGGAGGGTCGACGAGTACGGCGCGCGGAACATCACGTTCGCGAAGCTGGCGGCCGGGGGCATCCACGTGCTCAAGCAGAAGCCGGACGCCGACCTGCTGGCGATGCACCGCCGCGACCAGTCGTACTTCGGCATGCCCGTGTATCGGTTCGACTGGCCGCAGCTCTGCGGACGCGGGTACAAGGGCATTATCGTGACGGAGCCGGAGTCCGACATGGAGCCGTTCGGGACGTGGGACGTCGACACCCTCGCGGTCTGGGACGCCTCGGCGCTCGCGGACGTGGAGCACTTCCGGAACGCGGGGAAGCCGTATGAGTACGAAGTGGCGATCGGTGTTTAATAAAATCATTCGCTGATGGACGACAGCACGCGGTCGAGGGAGCGGGTGAGTTGGGCGAGCGAGGGGTGTTGAGAGAAAAGAGCTGGGTTGCTTCGGATTAGTGGTGGTGTAGTAGATGAATCTGAAGAGCTTGTCCATGATGGAGCGATGCTGGGAGCACGTCTGTTACCATGCCATGATTGTGGCGTCTGTGGGTCACGCTCTTCTGACAACAGTGATTGATCGTTGGAGTCGTAGCTTGGTCGTGACAGTCTGCTTCCGCCCGACGATGAACGCGAGTGTGTAGACTGTCTCCTTCCGCCCGGTGATGATCGGGGTGATGGCGAGCGGCGGTCGGGCACTTCTTCATATTGCCTTGGTGGTGAATAGATAAGACGCAGCGTTTCAGGGGATAGTGGCGAGGGCGTGCGGAGGTCGGGCACTTCTTCGTCGATAAACAGCTGCTGGAGTGACCGCGTTTGAACCTGGATCTGCGCGTTGTGGAGTGCCCGCACCAGGCTGGGGACGGGGGTGCTGGCGCTGGACGACGTCGAGTGTGATCTGCTGGTGGGAGTGCTAGTGGTTCTAGTGTTGATGGTGTCTTCATGTCCGGACTCGCTGGAAGCGACGGCGTCCCATGTGGCGGTGTTGTTGTGTATGGCATCCATGATGTTTCTGTAGTAATTCTCGATAATGGTGGGCCCTTCGGCGTGTTTGATCAGGGTTGCAATGAATCCCGATAGCGTTATGTAGCAGAACACCACTGAGTACCTGCCCCGGTGGTAAACCAGGGAGCCGGATATATTGTGTATGCGTGCATCGCCATCGGGGAGTGGAAGGAGGAATCCAGCCAGTGTTTCTGTCTGCGCGTGGAGGTTATTCCAGTTGATAAACACCCCGTCTGCAAGCTGGATGTTGTAGTAAGTGGTGACCAATCCTTCTTCGTTAATAATATTATGTGCAGTGGCCTGTTCGAAGTCCTGCAGCAGCTGGCACAATCCGCTGGCGATGGTGATGATGGCGATGGGTTCTGCGGTTGGCCAGACATCGATTGTTGTCAGCAAAGCGTTGCGCGCAAGCGGGCCCGTGTTCGTGGTGACGTGTGCCATGCAGTAGCCAATGTCTGCATACACTGTGAAGATTTGGTTGTTGTTGTCGTGGTACAGGTATGGGTTGGTGTCGAACCCAGAAACATAATTGGGTGTCTCGAGTCTGAACAGGGAGCCCAGCCCTATGGACACGATTGCCTCTCTCTGTTCCTGTGACCATGGATGGGTGGTCAGGTATGCTGGGAATGCTGGAAAGTAGATCCTGAATTGCTCAACAATGCGGAAGTAATGAAGAACAACCGTGTCAAAAATTATTTCGCTGAGGGTGTGGTTGCCAGCGGTGTTGACTGGAAATGTATCTGAGTAGTGTTCTAGGCACGCGGTTGCAAAGGCTGTGATTTTTTGCTTGATAGCTGTTATTTCATGGGTGCTATGCGCATCTCGTACGGGCAGGGGAGACCGTCTGATGTAAAGGTTTGGTATATCCTCTGGATCGTCCTGTGTGTAGTCAAGACATGCTAGGTATACGTAGCTGTCGCTTATGAACAGTGGTGAGTTTAAGATCCGTTGAAACGAGCGGCGATCCTCGTCAGTATATGCCATAGGGACTGCGCGTAGGACAAACTCCATGTCAATGCTCTCTACTCCCCGCGCCAGCGTCGGCATGCATCCTGCATAGTAGACGGGATCTGACGTGCGCAGGCCTTCGATGTCGGCGAATTCCTCGCGAAAACCATTGGCATCACCTTGGTAGCTATGGTCGGCAATGAGAGCTTGCCAATCATTAATACTGCTGTCTATTCGTTGTCGCACCACTCGCATACCGTCGGTAACGTGTTTTATCACTCGCTTCATATCGCGTTCGCATGCGCGCACATTGACTTTTATATAATCATCAGGCCAGCGAGCCCGAAACTCCCGAGCGCGACGACGGTGCCTTCGAACTGCTTCATGGCGTTGCTGCTGGTGCTCAGGAGCGCGAACCAGCCCTCGAGGACGTACGAGACGATGCCGCACGCGAGGTACACGGACGGGTCGATCGCCGCCGCCAGCCGAGCGAGGCCGAGCGCGACCAGCAGCCAGCCCATGAGCGCGCGGGCGGCCGGGTTCGTCCTGTTCTCTTCGTCCGTCCACAGGTCCGTGTGCCAGCGGGCTATTGTGTTGCAGTTCAGGGCGATGGCCGCCGCGGACAGCAGGTCCCAGCCGGCGTTGGCGTAGAGGAGGAAGATGACGATGGCGTGCATTTGAATTTTGGCGCGATGGGTTTATAGCTATTCATTGCGGTCGTCATCAGAGGTCTCATCGTTGGTCTCACCATCTGACAGGGCAGCTTCCTCTGCTCTAAAATACGTCGCTGGGTCGCCAGCGTGTCGGATGGCCTGCACGATAAACCCTCGGTTGGAGGCGTGTCCCATGAACAGTGTCAGATTGAGATCATGGTTTATCCATGTCAGCGGTGCGCTTGTTGCGTGTAATGTTTGAACCTGCAGGAACTGGCGTGCAATAGCCTCAAAAAAGGGCCCATACTCTTCGGCCGTGGCTGGCATCGTTCTTTCAGTCTGATCGTAGCCACGCGTTGTCATGACATCATGCGCGGGGGGGTGTCGACGCGTAACTGCAGCTTGCATTTCGCACAGCATGTACGCCATTCTGATCGCGCGATGATCTGGCATTGTGGGATAGAATTGAGATATGGTGGTAAGAAATTGTCTGGCATCCGTTCCCGTGAACCCGCGTCTGTGCGCTCGAATAAAGACATCTGCGTCGATGCTGATCATGTTGCCTCTGACATCGGTGAAGAGGTTGGGACGATCGGGAAACTGCTCGAGAACAGACACTGGATTCAGCCATGAGATGGAGTTGTACCCTATCATGATTGTTTCAGCGTTAATAGTGGTGTTAACTGGGAGAATCGCCACTCCTTCCGTGTCCCGCTGATGCTCAATGTCGTGCATGGCACGGATGGCGAACAGGTCGAAAATGAACGCATCGAGCGGATTATGGACGAGAGAGTGGTCAGTGTGCATCATCTGCACGACTTGTCTGATCTTCCGCCTGGCTGGTTCCACGCCCGATGTAACAGATCCGACGTAGGGCAGCTCGCATCGGCGTCCGACAATGGATGTGCCTTCGATCCAAACGTGGTAGACGTACAGGTGACAGTAGTATAGATTGAGTGCATGGGGGATAGCCGCTGTCTTCCTGTCTGAAATGTATTGCAGCAGGCGGTTCATGGTGGTGGCGTCGACGTCGGTGTGTTTGATGCCAGTTGCAAGGGTGAACTGCAGTCTCGACTCTCCCCATGTGCTACGTGCTCCGTGATATGCCGATGAGAAATTATCATAGAACGCGATGTGCGACGCCTCCGCATCTGCCTTGGTCATGATTGTTTCGAGGCCGTACTTTTCAAAAAAATTCGTCCCTACCAGCTCTGGATGCCTTCGCCGTCTTGACGCCATGCCCGCCGCGTGCGCGAACCGCTTTATATGCTCGGCGCGCCCCAACGAAGCATGGTTTTCTCCGCGCTGTGCTGGTCGATCATGTGCCTTGACTGCAGCGGCCAGGACCTGCGCAAGATTTCCGAGTGGGAGGTGGACGTCCCGCTGAGCTCCGACTTCGCCATCTCGCACCGCGAGCCCCAGCGCGCCAGATTCAAGGTCGGCTCCGGCAACGAGCTCACCATCACGTGCTACTACAGCGGCTTCACGCGCGTGCTGACCGTGCGGCGGCTCGTGTACCGCTTTCAGAAGCACGACATCGTGCGGGGCATCGCCATGCCGTTCCAGTTCCTGCGCGAGTACCTCGAGTGGACGGTCTACAAGGCCCAGCGCATGCACATCAACACCAACAGGGAGCTTAGCGTCTGCCTGCTGCAGGGCCCGCCCTACGGGTACGCCACGATGATCGACGCCTTCTACGTGGAGTACGCCGTCAAGCTGAGCGACTCGATTCGGAGTCCGAGAGTCACCGAGCGCAAGCGGTCGTCGGTGTCGGTGCCAACGGCTCCCGAGCGCCACCAGGCCTGGGCCGAGCGAAAAAGCTACAGCGCCAAGCAGGCCGTGCGGGCGGTGACCGAGCGCGTCGAGGAGGTCGACACGGGAGAGGTTTTCGATTTATTGAGCACGCCCGCGGGCAAAACTTAGGGTGGGTGGGCGTGCTGGGACGGGTGGTGGTGGTGATAGGGTGAAGTTAGTCGGTGGTTATTGCAGGCTCGTGCGTAGGATGATATTAGTTGGTGGTTATTGCAGTCTCGTCTTGTAGCCGCGGTCGTGCTTCTTGATGAAGAGCATCAGCATCCCAATCGTCTGGTACGGAGCGAGACGATGCCGCGCGCGGAGCTCTCGAATCCAGAACGGATATATCGGGCCGATGAAGTTAAGAGGTGGCTTGCGGACGATCTCCGTGTTCTTGAGCAGCTCATCGAGTTCTTTGTCCATTCGTTCCTGGTGGCCAGGAGGAAACCCATCGACAATTAGCTGAAGCTCAGCACGTAGATCGGGGTGCATCTCCGTGGGATTGATTCTTTTGAGAACTGCTCGCATTTCGTCGATGGCCGTGGCATGGTCCTGGAACGCGACCCGCTGCCGCTCGTTCTCTGAATTGATCTCCATGAGACGGTGGGCCTGGTCATCGACCAGCTTCTTGTTCTGGATCCCAAGGTCTCTGCAACGATCGTCGGCATCGTTGTTGCGCTGCACCAGTGCGTTGAGATATGCGGGACCGTTCAGTACTTCCTTGGTGACCATGCCCGTATACGCATTCTGGCGTGTCATGACATATTTTGTACTCATTTGTTTTTCGAAATCACGATATTGTTTCAGCTCGGTTTGCGCGTCTCTGAGGTCTTCGTTAACTTGGTCGATTTCCACTTGGAGCTGGATGTTCTGTGCATTGGTTTCTTCGGCTACTGTGGCTGCCTCGAATATGTTTTCCTGGATGCTGACCAATGTTTTCTCGCTGACTTTGTATGCGTCGTTGGGGATGAGCTTGACGGTGGCTCTTGCTTTCTTCAGGTTCACGAGGTCTGTTTGCAGGCACTCGAAATCGCATTTAAGCCTGCGGTACTTATCTTCGAGGATCGCGTTCTCGTCTTCAAGAACCTTAATCTTCCGTTGGTAGGGCTTGGTTACGCCCAGAGACTCCATCGTGACGCAGAGCGCTGTCTCTGTCGGCGAGCTGGGTGGAAGATCACACACGTCGACCCAGTCTGTACACTCTCGGATGATCATGTCCTCGTCCGGCTGCAGTGGAGCGATGGTGGTTTGGGCTTGCATGGTTGTGGAGGCTTCTGGCGCAGGCGACATGGTGGTGTCTTGGGCTTGCATGGTTGTGGCGGCTTCTGGCTCAGGCGACATGGTGGTGTCTTGGGCTTGCGTGGTCGTGGCAGCTGCTGGCTCAGGCGACATGGTGGTGGCTTGGGCTTGCATCGTTGTGGTAGCGGTGTTTACCCCAGGTCGAATAAAGAGCTGGCGCACGTCTGGATGGGGATAGTGTCCTCCGTTGACGGGCTTGCTGGTATCGAACAGTGCTTTGTAATGCTTGTCCTTCAGCTTTTCCTGGTTGTTTGCAAGCGACTTCACCTTTCCAGAGTACTGAGTGCTGATTTTTTTGAATATGGGTTGGTAGAAAGTCTGTTCCAGCTTGGTTATTACTTGGTCGATCTTCTTGTGGTCCGTTCCTACAAGAGCATACAAGGTTCCTTGTCCGTGATTCTTGCTGAAAAGGACTGTGGCATTCGTGTTCTTGGTAAAGAATTCCTTGAAGTCGGATTCGCATTCGCTTTTGCAGATGATGACCAGGCGTTGTTCAGCGCCGGTGGATCCCTGCAAAACGAGGGAACAGTAAGTAAAAAAATATAAGAATGGAAATACATGTTGATGACCGTGCTCTCGTCTGGTTCGGGCGATATGCTGTCTTGGGTTTGCATGGTAGAGGCCGCGCGTTGAACGGGGCTTGGTGTCATTTCTGGGGTGTACGAAGGCGTGGAGCTTGGGGTGGTTTCCAGCATGGATTGTTGTTCGTCGTTGGCAGCTGTGTAGATGATCACTCCTTCCTTTGGCTTATTTGCTTTTTCGAAAATTATCTTCCAGTGGTCGTCTTCTTCTGCTTTCCCTTGGGCGAATGACTTTGCAATTCCTTTTTCGCCAGCACCGATGCGTTTGAACATGGTATTGGATGTGTCATGTTCGTGTTGCAATTCGTTTTCAATATCATAAAGATGTTTATCCATAGCAGTTATTCTTTTGGCCTTTTGGAGGCTGATGTAGTAAACTGTTTTTTCGTTCTGGTCGTCCTTCTCGACGTAGTTTTTGCTGTACATCTTTCGTAATTGGAGTGTGGCAATCGAAGTAAGTTTGTCTGTGATGTTCTTGTGGAACCGAGTAGTCTCTGACACAAATATGAAGGCTGTTTTGTTATTTCTGTCTTGAGCCTGCAACCAATATTAAATATCAGCATTGTCTTGGTCGAATGGTCGAATGGTCGAATGGCCGAATGGTCGAATGGTCGAAGGTCGAATGGTCGAATGGCCGAATGGTCGAATGGTCGAAGGTCGAATGGTCGAATGATTGAATGGTCGAATGGTCGAATGGCCGAATGGTCGAATGGTCGAAGGTCGAATGGTCGAATGGCCGAATGGTCGAATGGTCGAAGGTCGAATGGTCGAATG
>Ga0247841_10012136_pt1 | contig 11294 bp, 12 predicted proteins | sample LaCruzMarch2015__2_FD_192410 | JGI IMG/M metagenome (GOLD analysis project Ga0247841, IMG submission 192410) | Freshwater microbial communities from meromictic Lake La Cruz, Castile-La Mancha, Spain - LaCruzMarch2015_18m | ecosystem: Environmental > Aquatic > Freshwater > Lake | place: Spain...
TAAAACTTGATACGAGCTGAATTCTTTCAATGCTATTTTTGAGAAAATAGGAGCCAAACCGGCAAAGGAACCAATCAGAATGAGAGCGAATGCCGCCCTCATTCGTGTAGAAAGATGCATGTTGATGAATTATAATGAATATATATGAAAATATCATCAATTCACGCGCAAGAAATACTTGATAGTCGCGGCAACCCAACCATTGAGTGTGTTACCACATTAGAAAATGGAATCATCGGATGGGCAGCAGTGCCTTCTGGAGCTTCGACTGGAAAATATGAAGCAGTCGAACTACGAGATGGAGATTCTAAAAGATATCTGGGGCAGGGAGTACTGAAAGCTGTTGAAAATGTGAATACTAAAATTAATTCCGCCGTCAAAGGAATGGATGCGGCAAAGCAAGAGGAACTTGATAAAAAAATGATTGAACTTGATGGTACAGAAAATAAAGCAAATCTCGGAGCAAATGCAATTCTTTCCGTATCGTTAAGTGCTGCACGGGCAGAGGCGGCAAGTGAAAAAAAACCTCTCTATGTCTACCTTTCAAAATTTAATCCCGATTTTAAAGGAGTATATACCATGCCTATCCCGGAGATGAATGTGATGAATGGAGGAAAACATGCAAACTGGGCAACCGACATTCAGGAATATATGCTTTTCCCAATTGGAGCTTCTTCTGTTGTTGAAGCTATCCAAATGAACGCAGAAATATATCAAAACCTAAAAAAAATAATTAAGTCAAAGGGATATGCAACTTCTATCGGTGACGAGGGAGGATTTGCTCCCGCTGTAAAAAGCAATGAGGAACCCTTTCAACTTATGAGCGAAGCAATCGAAAAGGCAGGTTATAATCTTGGAACGGATGTAAGTTTTGGCATCGATGCAGCGGCAACTGAATTTTACAAGGATGGAAAGTATATGCTAAATAAAGAGGGAAAGACTGTGTCTTCAAATGAATTATCTGCATTCATTCTTGACTTGGCAAAAAGATATCCAATGGTATCTTTTGAGGATGTGTTTTCTGAAGACGATTGGGAAGGGTTTGAACATTTTACAAAAGCAGGAAAGGGAAAATTCCAAGTTGTTGGAGACGATTTGTATGTGACCAATACTAAAAGATTGGTACGAGGAATCGAGAATAAAACAACAAATTCAATACTCATAAAGCTTAATCAAATTGGAACAATCACCGAAACTGTTGATGCAATACTTGCTGCACGAAAAGTGGAAATGACCTCAGTTGTTTCGCATCGTTCGGGAGAAACCGAAGATGTTTTTATTGCAGACTTTGTGGTGGCTATGGGGACTGGACAAATTAAAACAGGGGCGTCAGCGAGAAGTGAACGCCTTGCCAAATATAATCAGCTCATGAGAATTGAAAGGGAACTTGGAGACAAGGCTGTGTATGCAAAATTTCCCTTTAAAAAATAAGTTTGTAGATTATTTTTTGCTAAAAAATGAGGACCAAAGAGTAGCCCACTGAGCTCGAGCAGCTATCCTAAATGCATCAATTTTCGTCTGAAATGATTCCTTTAAGGTTTTCTTGGCCTCAGTATAATTTTTCGTAAGATTTTGTTTTTGTTGAACAATTGTTGGACGCAATATTTTTTTTTCTTCGGGAGTCGCGCTTATCATGAGTTTTTTTGCATCCTCTCGTAATTGTCCTTTTGCTTTGTTATTTTCTTCTTTGAGATCTTCTATTTCTTCTTCGTGGTCCTCTCTCAACTCCGTCCTTTCCTCATTATTAATCTCCCTCATTTCTCTCACTGCCTGACCAAATTTTCCTGTCGGGTTAGGAGTTGGAGTTATTTCCTGAGCAAAAACGGAACGAGAGAATACAAGAACGATAAACGTTAAAAAAGTGGCCATTATTGTCTTTTTCATAGGAATATAAACTATAAATAATAATTCCTCTATAACCTACCTATATATATGATTCTTAGATAAGGAAAGTTTCATTATTTTCTTTTTACCATAAAAAAGGTTGTGAGATTGTCAGCGCTATCTTGTAAATTTTCATCAATGATGTCAAAGTTATAGATATCAGCAAGAATGCGAGGCCCAAGAATAGCGGTATTGATGGGCAACTTACCAACTGCCAACCCCTGTGCGGCTTTTGCTGTGTCGATGTAATCATACTCACCAGTTTTTTGAATATGGTCTGGATATTTTTTCTTGAGCGATGTCCTGCATTGTTTAAACACTTGGTCATGTGCCATTATTGTTTTAATATTAGAAAAGTTCACATCTTTTCGCTTCATTAAATAATGACAAATTCTAATACTAAACTCCTCCTGTATCGCAAACCGATATTTTGCCATTGCGTAAGCTGATTCCTGAACAACTCCACCAACTGCATTCTGAATTGCAAAAAGTCCATAGTCGATTGCACCTTCATGGAGGCTTTTTAATACTTTTTCCGTCGTAAATAAATACTTAACCTGATATTTTTTCACACTATGATTTTTGACATATATCCTGAGCGCTTCCTCATTAAAGCTTCCTTTTCCTCCCTGAATACCGAATACCAATGTTTCTTTTTTTACATGTTTAGGCAATAATTTATCGTATAGTTTATCGTACGCTGTGCCCAATTGAATCCTCATTTTTTTTGTATACGAATTGTATGTTTGCAAATTTTCAAATAGTTGCCAAGTATCATTGCATGTTTGCTGCATGATTTCAAAAAGTTTTTTTGCCCCCATTGTATCGATAGGCGAAGGATGCATTTTCATTTGCTCAAGTAGCCTTCCGATAAAGTGGGTTAGTCCTTGTGATTTGGCTGCTAATTCATCGTGCTCACTTGCAGACATTTCAACGACACGAAGACCTTTATTTTCAAAAAAAGATTTCCAGAATCCGTACTCCACCATGTCTGCTGTATTTTTATCCAACACGATGGATAATCCATTAAACCCATCCTTTGAACTATCGGGTCCAAATAGGGGATGGGTCAGAAGTGACCGTCCACTTGTATTTCTTAAATATTTTGTAAATATTTTTTTAGGATGCTCTTTTACAGAAAGAACATCAATTAGAAGATGATTATTAACATGTGTTTTATGCTTTTTTATGACACCTTCAAATGACTCTATGGGAATGCAATAGAATATCGTTTTCGCAAACGAAAAAATATCTATCGGATTGGAATCATGATGAAAAATTCCCACTTCAAAATAACCATCAAATAAGCGATTGAGTGTTTTTCCAAATCTTCCGTATCCAACAATGGCTACTTTATTCATCATAGGTAGTGAGATAAACGGGTAATGTCTCCAGAAAAACAAATGCGTACATATCTATCGCCATGTATGCCAAAAGCAACTCCTGGTGTTATTAAAATATGTTTATTTTTCATAAGCTCCATACTGAAAGTATAGGAATTTTTTGTATTATTAGGGATTTTTCCCCATAGATATAATGCTCCTCGGGGACTTTCCATTTGCAACCCCAATCTACTAAAGGCTTTCATAACAGTTTCTTTATTTTTTTCATACTGAATAATCATTTTTGTATGCCACTCCCTATCCGGATTAGCAAGAGCAAACGCTGCTAATTTTTGCAAGGGACCCGACATTCCTGAATCAATTTGCGACTTAATCTTTGCTAGGGCTGCAATTGCTTGGGCGTTTCCCACAATCCATCCCATACGAAACCCAGCGAATGAATACATTTTTGAGAACGATCCAAGTTCAACCGCGACATCCTTTGCATCTGGAATTTCCAAAATACTCGGGGACCGATATCCATCGAAGGTAATCTCTGCATAAGCATTATCATAAATAAGCCAAATGTCATTTTTTTTGCAGAGTTTAATAAGAGGAATGAGTTCTTCAAGTGTGGCAACTTGCCCCGTGGGATTACTTGGAAAATTCACCCATAGCATGCGTGTTTTTTTCGTAATTTTCTTTTCAATTTCAGAAACCGACAACTTAAAATTGTCTTTTTCTAAAAGAGAGTAGAAGACAGCGGTACACCCCACCATTTGGGTGGAGCCTGCATAAGACGGATACCCCGGATCTGGTATTAGTATTTCGTCTCCTTCATTTGCGAGCGCCATCGAAATGTGGCTCACTCCGTCTTTTGCTCCCAAAAGAGGAAAAAGCTCGTTTTCATTCAAATCTACATTGAAACGTGTTTTATACCAATCAATCAATCCATGTGCAAAACTAGAAGTTGCTCCATACCCAGGATAAAGAGTGCTTCCAGGGAAATCAATAAATTCTTTTAATTTTTGGATATAGAGTTTACTTGGCGAAAAACTGGGTGAGCCAATGCTCAAATTGAGTATCTTTTTACCCGTTATTTTTTCTTGAATCTTCGCTTCTTTAGCAAGTTTAGAGAAAATATATTCCGGAAACTGTTCCAAACGCTTTGAAACCTGCATATTACTATTTCTCAACTAATAACGCCTCTTCATGAATTGTATCAAGAATTTTTTTTATAAACTCCTTCCTTAATCCTAATGATTCAGCCTGTCGTAAATTTTTTTCAAGTACCAATTTCCATCGAGCCGGGTCTAATGGTTTCAATCCTAGTTTTTTTTTGATTTTTCCCACTTCATCGACAACCTTTAAGCGCTCAGAAAGGACTTGTATTAATTGCGAGTCAATTACATCAATTTGTTTTCGTAAATCATTTAATTTATCCATATATTTTTTGTAATAAATAATAATCCATGAGGGTAATTGCGACCATCGCCTCAACAATAGGAACAGCGCGAGGAAGGACACAAGGATCATGTCTGCCTGAAGCACTTAACTGGACTTGTTGTCCGCTTGTTGTTACTGTTTCTTGTTGTTTCTGTATTGTGGATGTCGGTTTAAATGCAACTCTGAAATGAATTGTTTCTCCGTTTGAAATACCGCCCTGAACTCCTCCAGAATTATTTGTTGCTGTTTTAATAACTCCATTTGTAATAATAAACGGATCGTTGAGTTCACTTCCTTTTTTTTCTGCGCCTGCAAAACCCAACCCTATCTCAAATCCCTTAACTGCGGGAATAGACAACATTGCATACCCTAACTGTGCTGATAGCTTATTAAACACGGGTTCCCCCAGACCTATTGGAGTATTTCGAATAACACAACGAATGACGCCTCCCACCGAATCTCCCTCGTCTCTTACTGTTTTGATGATGTGCATCATTTTTTGAGCAGCTACAAGATCTGGACAACGAACAACAGTGGAATCAACTTCTTTTTGAGTTACGGTCTCAATATTTACATTACTTCCAATATTTTTTATCTGTTCAACAAACGCAACTATCTCTATTTTTGCTTTTTCTTCCAAATATTTTCTGGCAATTGCGCCAGCAGCAACACGAGAGAGAGTTTCTCTCGCACTTGCTCTTCCTCCGCCACGATAATCGCGAATACCATATTTCTTCAAATATGTGTAATCCGCATGTGACGGACGAAACACATCTTTTAAATGTTCGTAGTCTTTAGATTTTGCATCTGTGTTCCTCACAAGAAGCATAATAGGTGTTCCTGTTGTTCTTCCTTCAAATACGCCCGAATGAATTTCAACATGGTCATCTTCTTGCCGTTGTGTGGTAATGGTGCTCTGACCAGGACGCCGTCTATCTAAATCTTTTTGAATGTCTGATTCGGAAAGTGCCAATCCAGAAGGACATCCGTCAATAATACACCCCACAGATTTTCCATGAGTTTCTCCAAACGTTGTTATTTTGAAAACCGTTCCGAAAGTATTTCCTGCCATATTCAATAGAGTAATTTGTAAATTTTCTTCATTTCATCACACGTCATCTGACCTGGGGCGGTTGCTCCTTCAGTATTAATGCTACAATACGTAAGGAAACCTCCCAATAGAGAAGAAACAATGCGCGTTTGTTTTCCATTTTTTCCCATACCTATAACACAATATTTTTCCCCTTCTTTTTTCTCTAAAAGCATTCTATATAATGCGTGAACATCTACTTCGTCTTTCACTATTGTTGCTATTTTTTTGATATGTGGCATATATTTTTGCATCCTTTCACCGATTATTCTTAAATCATCAAGTGACGGAGTTTCTGCAAAATCATGAAAAGAGATAATGGTTTTAGTCTTTGTATTTCGGGGAATTTTAAATTGTCCTTCCTCAAGTGTACTAAGCTCAACGTCAACATATGAAAATCCAAGATCGTACGCTTGCCGTAAAAGTTGCAATCGCTTCATTTCATTTCCATTCCATTTACCCCCCTCATCTTTTCGCCGACAGGTAATAATCATGTTGATATCGGTGATTTCTTTAAGAGGAATCAGATTGCATTTTTTTTGATTTTTTAGATAATCAATTCTTACTTCAATACAATCCACCTTTTGCTGAACATCAAATACATTCTGGATTATCCCATCCATGTTTGAACCAGAAACTACAGCACATAAATTATTATTTTTCATAGATGTAATGCGTGTAATAACGTTTTTCTCATCACTTCAATTGGGGCTTTTACTCCCGTGTATAGCTCAAACTGAGCCGTTCCTTGAAAGAGAAGCATTTCTGTTCCATGAATAATGGTTGCTCCCATTTTTTTCCCTCGTTTTAATAGTCCAGTTTCATACGGAGCATACACTATATCCATAATTATCTGACCCCTATGAATACTCTCTGTGGAAATAGGGGATTCATTTACCTGAGGATGCATTCCAACTGATGTTGTGTTGATGATTATGTCTTGCAACGAAATAAATGGTGCATTCACACTTTCTCTATAATTACATTTAAATTCATCGGCTAATTGCTGGGCTTTTTTTACCGTTCTATTAACAATGGTTACCTGCGCTTTTTCCTTCACGAGCCCATATACAACTGCCCGAGCCGCCCCCCCAGCTCCGATAACCAACACTTTTTTTTGAGCAAGATCAACTCTGTTTTGTAAAGGAATAATCGCACCCATCCAATCGGTATTATATCCTTTCAGAATTCCATTTGTGTTTACTACTGAGTTCACTGCTCCAATTTTTTTTGCAATGGGATCAATTTCGTCAAGAAAAGGTATCACTGCGACTTTATGGGGAATGGTACAGGTAAGACCTCGTATACCGAGCGTCCGAACAGCAGAGATTACCGATTTCATTTCAGTAACCGGAATATTTGAAGCAAGATACACAAATTGCTCTTCAAGCCCCACTTCCTTATATGCAACATTATGCATAAGAGGAGAGAGTGAGTGACTTACCGGATCACCAATAATTAAGCACATTTTAGTTTTTGATGTTTTCATATTTTTTTATAATCAAATTTGTAATTTCATTCATTGATTTTCCATCCGTGGAAATGATTATGTCCGCGTATTCTTTATAGAGTCCTTCTCGGAATTGAAATAGTTTTTGTGCAAAACTTTTATTTGCAAACAATGGCCGTGAATTGTCGCCATGCAAACGTTTTACAATCTCTGTAAATGATGTTGAAAGGAATATAACCGTTCCATGCTGTTTCAAATAGTCAATGCATATTTTATTTATCACAATACCCCCTCCTGTGGAGATAATAGTGTTTTTTTCAGCGCATATTTTTTTTGCAATGTCTATTTCCATTTCACGAAATCTAATTTCCCCATCCAATGAAAATAATTCCTTAACGTTTTTTCTTTCCGATTTTTTAAGAATTAACTCATCTGTCTCCACATGAGGACATTTTAATTTTTGAGCCAATACAGCAGCGACGGAACTTTTTCCGCTTCCCATGAAACCGATTAAAATAATATTCATAATTTTTTTGTTGTAACTCCTAATGCTTTCATTTTTTCCCAATAATCAGGAAATGATTTGCACACGACTTCAGGTTCTTCAATCTGTACTCCACTGATTGCTGCTCCTGCAACTGAAAACGCCAACGCCATCCGATGATCTTTATACGTTTGAATTCTTGCTCCATGGGGTAAACCTCCATGAATTATTATTGAATTTGCAGTTGTGTCGCATTGTATTCCCATTTTTAACAACTCAGTCTTTAGAGCTTCAATACGGTCTGTCTCTTTTACTTTGAGAGTCGAAAGCCCATTAATCCTGGTTGAACCATGCGCAAACGCAGCGACAACGGCAAGAGTTTGCGCGGTGTCCGGCATGGATCTCATATCAACTGAAACGCTTTTGAGTTTTTTCGGGCCTAAAACAGTGAGAGTGTTTTTTTCTTCATCTTTGACAACTTTGCAACCCATTTGCTCCAAAATATCCACAAAATGAATATCTCCTTGTGCAGAGAGGGGATTGATGTTTGTAACGGTCACATTACCTTTTGTAACTGCAGCGAGAGCAAATAGATATGACGCTCCTGACGCATCGCCCTCCACCTGGTATTGAATAGGTTTACATTTTTGAGAGCTATTAATTACGTATTTTTTATAGTTGTCATTTACCACTTTAATTCCAAATGATTTCAAACTGTCGATTGTCATATCGATATATGATTTCGAAATCTGTTTATCAGAAATAATTATTTCCAAACCATTTTTTAAAACTGGCGCGATAAGGAGGAGTGCAGAAATAAATTGACTACTTACTTTCCCACTCATCAAAACAGATGATTTTTTTATTTTGCCTCCACGAATGAGGAGGGGAGAAAATCCTTCATTATTTTTACAGGTAATCTCAGCGCCCAAGTTACGTAATGCCTCAATGAGATCTTTTATGGGGCGTTCTCGCATACGAGAAGACCCATCTAAAGTAATAATTCCCGGCACCAAACAACATAGAGCGGTGAGAAAGCGCATTGCAGTACCCGCATGACCTATGTCTAGTGAAAGAGAAATCGACTTAAAACGCCCATCATTTCCAATAACCTCAACTGTTGTCTTATCGATAAAAACTATCGATATTCCCAACTGCCGCAATGCGTGGATTAATACTGCACTGTCATCACTCAATGATAATGAGGTGAGTCTGCTTTTTCCGTTTGCTATCGCAGCCAAAATAAGTGCACGGTTAGTATAGCTTTTTGAGCCACCGATTTGCACAGTTCCTTTTATCGGATTATGTGCCGGTAGTAATTCAATTATGTTCATATTCTTTTTTTTATGATTGATAATATTCCCTTTTTGATTATTTCAGGACGTAAAATACAATCACTTTTTACATCTCCTATTCGAAAGGGAAGGGACCATAGGATTTTCCCATCCATATTCTTTTTATCTGTTTGTATAAGTTTTATAATTTTCTCGCTTGAAATATGTGCCACGTCTGTTGGTAAACCACTCTTTTTGAGTAGGAAACCAATCATTTTTTCTTCCTCCTCTGGAATTTTGCCTGCGAGACAACTCATCCGTGTTTCTGCCATCATTCCAATTGCAATCGCTTCTCCATGAAGAAGGGGGCTCTTTGTTTTTAAACTAAGAGACTCAACGGCGTGTCCAATGGTGTGACCGAAATTAAGTTGTTTTCGTATGCCGTTCTTTTCTTGCTCATCTTGTTCAACTATTCTTTTTTTTATATCAACTGAAGTATGGATTATTTTTTGCCATTCTTCGTCCTTTATTTCACTCATTTTTTTATTCAATAGAAAATCAAGTAAGCTTCTATCTGCGATAATGGCATGTTTTACGATTTCTGCAAATCCGGAAATAATCTGTCTCCGCGGAAGGGTGCATAATGTTTGGACATCAATAATGACACAGCTTGGTTGATAAAATATGCCGATGCTGTTTTTTATATCACAAAAATCAATTGCTGTTTTTCCTCCGATACTTGCATCAACCTGAGCCAATAGGGAAGTGGGAATATGAATTACGGGAATTCCGCGCATAAACGTTGCAGCGGCAAATCCGCCTACATCACATATAACGCCACCACCCAGTGTAATAACAACCGACGATCTATCCGCTCCCTGTTTCAGCATTTTTTTCCAAATTGTTTCAAGAGTCTGAATTGTTTTATTTGACTCTCCCGGATTAATTATTATGGTGATTACTTTTTTATCACTCACTATTTTTTTTAGTGATAAAAGCCAATATTTCGCCACATTTTTATCGGTGATAATAACAATTAAGCTTGCCGTTTGAACAAATTTGTTTTCTTTGAGCAAAGATAAAATACCGCTCCCAATATGAATGGGATATGACATATTCTTTTTTTTGTGTCGTACTGTTATTTTTTCCATATTAAACAGGGGCAACGAGTTCTCTAAATTCTGATAAACGACGGCACATCTCCTGCAACTCTGTATGGGTAATATGCTGATCTCTATCCGTCACGGAAGTACCTGCTTCAATTAACACCCCGTCATACACATACATACCATCGCTTGTTTTAAGCTTCATGGCATCAATTGTTCCTTGTACGATTAAGTCTCTTAATTGAGGGCCATACGAGTGCGAAGGATCGAAATACACTTGAAATCCACGTTCCTTCAATAATTTCGCTGAATTGTGAACGGGCAAATTTCTAAACTTCCCCCTCTCTGGCACTTCAATGCCACGCTGAATCATAATCGCTTTGTTTGGTTCGATATGAGCTTGCACATAACTTGCAAGGCCCTCCCATGTTTTTTCCATTTCCAACCATTTGCCATTTTTAATTCCTACCAACCATCCGTTTCGTTTCGCGAAAAGGGCCATTTTCATTGCAGTCCACCCTAATTGACTTACCGAAGGAACCCATACAAGCAATTTATTATTGAATGACTCATCCTCAAAACAGGGAAGCTGGATAAGGGGGCTCATTATTTCTGAGGCAACAATAAGCCCAGTATCTTTACAAATTTGTCTCGCAAGCGTCACGCTTGGCGGCTCTTCAAATGAGGAGGATGGCTTTCCCTCGATACTCTTTTTGAGATTACTCATAAAGACAGCATAGTCAATGCCCATATTTTTTCCATCGAGGGAGAGACTCGTCCGCGACTTCAAACCAACCACGCGAGTACCTGCAATCGCCCGCTTCCCCCGGACCTTAATATCAGCTATCTGGTATGCCTCTTTCTTATTATTCTCATTTATAGAACAAGGACCTGCGATAATGGTGAGCTTGTTGTTTATACTTCTGACTTTTTTCATATATATTTTCTGTTAACTAATAAAAATCCCCGCCTTTCGCGGGGTGTATTTTGCATATAAATACCTCCCGCTAGGTGGGATAAAAATAAAAGTAGTAATTTTTTTGCATTATTTTTTTCATATGTCTTAACCCCAAAAACTAAAAAGCCCCGCTTTTGGCGGGGTGATTTTCTTTTCTATTTACAAAAAATCAGCCCGCATGAGGGGTGAAATAGAAAAAGAAATAATTGTTCAAACCAGAAATATGTTTCATAAGACGAGAATCATTATATCACAAAAAACATTTTTCAAGTGATAGTTT
>Ga0247841_10012137_pt1 | contig 11294 bp, 12 predicted proteins | sample LaCruzMarch2015__2_FD_192410 | JGI IMG/M metagenome (GOLD analysis project Ga0247841, IMG submission 192410) | Freshwater microbial communities from meromictic Lake La Cruz, Castile-La Mancha, Spain - LaCruzMarch2015_18m | ecosystem: Environmental > Aquatic > Freshwater > Lake | place: Spain...
TTTTGATTGAAGATGAGGATCTGCGTAAAAAAATGGGAGCTAAAGCAAGGGAAAGTGTAAAAGCTTATTTTCCGGATAGAATTTGTAGAAAATGGGATGAATTGTTTAACGCGCTAATTAAAAAATAAATCCGGGACCGTATTTGCCCGAAATAAATAATTCTTAGAAATGAAGAAAAAAATATTCGTACTTTCTAACTTTATGGAAATTGGCGGAATAGAGAGAAGTCTAGTGAACCTATTAAGCTGCATAGATTATGATAGATATGAAGTTGATTTATTCTTATTTAGGCATGCGGGAGAACTTATTCGCGAGCTTCCTAAAGGCGTCAATTTATTGCCGGAAAATAAAAGGTATTCTGCGCTGGCTTTCCCAGCGTTAGAGGCAATAAAAAGAGGACAATTATTGGTTCTATTAGGCAGGTCGCTAGGAAAGTTTCTAGCTTTTTTGCATAAGATAATTGTTAATCCGCATAAAGAAAGTATTGTTTCTTTAGAATATAGCCATAAATATACCAAGTTTTTTTTGCCAAAGATAAATAACAAAATGTATGATTTAGCTATCAGCTTTGTAATACCTCATTATTTTGTTCCCGAGAAAATTAGCGCAAAAATGAAAGTAGCCTGGATACATACTGATTATTCTGCGTTTTATTTTGATAAAAAGTCAGAGTTTAAGATGTGGAATAAGTTCGATAAAGTAATAGCAATATCTGAAGCTTGTTCTGCTGCGTTTTTAAAAGTGTATCCTTCATTTATGGACAAAATGGTTTTGATTGAAAATATCCTGTCTCAGGAGTATATCAGGCAGCAGGCCAGTATGTTTTCTGTAGAGGGAGAGATTCCAAGTAAGTGCGATTGGGTTAAATTATGTAGCGTAGGAAGATTCGCCAAGGCGAAGAATTTTGATAATATTCCTGATATTTGCAGAAGATTGCTTAATATGGGAGTAAAAGTAAAATGGTATTTAATCGGTTTTGGTAGCGGTGAGTTACTTATAAAGAAGAAGATAGCAGAAAATAATGTTAAAGATAATGTAATAATTTTAGGGAAAAAGTATAATCCCTATCCATACATGAAAGCTTGCGATATATATGTCCAACCTTCAAGGTATGAGGGCAAGTGTGTCTGTATCCGCGAAGCTCAAATACTTAATAAACCAGTAGTAATAACTGATTTTTCTACATCTAGAAGTCAAGTTAAAAATGGTTTTGATGCGGTAATTGTGCCTATGGATAATGTTTCTTGCGCTTTAGGTATTAAAAATATTATTGAAGATAAAGAAAAACAAAGAAGTCTTGTGCAAAATACTCAAGATAGCGATTATGAAAACAAATCTGAAATTCTTAAGTTGTACAGTTTAATTCCTTAATGAAAACAGATTTATAAGAAATAATTTTTAAAAAGATAAGGTTATAGCTAGCTCTTTGTATACTTTTTCTCCCCCCTCTATCATACACCAACTGCGAAACTCCTCCAGCTAGGGGGAGTAAATTATTTATTCTAAGTAAGAGTGACCTTGATTTTTTGCAGAAAAATGTTAAACTAATACATAGTTCCGAGTTTTAAGGTGGGTCTGGATTGTAATAACGAGAAACCTTTGTCAAGGGTTTTATTTAACGACAAAGGTTTTTTCTTTTTATAGAGGCTTTTAGGTCCCCAATGCTAAATTCTTTACAAAAACAACTCTTCCTGTTTGATCCGCTTTCATTATTTTTCATTGCGGTAATCTTTATTGTTTCAATCCCATCGTTAATTTATTCCTTCAGCTACTTAAAAGGGGAGTATCCAGTTAGTAAGATAATACTTGCCCAGATTTTATTGCTTATTTTTGTATTATCCATGGTTTTAGTAGTAAGTGTAAACAATTGTTTAATATTTCTCGTTTTTTGGGAGATTATGTCTTTAGTTTCCTATTTTTTAGTAGTTTTTGACACAAATCATGATAGATCTATTCAGGCAGGGTTGGTTTACATTGTAATGACTCATGTCGGGACTGCGTTTATTGTTGCGGCATTTATGATTTTACATAATTATGCCCATTCTTTTGATTTTCTTGTTATAAAGAACTCCTGCCTGGCAATGCCCCCGCAAACTAGGAATATCGTGTTTTTATTATTCCTGATTGGTTTCGGAACAAAAGCTGGAATCGTGCCGTTACATATCTGGTTACCTTATGCTCATCCTCAGGCACCTAGTCATATCTCAAGTATTATGTCCGGAGTCATGATTAAGACAGCTATTTATGGGATTATTCGATTTGTGATGTTTATTCTCGGGGTAAATTCTTTCTGGTGGGGGGTATTGGTTTTGATCCTTGCGGTGATTTCTTGTCTTGTAGGTGTTATTTATGCTCTCATGGAGCATGATATTAAAAGACTGCTTGCATATCACAGTGTTGAGAATATCGGGATCATATTATTAGGGGTAGGGCTGGCGATGTTATTTATTAACCTAAATTTGCCATATTTAGCCGTTTTTTCTTTGCTGGCCGGTTTGTACCATTTAATAAACCATGCAATCTTTAAGGGTCTGTTATTTTTATGTGCTGGCAGCGTTTATAAAGCTACTGGAACACGTGATATCGAGAAATTAGGAGGTCTGATAAAGAAAATGCCGCAGACAGCAGCATATTTTTTAATAGGTGCGATGGCTATTTCAGCCCTTCCGCCATTAAATGGTTTTGTCAGTGAGTGGTTGACATTGCAGGCATTTTTCTTAGGCGCATCTAATGTAGCTGGGGGGAGTAAGCTTTTCTTAGGGATTTGTGCTTCAATGCTTGCTTTGACCAGCGGTTTAGCTGCTGCCTGTTTTGTGAAAGCTTTCGGGGTAATCTTTTTGGCTAAGCCAAGAAGTAATTATGCTGAAAGCGCAAAAGAGGTTCCTTCCTCAATGCGGATAGGGATGCTGATTTTGGCGGTTCTTATTGTAATTTTTGGTTTAGCTGCAGCGTTAATTATAAAATTACTAGCAAGGATTTCTGGTAGCGCTTTGGGTATCGATATTAGTAGTATGAGTTTTTCGTTGAATAACCTTACCCTTGCCCCTGGAATAGCCAAAAATATTTATCTTTCTACTCCTCAACTGGCGTTATGGTTGATACTTTTTAGTGCCGCAGGTTTTGCTATATACAGGATGTTCAATAGGACTAAGCCGGTGGTTTATAAAACCTGGGATTGCGGTTACTATAAGCTGGATTCGCGAAATGAATATACAGCAACTGCATTCTCTAAGCCATTCAGGATTGCTTTTAGCTTTTTTCTTTTGCCTTACCGCAAGACCCAAAAGATTCGCGAATCATTTTATCACATTAAATCCTTTACTTATGAAACCCATACTACTAAAGTTTTTAAGAAATATATTTATGACCCTGTACTTATACTAGTATTTAGGACAGCTAAGTCTATGCGTAAGATTCAACCGGGCAGCATCCATCTCTATTTAGGCTATATTTTTATCACTTTATTGTTGCTTATTGTGTTCATGGGGAAGTTTTAATGATGATTATTCTGCAAATAATTATTTTTGTCGTTTTTGCGCCGCTTTTGAGTGGTTTGATTATAAAGATAAAAAATAACCTCAGGATGCGAAAAGGGCAGAGCGTTTTCCAGCCGTATTATAATTTGGCAAAGCTGTTTTCTAAAGATGAGGTGATCTCGGAAACTGCTTCTTGGATATTTCGTATTGCTCCTTTTATAGTTTTATCTTCAGCTCTTGTTGCGGCAATGTTTATTCCGGTATTCATCTTTGCCAGCCCCGCGCAAAGAATAGGAGATTTTCTTGTTCTGATATTTATTCTTGCGTTGGGACGATTTTTCTTGGCACTCGCAGGCTTAGATACCGGAAGTTCTTTTGGCGGTATGGGTTCATCAAGAGAGATGTTTATTTCTAGCCTTGTTGAACCGGCGTTTTGTATGGTGATCTTTGCTGTATCTTTACAATTCGGATCAACGGACATTTCAGCTTTTAGCGGCATGCATATAATTACGGTTTCTTCTGTTGTTGCGGCACTGGCATTATCTTTAGTTGTTATTGCCGAAACTTCACGTATTCCGGTTGATAATCAGGAAACGCATCTGGAATTAACTATGGTGCATGAGGCAATGATTTTAGAATATTCCGGCCGCTCACTTGCGTTAATTGAAATGGCTTCTTATATCAAGCAGATGGTCTTTTTCTTTCTTATTGCCCAGCTTATCTTTCCAATCGGCTTGCCAGCCGGGAATCTAGTGCAGATATCTTTATGGTTTCTATGGTATATAGTTAGGATAGTTGTTATTGCTGTCGCAGTCGCGTTGCTCGAGGTAACCGTAGCCAAAATGCGCTTATTTAGAGTAGCTGATTTTTTAAGTTTTGCTTTTGTTTTAGGGGTAATTGCAACCGTATGCGCAATCTTAGGAGTTTAATATGCAGGGAATAATCTTGTTTCTACTTTTAGCTTCCACATATCTTATGGTTATTGCCAAAAGAATGCCTGCTTTAATCCGTGGATTCCGCTATCAGTCATTTTTTCTTTTTTTAGCAACGTTTTTGGCCGCATTTAATGAGAAGCAAGCTGAATTATATTTGGTTTCAGGGTTAATTATCCTCTTGAAGGTATTTCTAATTCCTTATTTCCTTAATCTCACGGCAAAGAAAATAAATGTAGATGGTAATTTAGGTCTTTTTGTTAATTCTCAATTATCTTTGGTTTTAGCACTTATACTTACATATTGTTCTTGGATGCTTTCCGTGAATTTGGGGTTTGGACAAGGATCTTTACAGTCAGTGGCGGTGACTGTGGCATTTTCCGTGATTTTTATTGGTGCCTTCCTGATGATATCTCGCATGAAGGCATTTACGCAGGTGTTGGGGATTCTAATCATGGAGAACGGAATCTTTCTTTTTGCTTCTTCGGTTTCCGGAGGAATGCCCTTTTTTGCGGAAATCGCTATATTTTTTGATGTTTTTATCAGTGTGGTGATTATGGGGATTTTTGTTTTTAGAATAAATAAGCTTTTTACTCATATCGACGTAAATAAGCTTTCACGTTTAAAAGGATAAATTTCAAATGGCTATATTTATTATTTTAGGAATTCCGCTTTTACTTGCGCTAGGGTCGTTTTTTGCTAGAAGAGAGCGGATATTTGGAATTATTAATTGTCTGGGCTATCTGGCAGTACTTTGGGCAAGTTTTGCTTTATTTAAAGAAATTGTTTTCACCGGACATATCAAGGCATTCGCAAGCTTCATATACTTAGACCTTTTAAGCTCAGTTTTCATTGTGGTTACTTCAGTAGTAGCTTTTGCAGCGGCGCTTTACTCTGTTGCCTATATTAGTAAAAATGTCCAGCAGAATGAAATTTCTCCAAGAAGTGCGAGATTTTATTATCTGTTCTTTAACCTTTTCTGTTTTTCCATGCTTTGTGTTCCAGCAGTTAATAATTTAGGGATGCTTTGGGTGGCAATTGAAATGACTACCTTAATTTCGGCATTTCTCGTAGGGTTTTACAATTCCAAGGAATCGGTTGAGGCAGCCTGGAAGTATATAATTATCTGTTCGGTGGGTATAACCTTTGCACTATTTGGGACGGTTTTATTTTCTTATGCATTTTCGGTTTCGGGGTTAAGTAAAAGTCTGAACTGGTCGGATATGGCACCTGTAGCTCATATATTAGATAAAAATATCTTAAAGATTGCCTTTATTTTTATCCTGGTTGGTTATGGAACCAAAGCGGGCCTTGCGCCTATGCATACCTGGTTACCGGATGCACATAGCCAGGCCATTGCTCCTATAAGTGCGCTTCTTTCCGGAGTTTTATTAAAGACGGCTGTTTACGCTATATTAAGATTCGGGATAATTATAATCAAGAGTGGTGAATTGGCATATTTTACGCATCTGATGATTCTTTTTGGGGTTATCTCTTTGATTATTTCAAGCGGTTTTATTTTAGTTCAGAAAGACCTTAAGCGGCTACTTGCTTATAGCAGCATAGAGCATATAGGAATAATATCAATTGGTTTTGGATTGGGCTCTCCCTTAGCTATAGCCGGAGCGATTTTACATGTTTTTAATCATGCGGTAACTAAGTCCTTTATGTTTTTTGGAGCAGGTAACATTGTCCAAGTTTACAAAAAGCATAATATGAATGCTATCCGAGGTGTAATTAAGGTGTTGCCATTTACAGGCATCATGGTGCTGTTAGGCATGTTTGCTCTTACCGGTTTTCCTCCATTCTCCATATTTATAAGCGAGATTATGATTATTATGGCTGCTTTTAATAATGGTTCTTATTTTATTGGGGCATTATTATTATTATTTCTAGCAGTTATCTTTGGGGCATTCATTTTTCATTTTGGGAAAATGCTTTTTGGCAATCTTCCTAAGGGAATGAATGCTTTAGGGGAGTCGCTAAGCGGAAAGATAGCATTCTTATTTTTATTTTCTTTAATTTGCGGCGCGGGTATAATCTTGGTATTTAAATATAAGGATTTATTATGGCTGGCCCAGAGATTATTACAAGGATAAAGAAAGTTATCCCGGATTTGAAGGTGCTTTCTGCCTCTCAACCCTTTACGGATGAATTTGCGTTTAAGGTCGCTCCTTCGGATTTTAAGGATACCTGCCTTGGCTTACATAAAATTCTTCCTTCTCCGGTAATGATGCTTTTTGCTTGTGATGAGCGTCAGATGAGCGGGAATTTTGTGATACGTTGCGTATTTGTGGATTTTAGAAACAGTCAGTGGATTATTGTTAGCGTGGATATTCCACAGGATAGCCCTTCTTTTGTTACTCTTTCCAAGAGCATACATTCAGCCAGCTTGTTTGAAAGGGAGATCTGGGAGATGTTTGGGGTTGAGCCAAAAGAAAACCCGGATTTGAGACGCTTAAGATTACATGATGAAGTCTGGCCCGGAGGAAGTTATCCTTTACGAAAAGATTTTAAAATAGCTCAACCTGGAGATTTAAGCGATTATAAATTCTCCAAAGTTTTAGGTGAGGGTGTATTTGAGGTTCCGGTTGGACCAGTGCATGCCGGGATAATCGGACCGGGCCATTTTCGCTTTAGCGTTGCAGGTGAGCCGATCATAAATTTGGAGTTAAGGCTTGGATTTACTCACCGGGGAGTAGAAAAACTTTTTGAAGGGAAACTTTATACAGATATAGTTGGTTTATCCGAATGCGTTTCCGGAGATTCAAGCTTTGCGCATAGTCTTTCTTTTGTCCAGGCAGCCGAAAAAATATCTCAGATAACAATTCCTGCCCAGGCAAGTATTTTAAGAGGGATATTTTTGGAGCTTGAGCGGATATATAATCATGTAAATGATATCGGCGGGATTGCTATGGATGTAGGTTTTAGCTTTCCGCACGCCTATGCATCGATTATTAAGGAAGTAATCCTGCAATTAAATGAAAATTTAAGCGGGAATAGATACTTAAGGAGAATTAATGTTGTGGGAGGAGTCACACAAGATATTGATGAAGCAAAAAAAATACTTTTGCTTGATTCTCTTAAACGCATAAAACTTGATTTTAATGAGCTGGTAAAAATATTAAACTCAAGCGTATCTTTTATGGATAGAGTTGATACCACGGGAGTTTTACGCAAGAAAACTGCTGAAGATTTAGGGGTGGTTGGTTTGGCTGCCCGGGCATCAGGCATCCCTACGGATTTAAGGAAATATTTCCCTGGAATATACAAGCAGGCTAAATTTAAAATGGTGACTCAGGGATCTGGGGATGTTTTGGCAAGATTACGCCTCAGAATATCTGAATTTGAAGAGTCATGTCGTTTGATTGAAGATTTCGCATCGAGCCTGGAAAAGAGAGAAAAATTAAGAGTTGAGCCCCAACTAAAGGAAGGCAGTGCCTTAGGATATACAGAAGGATGGAGAGGTCCGGTTTTATACTGGTTAGAAACTAGTCCTGGAGGTTTAATTAAAAGATGTAAGGTAGTAGACGCGTCTTTTCTTAATTGGCAGGGCTTATCTTTTGCAGTACTTGGCAATATTATTCCGGATTTTCCACTTTGTAATAAAAGTTTTGATTTATCATATTCAGGAAACGACTTATGATATATATAGCAAAAACTAGAATTTTAAAAGGTGTAGTGACTCGGAACTTTGATTTAAAACCAGTAGATAGAATAGAGTCAAGCGGTACCGAACTAAAAGCATTAATTCTGGCAAGATTCGGTAGGTCTTTAAATATTCGTGAAGTTGATACCGGTTCTTGCGGGGCCTGTGAATCAGAGATTATTTCACTGAATAATCCTATCTATGATCTGCAGAGATTCGGCATAAATTTTGTGGCATCTCCTCGGCATGCTGATTGTCTTTTGGTCACTGGCCCCGTATCCAAGAATATGTCTATTGCATTGAAAAAGACTTACGAAGCCATGCCGGCACCAAAATTTGTGATTACCTGTGGTGATTGCGCTTTAAACGGAGGTTTATTTAAGGACTCCTATTATGTTGAAGGCGCAGTAAAAGATATATTACCGGTAGCTTTACATATACCTGGTTGTCCACCAAATCCGTTAATTTTTATAAGAGCATTTTTGGGTTTTTTGAGAAAATCTTAGTATCTTTAATAAGCCCAATCTCTCAATATCCACCCATAATACCCATATAATTAAGCCTATCAGTATTAAGAGATATAGTTATAGAGTATACTGACCTACGCAACTAACTTAATACGCAAAAGCCGCTTGATTTTAGCGGCTTTTGCATTTAAGGCAGTGCCGCCGATAGCTTTTGATGAGACAGCCACCCAACATATAGACCCACCAATAGACTGGTGGGTTTTTAGTTTATAACCTTAGGATTTATGGTATAATTTACAAAAAGGAGGATATATGAAATTGCTGGTGATTATATTGAATAATTTGACTATGTTTATAGAAGCAATAGTAGCAGTTTTAGGAGTGCTGTTAGCTATTAGAAGAAAGAAGAAGTATGGTTGGTTGGTTGCGGCAGCTTTTTTTGTTTATGTGGTATATAATTTTATCGCTATATACAATCCGATACATGTAAGCGAAAGCTTATTTGCGTTAGCACTTTCTATTGGTAGTGTTTTAATTCTTAGTGCTTTTTGGATGATATATAAAGAAAAATAGATGAAAGGATACGGCTTAAGGAGTAACACTAAAAGTCGTTTAAAGTTCGGTTCATAACTTTAAGGAGGAAAGGAAATGAACAAATCAATATTGATAGCATTGATAGCATTGGTATTACTGATAATTGTTGCAGTTTATTTTGCCGGTCACAAAAAAGAACATTCTCTTATTTTTAAAACTCCATCTGGTAAAACAGCGACAGTGACCGTGGAATAGCCTTTTAGTTACAAAAAATGAGACGGCTTAAAGTAACATTAAAAGTCATCCGAAGTTTGTATTATAACTTTAAAAAGAGGAGTGAAATATGAAGAAGCAGTTGATCATGGCCGTAGTATTCTTTACCGTAATATTTGCTATTGGTTTTATTAATCCGGCAAAGGCTGTTGAGCAAAGCACTCAAAAAAGCATTTCTATTTTATTCGACAACGGCGTGGATAAAACTTTTGAAGCCCGCCAAGCCAAAGCGCAAACACAGGTATCTGAATGGATGAGCTATGATTTGGTAAGGGTATTTGCCAGATATGCAAAAGCAGGTTACCAGGCTAAACTTATAGAAAAACGCAAAGATTTTAGTCCTCAGTTAGATAACTATTTGCTTATGGTAAAAGTAATCGAATACCGTCCCGGAAGTAAAGCCGCACGTATGATGGTAGGTTTCGGTGCAGGCGGTGTGTCACTTAAAGTTAACTACGAGCTTTCTGCTGATGGAAAAAAAGCTATCTTAACCAATGACGACGCTGTATTCTCTGGTCGGGAATGGATAAATTCTGCACGTAAGCTTAATGAAAATATAGCCAAAGCCGTAACCGCAAAGCTGGATAGAAAATAAGTACTACTGCGGCAAAATTAACATTAATATGGTATACTTATATTAGAGGTAATGTCCTATCAAGGGTGAGTCCATGGAAAAATTAAACTGCTGGGAATATAAGAAATGCGGGCGCCAACCAGGCGGAATAAATGTCCATGAGTTTGGGGTATGCCCTGCAGCAATGGAGAAGAGAGCTGACGGACTTAACGGTGGAAAGAATGCCGGGCGTGTTTGTTGGGCCATAGCAAATACACTCTGTGATGGAAAGGTTCAAGAAACGATTGTTGAAAAATTAACTGACTGCATGAATTGCGAGTTCTTTAAATTAGTTAGTAGGCAAGAAGGGTTTACCTTTAAAGGCTGCCATGATATTCTTCCAAAGCTCTAAGGAATAGTAAGAATAAAATATTCTGGGAATAATCTTATCTCTTTTTACGTCTTATGTATGAAGGGATAAGATTTTTTTATTTATTTGGACAATAGAAAGGAGTTAAAAATGCCTAGAAAAGCCTGTTTTAATAAGTTTTGTTTGTTTGTAGTCTTTAGCTTGGTATCTGTTATTTTCTGCTCAAATGCATTTGCTCGTGGAACAGAAAGAGGCAGGAATCATGAACGAGAATATGTCAGGTCGGGACACAATAGATATAGTTATCATGACGGGAGATTTTATAGGCCAAGTCTATTTGGTCTTGAGTTTTCGGTTAGGATTCCTCCTTTTGGAGTTGTTGTTTCTAGTTTGCCGTTTGGATATAGGACCATTATAGTTGAAAATACCCCATATTATTATTATGATGAAGTTTACTATAAGCATTGTCCTTCGGGGTATATTGTTGTTCCTCAACCTGTTTTAGGCTCAAGTGTAAATTATAATACTTTAGCGCAAGCATCTAATGGTCAAACAGTAACTATAAATATACCCAGTTTAAATGGCGGATCTATCGCAGTAACTTTAGTTAAATTCACCAATGGCTTTGTGGGTCCAAAAGGAGAATTTTATCCTAAGCTCCCCAGCCTTGAACAATTAAGAGCCCGGTATGGGTAAAAGAACGGATCTTTTCTGCGCTAAGCTTTGGGAATAATCCCTCCAAAAAATGCTTGCAGGAGTTTTTATTTGGACTAAAATATAGTTATAACAAGGAGGGTGTATGGCGAATAAGTCAAGTTCCGCCTATTGGGCATATCAAATCCTGCATATAGGGTTTGTTGTGGCTCCTGTTTTAGCTGGTTTGGATAAATTTACAAATATTTTAACAAATTGGAGTATATATCTGGCTCCGGTAGTATCAAATAGCTTGCCTGTATCGACAAATATCTTTATGCGTGCTGTTGGTGTGGTAGAAATTGCTGCAGGAGTTATCGTCGCAATTAAGCCTAAAATCGGCGGGT
>Ga0247841_10012138_pt1 | contig 11293 bp, 5 predicted proteins | sample LaCruzMarch2015__2_FD_192410 | JGI IMG/M metagenome (GOLD analysis project Ga0247841, IMG submission 192410) | Freshwater microbial communities from meromictic Lake La Cruz, Castile-La Mancha, Spain - LaCruzMarch2015_18m | ecosystem: Environmental > Aquatic > Freshwater > Lake | place: Spain...
ATTGATCCGCCAAGCAGGTTTGAATATTTTTTCGCAATGGCCAACCCTAATCCGGTACCGCCAAACCTGCGAGAAATAGTTCCATCGGCTTGCCGGAATTCATCGAAAATATGGGAAAGATGATTCCCGGAGATGCCAATGCCGGTGTCATTTACAGTAATCGAAATGCTGTGATCGCTTTGCCTGGCAACAACTTCCACTTTACCCTTTTCGGTAAACTTCACTGCATTTCCAATCAGGTTTTGCAGGATATGAAGGCATTTACCGGCATCACTGGTCATGAGTAAGTCAGAATCGCCCGCAGTAAAAAGCAGTTCAATGTTTTTCTGTTGTGCCTGCGGATGTATCATGCTTATTACATAGGAAATTAAGTAATTTACATCAAATTTAGTTATTTCGATCTCTTCATGACCGGCTTCAATGCGCGAAATATCGAGAATATCATTGATAAGATCCAAAAGATGTTTCCCGTTACGTGCAATCACTTCAATAAAGCTGAATTCCTCTTCGGGAATCTTATGTACGAGGCGACGGCTGAGAACGCCCGAAAGGGCAATCACCGAATTAAGCGGCGTGCGTAGTTCGTGACTCATGTTTGATAAAAAGTTGGTTTTGAGCCGGCTCAATTCGTCTAATTGTTTCTTCTGCATTTCCAGTTCGGTATTCTTTTCATTCAACTCTGCCGATTGTAAAGCCAGTTCTGTTTTCTGTGCTTCCAGTTCGTGGTTTTGATGTTCCAGTTTTGCCGAAAACTCTTTCATTTTGTGGTATGCCATAATTCCTTCTATACGGGAACACAGGGTAACGAGAATGTTATCAATCAATTGAATGGACTGCTTACTATAGGTATTGACACTAGCCAGCGAAATAATGGCAACAACTTCGTTATCGGTAATAATGGGAATGGTTATGATTTCGTGTGGGATAAACTTCCCGTTAACCGTATAAAAAACAAACCGGGTATCCTCCGGAATGTTTTTAATATGCTGAACCTTGTGTGAAGTAAGAGCCGGACCGAATTCTCCTTCTAAGCGGTCGGCTGCGAACGATTGCCTTGCATTGATATCCACTCCTGTAGATTCAAAATGTTCAAAGGTTTTTTTATCGTCGCTCAACAGGTAAATCGCTGCCATTTGCGAGCCGGTATGCGCAGCCAATGCATTGAGTGTAGTTTGGAAGAATTTTTTTACATCGTGTTCGCTCAACATCAACGCCGCAAGGTTTACGATCTTTTCGTCTAAATCAGTATTCACCTGAATATGCTCTAACAGGGTATTGTATGAATCTGATAAAACGCCAAATTCATTCTGTGATGCGTAAAAACTTCTTACATTCATATCGCCATTGTGAAAGCGTAGGGTAGCATCGGTGAGTTCATGTAATGGCTTGCGGATGTTACGATACAGGATGTAGTTGATGATAAGCGAAAGCAATAAAATGGCAGCGACCAAAAGAATCAATTGCCTCTTCATGGAGTCCTTCAATTTAATCATACTCAAGCATTTTACACATTGCATCATTGGCAAATAAAAGTTTCCCTTTTAAATTTGTTGTATAAATTGCTATTAGCGCTTTATCGACAAGGTTTCTGTACTTTTCTTCACTCTTCTGCAATAATTCCAATGCAATGAATTTTTCTTTTTCAAGTTGTTTGGTAAGTGTGGCATCACGGGCTGTTCCTACAACGCCAATTATATTCCCATGTTCATCCCATATCGGAGCTTTATGAACATCAAGAAAAAGAAATTTGCCCTTTACATTCCCGAATTCATCAAATTGTGTTGGTTTTCTTTCGTTTATAGTTATTGTATCAGAATCTGCACAAATTTCTCCAAAATTATGCCAGTCAGGATTTTCCGGATGCGATTCCCTTTCGCGAGTGGCAAAGAACATATCCGTTTTACCGATGGGTTCATCAATACTGGTTGCAAATAAAAGCTTCTCACAAATTGTTTTGTTGACGAAAATGAATTTCTTGTCTATATCTTTTGCCCACAGAAAATCGTCTATATTATCTGCCATAAGGCGAAACATAGAATAAAGGGAACTATATTTCTCTTCATTTTTACGCAAATCTTCCTGCACCTGCCTGCGTGCCACTTTTTCTTTTGCTTCATCAATCGCCCTCTTTACAGCAAAAGGAAGTTTCTCCAATTTATCCTTCATGATATAATCGACTGCACCAAGTCTGAGAAGTTCAATGGCAGTTTCCTCACCGATAGCTCCGGAAACACAGATAAACGGAATATCCGGACATATCTCATTACACAACTGCAGAGCTTTGAACGCATGGAATCCGGGTAAACTGAAATCTGCCAGAATAATATCGTATTTATTATTGCGAATTAAAGCTGTAAATTCAAGTTCCTTTTCAACGTTGGTTATCTTTATATTAAATCCGGCATCAGTCAACTGTTCACTGATTATCCTGAAGTCCAGGACGGAGTCCTCAAGCGACAGTACATTCAGCACTGCATCGGTAATTGTTTTTTCATTCATTATCCATTCCTCCATTAGTTAGTAATTTATTGAGCATTGTCCAGAATATCCCTATTTGTCTGACTTTATCCATAAACTCTCCTAAATTTCTCAGCATACTTCATATTAAATCCTGTGCCTGCTTTTTGTCAGTAATATCTCTGGCAATGCCACACAGTCCGTAAATCTCTCCCTGAGCATCCTTAAGGGGAACTTTTATTGTGTGAAAGTGTCTTTTCTCACCTTTTACTAATTTTGAGGGATACTCCTCTACAGTTAAACCTGACAGCACCTGTTTATCAACTTCTTCCGAATGATGGATATCTTCAGACCCAAAGAGAAATGCATCCGATTTCCCAATAATTTCTTCTTTGGTCATTCCGAAAAGTGATGACATCGCATTATTCACTTTTACATAGCGAAGAGAAGTGTCTTTAATAAAAATCGAATCCATGGCTGATTCCACAATTGCATTAAGTAATGCTTCATTTTCGCTAAGTTTTTCCGCTGCACGCTTGCGCTCAGTGATATCGTGAACAGAAGCCAAAATTCGCTCTTTTCCACCAATATGGGTTTTTTTGACAGAGACCTGTACCCAAAAAACTTCACCATCTTTCTTTTTAGCGCGCCATTCAAATGTATTTGAGTTTGAAGCCATCATTTTTTGATTCAGTATTTTTATTTTATTTTCATTATACCCCTCCTCAAATGCACTCAGATCATCAATTGAACACTTCAGAACTTCCAGCTTATCATCATAACCGTACATTTTCAACATTGTATTGTTCACATCAACTATTGACTTGGTTACAATGTCTTGTATAAAAAGTGCATCATTTGACGAATTAAAAATTTCACGATAGCTTCTTTCACTTTCAGTCAGCACCTCCTCGGCCTTTTTACGTTCGGTAATATCCCTCAAAATTCCCTCATGGAATAGGATTTCTCCATTTTCATCCAATACATACCAACCATGATCTTCAACCCAAATTCCGGAACCATCTTTCTTTTTCAGACGGTAAACCCCCAGTTCTTCCAGCTTCTCCTGCAACACCATGCTTTCACGGTCGGATGGGTCAAAATATAACTGAGTCTTTATATCAATTGCCATCAGTTGTTCTTTATTATCATAGCCCAGCATTGTCACCATTGCCGGGTTGACCTCGACAAATTTTCCATCGTGTGTGCTTTTATAAAGGCCATCGGGCAACCTCTCCACCAAGGTGCGGTAAAGTGCCACATTTTCGGTTAGTGCTTTGTCGGAGGCAACACGTTTCTGAAACAATTCCGTCTCATAAAGAACTCTTCTTATGGCAGGAACCAGCCGTTCCAGCTTTGATTTCATTACATAATCGGTAGCTCCGTTCGTAAGCGATTCAATGGCTGTGTCTTCTCCCATTTTCCCTGTAACGAAGATGAATGGTATATGAGGATATTGGTTTTTTGCAACGAGCAAAGCCTCCGCTCCCGAATAATCCGGAAGCTGGTAATCGGATAGGATTATATCTATTTTCTTTTCCTGTAATGCCAAAAGAAAATTCTGCTCATTGTCCACAAAATAGTAATCGAAAGAAGGAAATTCTTTCCAGATTAAGGATTTTATCAGAACAGAGTCTGCTACCTGGTCCTCCAGATGTAGTATTGAGATTTTGTCTTTCATTTCCATTTTCCTATTGCTATATCGGTAAACTAAAATAGAACGTTGCTCCCTTGCCCACTTCACCTAAGGCGCTGCAATATCCTCCGTGCCGGGTGACAATTCTATTCACGTTTGCCAGTCCTATGCCTATGCCTTCAAAATCGCGGGTCAGGTGCAGTCGTTGGAATACCCCGAATAATTTTTGAGCATACTTCATATTAAAGCCTTCTCCATTATCTTTAACAAAAAATGTTATTCCTGTGTTTGTTATCCTGCTGCCTATGTCAATTATTGCTTCAGGTTTCTTTCCTGTATATTTAATGGCATTAGATATCAGGTTGGTCCATACCTGCCGTATAAGTTTTTCATCAGCTTTTACATCAGGAAGGAATGCCACATTGAAGGTGATTTTGCGATTTTGCGTCTCCGGTTCGAAAAATTTGATGACCTGTTGAACCATGTCTGATGAACAGATCATTGTTTTCTTCATTTCGTAATTATTCAGCTGGGAGAAAGACAGAATAGCATCAATCAGTTGATCCATTTCAGTTACCGAAGAGAAAATTAGTTTCAGGTATTCAAGTTTTTGTTCGGTGAGTTCAGTTGATTTATTATCGAGAAAAAGACTTATAAATCCATTGATACGCCTTAATGGCGCTTTCAAATCATGTGAAATGGAATAAGAAAATGTTTCAAGTTCTTTGTTGGCTTCTTCAAGTTCTGCTGTTCGCTGTTTGACGCGGAAATCCAAGTCTTTAATTAAGTTATGGATATCTTTTTCTGCCTGCTTGCGGTCGGTGATATCCCGGTTAACATATATTATTCCTGTTGGGTTTTTGTCTGAATTCAATAATATGTTTGCATTGCTTTCACAAAAGAATTGACTTCCGTCTTTTCGTACCATTAAGTATTCTGCAGCACCTGTATAATGTCCATTTATCATATCCGCAATCAGAGACATGGCTTTGCCTTGATAACCTGAATGAACAAATTCCATCAGATTCCTGCCGATTATCTCATCTGCTGAATTATAACCCCACATGGAAACAGTTTTTGTTGTTACGAACTGTACAATTCCATCTAATGATGAAATAGCAATACCATCAGGAGATGTTTCTATAATTGTTTTTATTTTTTCTTCGTTTTCTTTCAGTGCATCTTTCGTAATTTTGCGATGTAATGCTGCGGAAGTTTGATTTATGAAAGCATCAATAATATCCTTATTTTCGATTACATCTCCCTTTTGCAGGAGCAAAGCAACGCTTCCATATAGCTCATTACCAAAAGAAAGTCCCATCACATAGACGTTTTCAATATCCAGCAATTTTTCGATTGTATAGGAGAGTAAATGGGGAATTTTTTTTCCGGATAATTCAAATAATCCACCTTGAATTTGTATATTTTTTTTACTCAACAAACCTTCAAAGATGGTATTATCAAGTTCCGTGGTAAATCCTTCGGCTTTTCTTCCTAATATCCTAGTGATTTGTTCAATATTTATTTTATCTGCATAAAACGATTCGCAAATTAACGTGTTGGATGGTTTATTATACGAATTGACGACAATATATTTTGCTCCGGTTAAATTTTTTATTACATCGCAGATGTAATCATAAATATTCTCATCGGCCGAAAGAGAAACATATTTTGTAGCCGCTTGTGAAAGTATTGCAATATTTGCAAGATGTCGTTTTTCTTTTTCATCGGCAAATTTGCGCTCGGCTATGTCGCGTGCAATAATAACATTGCCTGATATGTTCCCTTCCTTATCTTTCAATGGCGAAGATGAGAAAAGTACCGGAATTCCTCCCTCATTTTTTGTCAGGAAATCGACTTCGTAATTTTTTATAATTTCTCCCTTTGTAATTTTTTCTAACAGTTCATTTTTAAAACTGCCTTTTCTGAAAAGCATCCCAACTGATTTTCCTTCTAATTCATTTTGTTTATATTTTAGTGAATCTAATGTTGCTTTATTTACGTTAAGGATAATGCCTTCCTCATCTGAAATAAACAAAAAGTCTCCGATAGAAGAGAAAATATTTTCGGCAGCAGAAGCAGAGGTGATGGTTAAAAATTTGTATTTATTTATTGCATAAACAATAGCCACTGTAAAAATTAGCAGGAACACATTTGCCAATGATGGGATATCGTGAATATTTAATTTTGGAATTAACACATCGAATATTGATTCCCCTACTAAGCTTAAAAAAATAGAAACTACAATTATTTTTGCTTGTTTTTTCTCAAACAATTTCTTTGTTTTTTTTCCATATCTGTGTATAAAACAGATTGCCAAAAACGTAAATGAAATATAATAAGCATAAAAAAAATATGGCCAGATTGTATCAGACCAATTAGTTACCAAGCGAGAATATTGTTGTACAGGAACTGTTGCCAAACAATTTGTAAATTGTTTGTAAATAAAAAAAAGCAGAATAATCAGAGCAATAACTTTTAAAAAATTATTCCTTAAGATAGCCTCCTTTTTAGCAAAGGCAAGAGAAAAATAACAAAGAGCGATAGGAAAACCAATCCAACCTATGGAAGAAAGATTTCGTAATAGCTTAACAGTATCATTCGTTAAGCTATAATTTGCCGGAAAAGAAGAAGCAAAATTCCATATTGCAAAACAAGCCATTAAAACAGCGAAAGACTTGTTAAGTAAGACTTTTGGGTTTTTATAAAACACAAAAACTGCCAAATATGTATAGGTAATAAGACAAAAAAAATGCAGGTATGGCAGTGTAAATAAAATCACAAGTTAAAATATTTGCTGGTAGATTGTCTGCAAAAGCTATTTTACATTACGGTTTAAAACTTATTTTCAGATCATGTTTGGCAAACTAAAGTAAAACGTTGCTCCTTTCCCCACTTCACCTTCGGCGCTGCAATATCCTCCGTGCCGGGTGATAATTCTATTCACGTTTGCCAGTCCTATGCCTATGCCCTCAAAATCGCGGGTTCGGTGCAGTCGTTGAAATACCCCGAATAATTTTTCAGCATATTTCATATTAAAGCCTGCTCCATTATCTTTAACAAAAAATGTTGTTCCGGTGTCTGTTACCCTGCTGCCTATATCAATTATAGCTTCAGTTTTCTTTCCTGTATATTTAATGGCATTCGATATCAGGTTGGTCCATACCTGCCGTATAAGTTTTTCATCACCTTTTACATCAGGAAGGAGTGCCACATTGAAAGTGATTTTGCGATTTTGCGTCTCCGGTTCGAAGAATTTGATGACCTGTTGAACCATGTCTGATGAACAGATCATGGTTTTCTGTATTTCGGAACTATTCAGCCGGGAGAAAGACAGAATAGCATCAATCAGTCGATCCATTTCAGTTGCCGAAGAGAAAATTAGTTTCAGGTATTCAAGTTTTTGTTCGGTGAGTTCAGTTGATTTATGATCGAGAAAAAGATTAATAAATCCATTGATATGCCTTAATGGCGCTTTCAAATCATGTGAAATGGAATAAGAAAATGTTTCAAGTTCTTTGTTGGCTTCTTTAAGTTCTGCTGTTCGCTGTTTGACGTGGAGATCCAGGTCTTTATTTAAGTTAAGGATCTCTTTTTCTGCCTGCTTTCGATCAGTGATATCATTGATGCTGGATAGAATAAATAATTTGCCATGGACGTGAATGACCTGGGCAGAGAACAAACCCGTTATGATTTCGCCATTCTTTTTTTTGAACATGCACTCTTCTTTCGAAATATTTCTGCCTTGAAGAAGAGCTGTAACTATCCGGTTTCGGTCTTCAATGTCTGCCCACAATTCAAGATTTACCGATGAATCAGTGACTGCCTCTTCCTTGGTGAATCCCGTTATCGATGTAAAAGCATCGTTGACTTCAATGAATTTTCCATCTTCTGCACGTGTGATCGTGATTGCATAAGGGGATGTCTGGAAAACCTTGGAATACTTCTCCTCGCTTTCCCGCAATGCCTCCTCTGCCTGTTTACGCCCGGTAATGTCGACTGAAAATATAGTTGCCCCTATAATCTCATGCTTATCGTTATAGATTGGATTGTATCTTGTTTCATAGTAATGCCGTTCGGCGTTTCCATATTCTTCAATGCTGATATGGCTGAATCCATTCAATGCCCGGTCAATATTGATCTTTGATTTTCTTCTGTCTTCATCATTGGAAATGCTCTCAAGCAAGTTCATCCCTATCTTCACATCTTTTACATTAGCAATTCTCATTGCTTTTTCGAGAGATGAATTAAAATAGAGATATTGATAATTCTTATCTATTGAAAGAATCATCATATCTTTCGGACTTTCGATACTGGCTTTAAGAAGGATCTGTGTTTTTTGTATTTCTTCTTCCGCTCGTTTACGCTCGGTGATATCAATCGCAGTCATAAGGCATTGTTCATTATTTTCGGTAGCGATGCCGGTAATGTGAACATACTTTGGTGAGTTGCCATTTCCTGACAGGGTAATATCGCAGGTTTCTTTGGTTTTGTTTTTAAATATTTTCCCTATAAAGAGATTGAAGATTTGTTTAGTATCGATGGAAACAAAAAAGTAAAACTGTTTGTTTCTTAAACGCGAGCGTTCTTCGCCAAGCATACTTGCACCGCTGAGGTTTAGCTCAATAATTTTACCTTCTTTGGAAAGTGTAAAATACCCCGATGGTGCAAAATCGTATAAGTCAATATATTTTTCTAACGTTTCAAGTTCAGCGGATCTTGCGAGTCTAAGTTCTTCGTTCTGTAATTCCAGTTCTATCTGGTGTACATCAAGTTCGTGGATAATTTTCAGAGCATCGGAGTCAGAACAGCTGATTGGCTGATTGGTGTTTCTTACACTGAGCGAAGTCGAAGTTTTGAGTAATTCTTCTGCCTTTTGGCGCAGGATTTTGGCATCTGATTTGTTGAATTTCTTCATATTATTCAAATTGCCCAATTTCAAATTTTTTATCCCGTCAGGTGTTTAATATTTTTCTTCACGGCCAGACTTTATCAACAGTTCGTTTATTTCCTTTTTAAGTTCAATCATTTTAAGTTCTCTGCCAACAAAATATCTGTTTAAATTTTCTTGTTCATCCGATTTCTTCTTTAATGCTTTTTCTGCCAGTATGCGCTTGGTGAGATCAATCAGGGTGACAAGACACTGTTCTCCATTTTCGGTTACGATGCCGGTAAGGCAACCATAGATTGGCAAGTTGCCATCAATAGATATAGTAATCTCACATGATTCTTTGGTTTTGCTTTTAAATACCTCCCCGAGAAAGAGAATAAAAATTGGTTTTGTATCGAAAGAAACATAAGAGCCAAATGAACTGTTTATTAAATGCGAGCGTTCCTTGCAAAGTATTTGCGATCCGCAAAGGTTTACCTCAATGATTTTACCTTGTCTGGAAATTGTAAAATAACCCAATGGTGCAAAATCGTATAATTCAGAATATTTTCGTGTAACAACTTCTGACTGCTCTTTTGCCAGTTTGAGTTCTTCGTTCTGCATTTCCAGTTCGATCTGGTGCACCTCAAGCTCATTAATGAGTTTTACCATTTCGATTTCTGAAAATGGCGAAGCTGTTTTTGCCGATTTCTTTTTAAGCAGAATCTCGGCCTTTTGGCGAAGGGTTTCCGATTCTGGTTTTGTATTCCTTTGTTTCATGGCGCCATCAATATTTTGTCCCTCCTATTGCCTAATGCCTATTGTTTATTTCTTAATGCCTTATTTGCTTCAATCAGATCTGATTCCAACTTTTTGGCTGTCGTAATATCGGAAAATGTCAATACCAGTCCATCGATACGGTCATCGAGTGTGCGGTAGGGCATAATCCTGATATTAAACCACCTGTTGTCATGCGTTTTAGCTGCTGTTTCAATAGATACCAGGGTTTTGATTACCTGCATGGCATGGTAGTCAATTTCAGGGTAATGCAAATTGGTAACCAGGTCGGTAAAGGGCCTGCCGATATCGTTGGTGCGCAGTTTAATTATCTTGGTCACCTGGTCGGTGAACCTACGGATGTTCAACTCCTTGTCGAGGAAAAGGGTAGCAATCTCTGTGCTGTTGAGCAGGTTTTTCATGTCGTCGTTGGCCCGTATATAATCACTTACCTTGCTTTGCAGTTCGACATTCACCGTTTGCAGCTCTTCGTTCAGGCTTTGCATCTCTTCCTTGGATGTGGTGAGTTCCTCGTTTGTGGATTGCAGCTCTTCGTTGGTTGATTGCAACTCCTCGTTGGTCGATTTCAGCTCTTCCTGCGATGTCTGCATCTCTTCGCGGGTACTTTGGAGGTCTTCATAACTTCGTTGCAGTTCCATTTCCAATTCCTTCTCCCGGTCAGGTAATTTTCGTTTCCCTGTTTTAGGGTTCACTACATTGTGTTCAAGTAAGGTCGGCACATCGGTAAATACGATCATAATCAAACCTCTCATCGTAATTGGAGATTCAATTTTTTGAAGAGTGACATCTATAAACTGTTGTGCAGCATTGGTTCCTAAATTGATATTATGCATTATTACCCGTTCATAGGTTTGCATTGCTTTACGGAATGCGGTCACCAGCGTCTGGCGCAATCCTTCGCGCGCCATCACATGAATGTTCCAGTTTGCTCTGCCGGCAGCCGGTTCAATGTATTTTCCGGTATGGCCGGTGATGTAAAGAATGTCGCCTGAGTCGTTTACCAGCACACTGGCAGGGGCAAATTGCTGAAGCAAAATCTGATCGGCCAGGATTTGGATGTTTTCGACACCTTTCTGCTGATTCTTAGGTGCAATTGCCTCTTTCTTAACACGGTGGAAGGAACTTGGAAAATCAATGAGTTCAGGTACTATTGGTGTCACGGTACGTTTGAAAAATTTCAATCTTGAATCAAGCTCTTCAAACCCGTCTTTATGGGTTCCAATGGTTTCGGCAGTGCCAAGCAACAAGATTCCGCCGGGATTAAGGCCGTAATTAAAGAAAGTTATGAGTTTTTTCTGCAGTGCCTGCTCCATGTATATCATCATATTTCGACATGTCAGAATGTCGAGCTTGGTAAAAGGCGGATCTTTAATCACATTCTGTGTAGCAAACACAACCATTTCGCGTATAGCGGTATTCACGCGATAGCCTTCAGCTTCAACAGAAAAAAACTCGTTTAACCGTTCAGGTAGTACATCGGCAACAATATTTTTTGAAAAAAAACCTTTGCGGGCTATCTCGATGGCATCATT
>Ga0247841_10012139_pt1 | contig 11292 bp, 7 predicted proteins | sample LaCruzMarch2015__2_FD_192410 | JGI IMG/M metagenome (GOLD analysis project Ga0247841, IMG submission 192410) | Freshwater microbial communities from meromictic Lake La Cruz, Castile-La Mancha, Spain - LaCruzMarch2015_18m | ecosystem: Environmental > Aquatic > Freshwater > Lake | place: Spain...
CGGACAAATCGTACACGATTTCCGTCTGGTTCTACCCGACCGGACCGGGCGTGGTCGTTTCAGAGCTGGGACAGCAAACCATCAATACCGGCTGGCACGACAGCCAGATTGAAGTGTTGGCCGACAGAAGCGTCCGTGTGGGAATGTGGCGATCGGCCATGACGAGCCTGGCCGTCGGCACGGTCAACTGGAACACATGGAACCACGTCGTGCTGCGGTACAACGACGCGACCGATACGCTCGATGGATTCCTGAATGAAACCGAAGCGGCAACGGATGTGGCGTCCATGCGCGATGCGCCCAACGAATTCGGCCACGGTCTCTACTACGCATTTGGCGCTGCCGATGACACCAATATGGGTGAGGGTTCCTATTTCGACGGCCTCATCGATGATGTCCGCATCTACAACATCGCACTCACCAATGCCCAGATCAGTGCGCTCGCTTCGGGCAACGATACGGGCTTCACGCTTGGATCCGCGCTCACGCTGAATGGAGATCTGAACATCGCATCCGCAACACTCGATACCAAGTCGGGCGGTAACTACGATGTGACCGTAGGGGGCGACTGGACCAATGCAGGAACCTTCATCGCACGCACCGGCACGGTCACGCTCAACGGAACCAGTCAGACGATGTCCGGCTCCACCACGTTCTACAGCCTGACGAAGAGTGTTGCATCTGCAGATACACTGACCTTCGCCGCAGGAAGAACTCAGACAGTCTCAGGGATCTTGACGCTCAATGGCGCGGCAGGAAATCGCCTGAGCCTGCGCTCGAGCGTGACGGGCAGCCAGTGGAACATCGACCCGCAGGCAACCCGCACTTTAAGCTACCTCGATGTCAAAGATTCCAACAACACGAATGCGACGGCCATCGCGACGACCGGCACACACACCGTCAACTCGGGCAACAACACCAATTGGGCGGCAGGCACGGCGCCGTCTCTCTCCCAGTTCACGGCTGCGGCAGGGCATACGGGTGCCACCATCACCTGGCTCACGGACGAACCGGCATCGAGCCGCATTGAATTCGGGCCAACCGCAGGCTACGGCAGCCTGACCGCGGAGACGGATACCTCCTTAAGGCTCACGAGCCATTCCGCTGCACTGAGCAATCTCGTTTCCTGCGCCACGTACCACTACCGCGCCCTCGGCACCGATACGTGGGATGTCGGCAGCACCGGTACAGACCAGACCTTCTCGACCTCGGGCTGCCCGGGTGACGCCGCCATGGGCTCTCACTCCGGTGCACTGATTCTGTCCTCTTCGACGGGATCGGTAGCCATCCGCGGAACCAATACCGGCATCACGCTCACGGTACCCGCAGGCTCTACCCTGCAACCCGCCGTCACCTTCCAGATTGCAGAGCTGCCGTCGTTGACTGTTCTCGCAAGCGTGGGGTATCCGTCAGGAATGACTCTTGCGGGAAACACCTATGAACTTGTGGCTCTGAGCGGCTCAACCACCGCCGTCTCCTCCTTTGAGAAACCCCTCACGATCACCATTCAGTACACGGCAGCCGGGATCGAAGGATTGGATGAATCCTCGCTCTGGATCAAGCGAAACGACGGAAACACCTGGTACAGCCTCGAGGCTTGCACAACGGATACAGCGGCAAAGACGGTGACCTGCCAGACGACGTCGTTCAGCACCTTCGCGCTCTTCGGATCCTCTCTGGATTCGGATGATGCCGGTGGCGGTGCCGCCCGCACGAGGGAACTTTTGCAGAGCCTTGGATTCATCCCTGCGGACGAAGCAGGTACGGAAGGTGTGGCAGGGAATGAAGGAATTGGAGTTGAGGAGGCAACGCAACCAGTCGCGCCCGAGGAACCGACGGTCATCCAGATCGAGATCGCTCCTCCCGCTGAGGAGACGCCTTCCTCCTCGGCCTCCTCGGCATCCTCGGACTCGTCGGTCTCCTCCGAAGAATATCGTGAAGGTGTCGTCCTCCCCTATCCTCTGGAGCCCGCACCCACACCAGAGCAGCACGAAGAGCACGTGTCACAGCTGCGCGAAAACATATTGCGCATGATGGCCGGTGCCATAAACACGGTACGGAGCACGGTGGATGATGCCGCAGAGACGTTCCGCTGGAACGTCTCGATGATCGCGCAAAGCTTCGGCGAAGCTACAAGCGAAGTCGGAAACACTGTTCAATTCATGGGACGGCAGATCGCACAAAGCTTCGGTGAAGCTTTGCGAGAAGCCGGAAGCAACTTCACCGAATCAGGACGGCAGATTGCAAGTAGCATCACCATGATCAGCCGGCAAATCGCTGGTAATTTCTCAGAAGCGGGATGGCAGATTGCACATGTAACCGGATCGGCCTACGGACAAACACGAGGGTATGTGGCAGCAGGAAAACAAAAAATCATGGCAGGTCTCGCACAAACCCTTCGGATGATCCGCTCAGGCGCCGATACATCCCTCCTCGCTCTCAAAGACTTTGGCGAACTGATGGACAACAACAGCCGTGAAATCGCATGGCAACTGCGACAGAGCGGAGGAATCGTGAAAGATGTGGTTGCATTCTCGCTCGAACAAACGGGGAAAGGAGTGCAGAAGACATCGACCTTCATCGCGAGAGGAATCGAGAGCGGCTCGTCCGCCGTAGCACGAGGTGCGAAGGTGGGCTCGTCCGCCGTAGCACGAGGTGCGAAGGTGGGCTCGTCCGCCGTAGCACGAGGTACAAAGGTGAGCCTGTCCGCCATAACACAAGGTGCGAAGATGGGCTCGTCCGCTGTAGCAAGAGGTGCGAAGGTGGGCTTGTCCGCCGTAGCACGGAGTGCGCAGGCGGGCGTCACAGGAACGAAGAATGTCTTTGCCTTTGGATCTCATGGAATCCGTCGCATGGTGGCTGTCACTGTTGAAACACTGCGACGCGACGTCTCGGTGATCGCCGACACCGGCCGCTTCTCGGGCCGCCGGATGGCAGATGGCACCCGACTCATCGGACATGCAATCGCCCGGATCACCGGAGGCGCCGCGCAATCGGTCAGACGCACGCTCGCCGGTATAACAGAATTCGCTGTTCTCGAGATGAAGCAGGGGGCAGAAGGAGTGACGGATCTGTTCGCACGGGGAATCGTCACGATGCAAGAGAGCTTTACGATCGCCAAGCACGGCGTCTCAACCCTGATCGCACAAGGACAGAAAATCCTACAAGGTCTGCATGCACCTGATATCCCGACACCGAGTGAGGTCGCGCAAAAACCCGCAGCTCCCGAATCGGCCGGCAGCAGCTCCAAAGCAGCGCATGAGGCACTTCCGCAAAAGAAGTACCGCACCACCCTCCAAAAGAAAGATGGAAAGCTGCTGATTGCCTCTTTGAGCCTGAGCGTTATGGATTCCCTGGGCAATCCGTACCGGCAGACCCCTGTTGTCCTCTTCTCGACACCCAAGATCGCCACCACCAATGATGAAGGAATTGCCACGTTCCATGACGTGGAAACCGGCAAACACCAACTCGAAATCCACGTGAAAAATGGTCAGATCGAACGCAAAGACATCATTCTGGAACCTCCCTCGGGCCTGACCGTGGAGGAACAGCAACGCCTCGACGTGCTCCTGCCCATTGTGAACGTCGTGGTCAATGAACAAATGCACGGAAGCGCTGCGGGCATTGCCGGTCTCCCGCCCATGGTCTGGGTGCTCATTGCTCTCACCTTCGGCCTGAATGTCTTCCTCGGCGTCGCACTCTACCGGCGCAATCGTCGCTCTCCTTCTCTCCCTCTCGTCTAAGAAGCTCACCAGCCAACCAGCCAACAAGCTCCCAAAGACCGGCTTTTCCTTGCAATCGCTCAACACCATCATTACCCTAGCGCAGCTATGCCACTCACTTCCGCTGCCATCAAAGCCATGCGCCAGAGCGCCAAAAAGCGCGACGCGCGTCGCCCGTTCAAGACCCGCATGAAATCCGTGCTCCGCGAACTCGCGGATCTGCTGAAAGAAGGCAAGAAAGAAGAGGCTGCGAAGCTCCTCCCGACCATCTATAAGGTGGTGGATACCGCCGCCAAGAAGAACATCGTGCACTGGAAGAACGCCGCTCATAAAAAGTCGCACGCGGCCGCCCTGGTAGCCGCCTTGGGAAAGAGCAAGTAATGGCCCGCATCCTCGCTATCGACATCGGGACCAAACGCACCGGAGTGGCCTATTTGGATGAAGCAACGAATATTCCGCTTCCGCTCGATACACTGCACCACAAGAATGTTGCAGACCTCCTGACTCAACTTAAAACCCTCATCGAAACACGACACATTGATCGCCTGATCGTCGGTTTACCGCTCCTCCCCTCGAGCGAAGAAGGGGCACAGGCACAGCTGGTTCTTTCGATTGTGGAACAAATGAAGGCGCGCGGCTGGCCGGTCACCCTCAAAGATGAACGCTACACAACCCCCCGCACCAAATCAGCTGATCCGGATGCGATTGCCGCGCTCAATCTGCTCTAAATAGTATTGGACCGGCAAAGAGTGTGTTTTACCGATGATATGGCACGAATTGGCATTCCAAAGCCTTGAGAAGATGTTTGACAAACACGGAAAATTGACTAAAATATCATCCTTTACCTGTTCATTGGACACCATCGTTTTACCGGCAGACCAAGGGACAACGTATGGCAGTCGACCAGAAGAGAAACAATCGCTTGAATGAGCGACGAACACGACTACTGTCCATGACAGGAATAATGGACTTTAAACCGATCGAGCAACATCTCGTCACACTCGTCCACCCAAACCCTTCCTGCATCTTTTGTCTCTGTCAATGTTATGGTAAAACGAGGGATGTTCTTTCCCCCATGTTGATGACCGCCCCACAAGCACCCTCCACAGCCACCACGCAGTCGACATCTACACTTCCGCAGATCTCTTTGAATCTGCAAGAGATGCTCGACAATCTCTTTCTCGTCTTAACAGACAAAGAGGCAACGGTGGTCAAGAGGCGGTTTGCGCTGCAGGGCAACCAGAAGCAGACGCTCGAGCGCATCGGCAAGCAGTTCAATGTCACGCGCGAACGTATCCGCCAGATCGAATCGATTGCGCTCAACAAACTCAAGCGCACCGTGCGTACCACGCGTCTGGATGAGGTGAATAACCTCGCCAAGGGTATTCTCCGAGTCCATGGCGGATTGATGCGTGAGGACGAGCTCATCAGTCTGGTCCTGCGCCGCATTCAGGGAACCACGCAGGTCGATGGCGCGGTGCTGCGTCTCTCGTTCACGATTGATCATGAAATGTCCTCCGGCAACCACAGCAATACGTTTGTGCCGTTCTGGAGACTGGAATCCCTCGCCATGGAGGACATCCTCCTCATCGTCAATAGCGTCACCAAGATCCTCAAGAAGCGCAAATCCTGCATGCAGGCCGACGAGATCGTCTCATCCGTTCAGTCCATGAACCTCTTCGAAGGCCGCGTTCCCAGCCGCGAATTGATCCTCTCCTGCCTCAAGATCGACGAGCGCCTCAAGGAAATTACGGAAGGGTGGGGACTCACGGAGTGGAGGTTCGTCCGCCCGCGCTCCATCCGCGACAAAGTCGAAATCATCTTAAAGAAGTCCGGCGAGCCGCTCCATTTCATGGAGATCGCCAATCGCATCCGCGATGCCAAGTTCGATCATAAGAACGTCACCGTGCAGGCAGTGCACAACGAACTCATCCGCTACCCGCAGTTCGTGCTCGTGGGCCGTGGCCTCTACGCCCTGAGTGAGTGGGGGTACGAGCCGGGGACGGTGGCCGATGTCATCGAGAGGATCCTCAAAGAAAAGGGGCCCTTAAGTAAGAAAGAGATCATTGCCGAAGTCGCCAAGCAGCGCACCGTGAAGGTCGGAACGATTTCCTTAAACCTTCAGAAGATGCCGTACTTCACCCGCGTGGGCCGCGCCGTCTACGCCTTCGACGCCTCAAAGAAGATATAGAGACGCGATGGCATCGCGTCTCTACGGTTGTCACCGGAACCATGTTTCTTGCACAAAAGGCCCACGCAGGCCTTTTTTGCCTGCACGCTGCTTGCGAACACGCATGACTTGCGCGGAGAATGGCCAAGATGAAACCCCTCTCCGCTCTTCTGCTCTCTTTGGGCTGTGTCCTCCTGTTCACCGCCTGCAGAGGCCAAACCCCCGTCATCCCCGACCTTCCCACCGGTATCCAGACCATGACCGGTACGCTCGTTCCGGCAGAGATATCTACTCTCAGACGCGGTTCGCACCTGCTGACGATTCAGGGTCGGCGTGTCTTTTTCGTCGAGAGCACCACCGTCAATCTGCGATCCTTCGAGGGAAAACTGGTGGTCATCCGCGGAGTGCTGGAGCCCAATTCCGATCCGGCCATCCTGCCGGTACTCGTCACGCAGGATGTCAAAGCCGTTGAACAGGACCTGACTCCTCTTTCGCTCCCCGCTTTCGGCTTGAGTGGAAACGTCCCCCGATCGTGGATCATGGCAAAACAGAAAGATGCGACCGTTCTGCTGCTGGAAGGAACCGCCACGCCCCTCGTCACCATTGAACAGAAAAAACAGACTCCCCTCCCCTCAAGCGGAGCACCGTTCTTCATTTCGGGGCACCACGCCACGCGCCAGACAAATCCGGATTCACAGAAAGAAATCACCTCCATCGCATGGGAAGACGGCCTCGTCGTTCTCACCTTCGCTCCTCCTGCAGAAACGACACCCGAAGACGCCGGTCTTCTGCGTGCGCAGTGGGGCGGATTTTTGACGTCCCTCTCATTCTCCGGTGCAGCTTCCGGCACGCAGAGCACATCATCGACCTCAGAGACAGCCGACGGAACACCGTGTGGAGGAACTGCCGGCATCCTCTGCCCGGAGGGTCAGTATTGCGCCATTACGGACATGCAGCAGAATATCGGACACTGTAAGAAGATATGAGATATGAGTCACGAGATATGAGATATGGGTTATGAGCTAAGAGTTATGAGATATGGGTTAAGGGTTACGAGTTATAGGTTTGAATGGATCGTACTCAAGACTCAAGACTCTCGGTGTACCAACATACACCATACCAAAATAATGAATTCAGCAAGCAATTCTTTTTGATCTGCAGAATTCATGCAGGTACCTTGGTGTACGAATTTACACCTTTCACCTCCCCTTTCCAAACCCTACCATGACGAAAGTACTCACTCCCAAAGCTCCCATGATCACTCCGACGAAGGATGCAGCACATCCCGCAACCAAAAATCCCAGAGACGAAGCCCTCAAAGCGGCACTCGCACAGATCGAGAAACAATACGGCGCCGGCGCCATCATGCTCATGGGCGCAGAACACGCCGTAAAAATCGAGTGCATTCCTTCGGGCGCAACCTCCCTCGACATCGCACTCGGCGGCGGCATCCCCAAGGGCCGCATCATCGAGATCTACGGCCCGGAATCTTCGGGCAAGACCACGCTCGCCCTCCACGTGATTGCACAGGCGCAGAAGCGCGGCGGCAAGGCGGCCTTCATCGATGCGGAACACGCGCTGGACGTTTCGTACGCCAAGAAGATCGGCGTCGATATCGATGCCCTCTTGGTCTCGCAACCGGATGACGGCGAACAGGCACTCGAGATCACCGAGACCTTGGTGCGTTCGGGCGGCATCGACCTGATCGTCGTGGACTCCGTGGCGGCCCTGACGCCGCGTGCGGAAATCGAGGGCATGATGGGTGACAGCCATTTGGGGTTGCATGCCCGCCTGATGAGTCAGGCACTGCGCAAACTCACAGCCATCGTCAGTAAAACGAATACCTCCATCATCTTCATCAATCAGATGCGCATGAAGATCGGCGTGATGTTCGGCAATCCCGAGACGACGACGGGCGGCAACGCCCTCAAGTTCTACGCCTCCGTCCGTCTGGATGTTCGTCGGATCGATAAAATCCTCGAAAAGGGCGAAGGCGATCAGGAAATCGTCGGCAACCGCACCCGCGTCAAAGTCGTGAAAAACAAGATCGCCCCGCCCTTCAGGCAGGCCGAGTTCGACATTCTCTACGCCAAAGGCATCAACCGCGAGGGGGACCTGCTCGATCTGGGGGTCAAATACGGCATCATCGAGAAATCCGGAACGCATTTCCGCTACGGCGAAGAGGCGCTCGGTCAGGGGCGCATCATCGCCTGCCTCACGCTCGCCAAGCAGCCCAAGCTGACGGAGCAGCTGGAGAAAGAGGTTCGGAAAGCTGCGGAGATTGTCTGATTCATATTTTCCGGCAGCTGGGATTCGCGAATCCCAGCTGCAGAGTATGATCCAATGCATGGAAGAACTCTACAAAGGCCACGGCTGGCGCGTAACATTCGAAGAAGCTCCGCTCCCGAATGGCAAAGTGAAGAAGATCGCTCGTGTTTACCGCTGCGATACCGCACATATCATCGCCCTCACTGATGCCGGAAACATTCTGCTCATCCGGGAGTTCAGGCCTTTCTTTCAGGAATACGTCTGGATGCTCCCCACGGGACGCGTGAATAAAGAACCGGATCCGAAGGTGGCTGCCCTGCGGGAGCTGCAGGAAGAAACGGGGTACCGGGCGGACGAAATCACCTTCCTTTGCAAAGCGGCTCATTCCGAGGGGTTTCCCTCGGTCAATCACGTCTTCGTTGCGCGCCACCTGACAAAAGACCCGCTCCCTCCGGATGATACGGAATTGATCGAGGTGTACGAATGCAGCATTCCGGAGGCGATTGGGAAGGTTTTAGGCTGCAAGCACGTACATATGCCGAGTGCTTTTGGCTTGCTGCACTACGCACGGGAACACAGCATGTAACTAATGAAGGACTAAAGGAAAAGGACTAAGAGGAAAGGACTGCGGTGGCACTGTTTCTCTTAGTCCTTAGTCCTTAGTCCTCTGTCCTAAGTCCTCGTCACAATCCACATTCATTCCACAATTCACCCGCACTTCAGATCCCATTTCACGGTGCCTTCAAGCGGGTTTGATTGCCCGAAACTCTGCGATCACTACAATCCAAGTCCCATGGCAGCTTCGCAATCCACCACCGCCATTCAGGCCCAACCGCATTCCGTCGAAGCCGAACGCACGGTTCTGGGCGCCCTCCTCGTCGATCCCGACGCCATCATCAAGGTGAGCGATTTTCTCACTCCCTTGGACTTCTACGATCCCACGCTGCGCGAGGTCTATCAGGCCATTCACGACCTGTACATGGGCCACGAACCCATCGACTTTGTGACGGTGACCACCAAACTCGCGGCAAACGAACGCATCCAGAAGGCCGGTGGCAGCTCTTTTTTGGCCGAGCTCGCTTCCGAAGTCCCCACATCATCGCACGTCTACCAGTACGGCCAGATCGTAAAGACCAAAGCCGTGCACCGCCGCATTATCGGTGCCGGACAGCACATCACGGGTCTTGGCTTCGAAGAAGAGAGACCCGTCGCGGAGCTGCTCGATCTTGTCGAGAAAACGGTTTTTGATATTTCGAACATGTTTCTCAAGGACAAGTTTATCCACATCCGCGACGTGCTCGCCTCCCGCTACGAACGGTTTGCCGAAATGCACGAGACACAGGATGACGAAACGGTGAAAGGCGTGCCCACGGGGTTCAAGACCCTCGACATGAAACTCTCGGGCCTGCAGCCCTCCGACCTCGTCATCATCGCAGCACGCCCCAGCATGGGTAAAACATCTCTTGCCCTCAACATCGCGCAGAATGCGGCCATCCGCGGGCGCAAGAGCGTTGGCATCTTCTCGCTCGAAATGAGCAAGGAACAGCTGGTGGACCGCCTCTTCGCCTCGATGCTCGGCGTCGATTCCTGGAAACTCCAGCGCGGCAAACTGGACGATACCGACTTTCAGAACATGGGCCCGATCATGGACGAGCTCAACAAAGCCAATATCTTCATCGATGACTCCGTCGCCTCCACCATCCCCGAGCTCCGGGCCAAGGCACGCAGACTCCAGATGGAGAACGGACTCGATCTGCTCATCATCGACTACCTGCAGCTCATGAGCACGGGCAATGTCAGCTACGCCGGCAACCGCGTGCAGGAAATCTCCGAGATCTCGCGCGCCTTAAAGCAGCTGGGCCGCGAGCTGCACGTGCCGATCGTCGCCCTCTCGCAGCTCTCCCGCGCCGTCGAGACCCGTCCGGGCAACATCCCGCAACTCTCGGACCTGCGCGATTCGGGCTCCATCGAGCAGGATGCCGACGTCGTGTTGATGATGTACCGCGAAGACTACTACGAGGAGGACAGTGACCGCCCGGGCGTGACCGATATCTACATCCGCAAGCACCGCAACGGCCCCATCGGCCGCGTCGAGCTCCTCTTCAAAAAAGAGCAAATGCGGTTCTATGACATTGATAAGGCCCACTCGGCGTGATTGGCGATTTGCCAATTTGTCGATTGGCGATTGCTGCTTCCATAGAGCATTTTCTCTAAATTTCTCTCGCCAATCGGACAATCGCCAATAGCCAATGCTCTGCACTCTCGCTATTCTGTCTCTATGCCCGAGTTCATCCCCGTCCGTCCCGATATCTCCCTCATCGTCATCCTCCTCTACACGCTGCTCGCTTTCGTGATCGGCATCGCATTCACTCCGATGTACCTCAGATTCCTCCTGCATTTTCGCCTGAGCAAACAACTGCGGAGCGAAACGGTGGATGGCCGGACGGCCACAGTGTTCCAGCACTTTCATGCAAAAAAAGCAGGAGTACCGACCATGGGCGGCGTGCTCATCTGGGGCTCCATTCTGCTGACCGCCCTCATCTCACGGATCCTGTCGTACTACGGAATCGTGGAACAATCCATCCTCCAGCGAGGGCAGGTGTACCTGCCGCTCTTCATGCTCGTCTCCTTCGGCTTACTGGGCGCGCTGGATGACTATCTGAATATCTGCTGCATCGGCAAGAAGCGTGGGTTGGATTGGCTCCCCAAGCTTCTCACGCTGCTGTTGCTCTCGACCGCGGGCGGACTCTGGTTCTACTTCAAGCTCAATTACGATTCCATTCATATTCCCTACTTCGGATCGGTGCTCCTCGGCGGATGGTACATCCCCGTCTTCATCTTTGTGATCGTCGGTACGGCGAACGCAGTGAACGTCACCGATGGTCTCGACGGTCTGGCGGGAGGATTGCTCACCATCGCATTTATCGCCTTCGCGGTGCTGGCCTACCTCAAAGGTCTCACGGTTCTCGCGGCGTTCTGTGCCGTTTCAGCGGGAGCCACCACGGCCTTTCTCTGGCATAACGTCCCGCCGGCCCTCTTCATCATGGGCGATACCGGCGCTCTCGCACTCGGCGGCATGCTGGGCGTGATTGCCCTCATGATCGACCAGGTTCTGGTACTGCCGATCATCGG
>Ga0247841_10012141_pt1 | contig 11291 bp, 2 predicted proteins | sample LaCruzMarch2015__2_FD_192410 | JGI IMG/M metagenome (GOLD analysis project Ga0247841, IMG submission 192410) | Freshwater microbial communities from meromictic Lake La Cruz, Castile-La Mancha, Spain - LaCruzMarch2015_18m | ecosystem: Environmental > Aquatic > Freshwater > Lake | place: Spain...
ATGCGGCAATCTCACCCGCCGAGAGTCCGGCAAAGCGCTGCAGGAGCGGATCATCGGCAATGGCCAGAAAACCGCGGACCTCGCCGGCGCTAAGGGAGCCCAGGGTGGTCAAGCGCTGCGGATCGGTACCGAGCCGGGTCACCAGGCCATCGATCTCGGGACCCGAGAGGCCCCCCAGGTTGCCGAGCGTCGTGGCGTCCAGGCGCTTGGTGAGGAAGGTCAAGTGACCGTCGCTCGTCACGGTCGCCAGGTTTTGCAGGGCGCCGACGTCGACCAGACCGAGCTTGTTGAGTTCTGCACCGGTATAGCGAATGGCTGCATAGCGGTTGAAGGCCGCGTCGCTCAAGGCGGCAAAGCGCGCGATCGTGGCGGGTTGGGCCTCGCGGGCAAAGACGTCGAAACGCGCCTGATCCATGACGCCGAACCGCTCCAATGCCGTCCCGGGCAGGGTGGCAAATTTCTGAAGCTCCGCGGGGGCCAGCGCGGCGAAGCGGTTGAACGCGGCATCGCCCAGACCCGCGAAGCGCTCCAATGCCGCGGCCCCCAACGCCTCGAACTTGGTGAAATCGGCGGGGGCGAGGACCGCATAGCGATTGAATGCCTGGTCGCTGACCCCGGCCAAGGCCCGCAGCTTGTCGGCGGACAGGGGGCGGAAGCGCTCGAAGCTGGTATCGCTCAAGGCGGCGAAGCGCTCGAAGGCGCCCTGATCCATACCGGCAAAGGTGCGCAACTGCTCTGGCCCCAACGCGATGAAGCGCTGATACTGCGGCTCCGCCAGCCCGATGATGCGGCGGAAACCGCCCTCGGAGAGACTGGCCAGGGCGACCGCCTGGGGGGTGCGGAGCGCCGCCAGCCGGGCGGACTGTCCGGCGCTGACGGCGGTGTCGATGGCGCTGGGCCGCAGACCCGCATCCAGCAGGCGTTGCACCAGGGCCGGTTCGAGGCTTCGGCCAATGGTCTGAATGGCCCGCGGTCCGAGCTCCGCGCCCAGCCGCCGGACGTTGTTGGCGCCCAAGTGCTCGACGAGTTCCAGGGCGGCGCGCGGGCCCAGTTCCGCCACCAGTCGGGCGGCCAGGGCACCGCCGACCTGGGGTGCCAGGCGCTGCTCCGCCACCAGGCGCTCGGCGACCGACTCCACCGGTTCGGCGCCGGGTCTTGGCTTGCGCACAGAGCCCGCGCCGCGCAGGAATCGTGACAGCCGGGGGGGCAGGGCGATCGGCGGCAGTAAGCGCAGGCGCCGCAGCAGTGCCGCCACCCCCTTGGCGACCATCCCGGCCAGCCAGGCCAGGGCCAGGAGCGCGAGGCCAACGCCCACCGCGATACCACTCTCGGCCACCTGCGCGTACTGATGCCGCCGCTCCTCATCGGTTTGACGGGCGGTGGCGAGGCCCAGCAAGAGCGCCAGGATCGTGGCGCCGTTGACCGCGAGGAAGGCGAAGAAGATGGCCTCGTTGACCAGGGCGGCCACCCCGAAGCCCACGCCGGCCCCGGCGGCACCGCCGGCGCCCGCCCCGGCGGCGGCGGCCGGCCCGGCACCGATCCCGAAGGTCGCCAGGCCGCCCAGGACGCCCGCCAGTAGGCCCACCGCCACACTGCCGCCGACGAAGCCGATCACTGTCAGAATGATGGTGATCCACAGCATGAAGGCCATGAGGATGTTGACCATCCGGCGCAGCACGGCCAATATAAAATTGTTGAAAAGATTGAGTATGTTGCTGTAGATGTCGTGCAGCGCATCGAGCGGATGGGTCAGGAGATTGCGCGGCCGGAACAGGCCGGCGATGATCATCGGAATATCCTGGGTCACGAAGTCCCGCCCCTGGCGGTAGATGGCCACCACCGGCACGACTTGCTCCAGCAGGGCATCCAGGACCATGGAGAAGACGTTCGACCAGCTCAGGCGCTCCCAAATCCCCTTCAAGGCGCCCCAAACGCCGGTCTTGATGTCCGCCCAACTGGCCGTGTCGCGCGGCAGGCGCTGGATGACCGGCGCCGCCGTGCCGGCTACCCCGGCCGCGGGCAGCGGACCCACCGTGGCGCGCGCGCCCCCCAGCCGTTCGATCTGCTCCCCGACGTAGCCCAGGGCGCGGTTCGGCATGGCTGCGTAGACCTTGTTGGTGGCCGCGGCGGCAATGGGCGACAGGAACTCCCGCAAGCCGTCGACGATCCGGCGTCCGAAGTGGATGACCTGCGCCAGGGCCGCGAGGCCCCTGAGCAAGGTCGCGATCGACAGGTTGCGCAGACGGCCCCAGATCGAACGCACGCCATCCGTCAGGCGTTGCACCAACCGCTGCGACCAGCGTTGCAGATCGCCCCACAATCGGCGGATGCGGCCCCACCAGGCGGCTGCCTGTTGTTGCACTCGTTGCCACAGCGCGGAGAGCCGTTGACGGATGGCGGCGACGACCGTGCCGATGGTCTCTGACAGACGCAGCCAACCCTGCCGTATCCCGTTCCAGATTCCTTGGCCCCACGAGGCCAGCGTGGCAAGCAGGGACCGGATGGGACCCGGCAGGCCGGCGACGAGCGTGCTCAATCCGGAGGCCCGACGCTGCAGTGCATCCCAGGCGGACGCCAAACGGTTGCGCAACCCGGTGGCGGCACTTTGCAGCCGGTTGAAGAGTCCGCGCGCCTGGCCCGCCAGACGGGCGGACAGGCTGGCGAAGCGCTCGCCCAGGCGCCGCCACAGCCCAGCGAGCCGCGCGGCGATCCCCTGGGCCGCGGCACGCAGCCAGCGGTCCACCCCGCCAACGGACCCGATGAGCCGTTGCCAGGCGGCCCGTGCGCCCTCGGCGTCCAGGCGTGCGATGGCAGCCGCCACGGCGCGGGCCGAGCCGAACACGGTGCCGACCACCCCCGTCAGACGGCCTGTCAGTCCGGAGGTGAGACGCCGGGTGACCTGACTCAGGGCGGTCCAGCCGCCTTGCACGGCCGCCGCGACCCCGCGCGCCGTCCTGCTCAGGCCGTTCATGAATCCGCCGAATCCAGCGCGCACCGAGGCGAATGCGGCCTGGGCCTGACTGGTCAGGCCCGTCCACCCGGCGCCCAAACCCGCAACCAACCCGTGGATCCGCTCACGCGCCCCCGCGACCAGGTCAGCACCGGCATCGACCACGCGGGCCCCCAGTCCGCGCACGAAACCACCCGCTCGTTCCAGGAGCCCTGGCGAGCCGTCTGCCTCGCGTTGCACCAGGGTGGGCGGACCTGAACCCCGGTGACTGCTGCCCGCGGGTCCCCCCGCCGGCGGTCCCGGGTCTGCGGTCGCGGCGGTTTCGGTGTCGGGCGCTGCCTGGTCCGGCGGCGCTTGCTCCTCCCCGTCGTCGGACCCGCCGGGTTCGGGGCCGTCGGCGATTCCCGCAGGTGCGGCCGCGGCGTCCTCGCCCGGGTCCGCTTCCGGGAGCGGCTCCGGTGCGGTCAGGCCCTGCCCCTGGGTGTCATCACCCTGGGGTTCGGGCGACAGTGTGATCGCCGGGGCGAACGGCAGCGCCGGTTCGGCAGCATCCTTGGTGGCCTGGTCCGGGTCCGGGTCCGGGTCCGGGTCCCGGCCGGCGGCGGGCGCCGACCCCGCCGGGGCGGGATGGCGCTGTCCTGGGTGGTCCTGTGTTTGGGTCGGCGGGTCGGCTGCCTGGTCCTGAGTGGGGGATCGCTGGAGCAGGTCATTGGCGGGGCGCGTGCGCTCCGGGTCATCCACGGCCTCCCCGTCGGTCCGTGCGACGCCCCCCTGTTGGACCACATGGGTGAGTTCATGGGCCATCAGCCTGCGGTCCGCGACCGAAGACCCGGGCCCGAGCCAGATGTGCGCCCCATGGGTGAAGGCCCGCGCATTCAGGTCGGCGGCGGTCTGCTGGTCGGCACCGGAGTCATGCACCCGCACCGGCGAGAGATCGGCACCGAGTCCGGCCTCCATGTCCGCCCGTAACCCCGGCGGCAGCGGCGTGCCGCCATGCGGGGAGCGGATGCGTTCCTCGAGCGGCCCCGCGTCCGCGACACCGTCGGCGGCGTCTGCGGTGCCGACGCGACGCAGGGCCTGGTCGGTGACCGGCGTCACCCTGACCCCGGCCTTGGCGGTGGGCATCGCCAGCGCCTCCGCCACCTGGTCGGCCTCCCGCTCCAAGGGGTCATCCGGCGCACCGACCGCGAGCTTGGGGCGGATGCCCGCGAGCGCGAGTTGGGTCCAGACCGGATTGGGCCTGGCCCGCTCAGGGGGCTCTGCGGCACCGGGCCGCGTGGGAACGGACCCGTTCGACTTGGCCTTGGCCGGCGACTGGGCGGCGGGGGGGTTCACCGGGTCTTCAGGGCGGCAGCCGCGCCGCGCGAAAGACCTCGGTCAGCCGGAGCATCCGGGACTCCACCGCGGCGGTCGTCGCGTCCGCCACATCCGCGGACACCTGCAGCAAGAGGGCCTGGTCCCCAGTCCATTCGACCCGATAGGCGTCGAGCCCCTGGAGTCGGGCGAGATCGAACAGGGCGAGGTGATCCTTGCCCAGGAGGGTCGCCCAGAAGACCCCGGTGAACATGGTCCCGTAGGTCAAGGGCGCACCATAGGCGCCGTCGATCACGTCTTCGAGCTGCGAACTGCGCGGGTGGGGGTGCAGGTAGGCGAACTCGGTCTCGGCCGGGCCATGAATGCCGCGAAACAGGGCGACCAACCGGTCCGAGCCCGACCGACCGGCAAATGGCTCGATGGGCGTCCAGAGGTTCAGCCGGTTGTGACCGCGCACCTCACCATCGTCGTCCGGCGGGGACAGGAGCATCGCCAGTTCCCACGCAAAGGGCGAGTCGCCGCCGGCACCCAACACCAACGGCAAGCGGCGCTTGATCGGTTGGTCCAAGAGGTGCCTCAGTACGTCCATGCCGGGTCTGGGCACCCGGCGGTCGGCATCGCCGATCGAGTACCAGGAGGCCTCGCCGATCAGTCCCGCCGCCTTGACCTGCGCGACCAGACGGCGGGCGACGGCCCGATCCTCGGCAAGCCAATCGTGGTGACGGGTCGCCGCACTCCAGAGGAGGTTCATAGGTGCCACCATAGTTCTTACCCAATGCCATTAACTCAAGCCATTCTCGCTCCCACGCTCCTGCGTGGGAGCGAGTGCGGGCGCTCCGCGTCCAGCGCCAAGACCGGACGCGGAGCGCCCGCCCGGCATTCCCACGCGGAGCGTGGGAACGAGAAGCCGCGCCGTCGGCGCTTAACTTATCCGATTACGATCACGACCACGACCACGGCGCTCCTGTGTTCAGCTTGTGCTTGACTCGTTACTAAGGCAGCAGCTTCATCGTGTTGTCTGCTTCGTCGATGTAGTGGACGCCGAAATTGTAGGTCGTCCGCAGGTGCCGGTTGAGCTCCGCCGCTGTCTGGTTGGGGAACAGATAGTTGATCGTCTGCACCGCCTTGCCGTCGGGTGCCGCTTGGCCGATCAGCTTGCTGTAGTCGGCGGCCTGGTCCGGGTCGACCTTGCCGAAGCGGTGTTTCATGTCCCAGATCTCGCCCTTGTCCGGGACCCAGGTGTCGACCTGGCGTTTGAACGGCGGGCTCTTCTTGCCCAGCAGCTTCTTCACGTCGAAGGTGGTCCGGCTGAAGGTGCGCGAGGAGAGCTTCGGGACATGCAAGGCGGCCCATTGCTCGAACATCGGCCCCTTGAGCGCCGCGCCGCGCCCCCGCTCGGCGGCCATCATCTTGCTCAGGATCGCGTTGAGCGACTTGATGTCCGGTCCCGTTTTTGCCGGCACGACGCTCGACAGGTAGCGCACAAAGGTCTTGTAGGCTTGGGCTGGGCTCTCCACGTTTTCCAGGTAATCGGCGAGCTTCGCGAAGTCGGTATCGGTCAGCTTGGCCTCTTTGATCACCGTCATCAGGGCCGAGTCGGCCTTGCGCAGCTTGCGCGAGATCTTGGCGGTCTTCAGGTTGGGAGCCAGGACCTTGAGGACCCGCAGCACGTCCGCTGCGTCGTTGAGCACGGTACCGCCCTTCCCGGCGAGCTTCAGGGCCTCGGCGATCTTGTGGACGTCGACCTCGCACGGCGAGCTGCACCGCAGCAGCCGCTTCATCGCCGCCTCGGACAGGCGCGCGAAGCGCTCCTTCAGCCATTGCGGCAGCTTCTTCAACTCGTCGATCTGGGCCTTCTCCAGCAGCTTCAGTATCCCGAGCGGAATACGCAGCACCTGGGCCGCCCAGACATGACTCTCGGAGAGTGCCAGTGCGCCCTTCAGGGCCGTCTGCAGCTTGGCGATGCCCTCGCCCTTGAGCGCCTTGGCGGACTCGATCAGCTTGGCGACCTTGGGCAGCTTACCCAGGTATTCACCGAGCTTACCGAATTTGCCGACCTTGCCCGCCCACTTGACCGCGGTCGCGGCCCCCCCGGAGAAGACCAGCATCAGGATCTCGACGATCGCGTAGCCGATCGCATAGCCGCGAAAGTGCCAGCGGTCCCAGGTGCTCGGGTGATTCCATTTGGCGCTGACCATCGCCTTGATGTCGCTCAGCTTGATGTTGCTGATGTCCTCCCAGAAGGCCTTGGCATCCGCAAGCAGTGTCCCCTTGATCAGTTTCTCGACCAGTGAGACGACGAGCTTGACCAGGTCCACCAGACCGATCAGCACATCGACGACCGACATCACGGCGCCGTGCAGCAGACCGACGATGAAGGCGGCGACGCCGATCGTGACGTCCGCGAGCGTGGACAGTATCTCAAGGCTGATGGAGCCGGAGCTGACCTGACCCTCCAGGGCCTTGACCAGGGCCATGCCCGGGACCCAGATCTGGCCGCCGACCGCGCCCGCCCCGGCTTTGGTGGCCTTCATCGTCTTCGCCTTGTCCCAGGCGTCGTCAGGGTGCTCCTTGTAGATGAACTTACGGCCCTTCGCCTCATTGACGGCGACGAGCACGTTCACCAGATAGCGATAATCCCGGCAGGCAAAGGCAACGGCGGCGCACTGCAGGTTGTAGTTGGGATAGAGCTCGCCGGCCAACGCCAGGGCACCCTGTCCCTCCTGCGTGATCCGGTGCAGCCGGGCATCCGGGTCCGGCATATCGGTGCTGACGCGGCCCGTGGCGACATAGCCGTGGGTGCCCTCGCCGACCGGAAGCGAGCTTCCCTGCTGGTGGCGGTCCACATAGACCGATGACCAACCGCCGGTCAGATTGCGATCGACAAAGACGCGGGTGTTGAGCGGCAACAGGCCCAGTTCCGGCTGGTCCCGGTTGGCCGCGGGCCACAGCTTGGTCCCGTCCTCGGTCTGGACGACGCCGAGCTGCTCGACCGGGGCACCTTCCTCCATGCTCTCGATCGTCGCGGCACCGGTCTCGAAGACCGGGGTGTCCGGCTCCTCGACCGGGATCGGCGGCTCCGGCGCCGCGGGCGCGGCCGCCGACGGCGCCGCCGACCCGGCGGGGGGCGGCGGCGGCACCTCCTTGAGATGATCCTGGTGGACGAAGCCGATCCGGGTGCCGCCTTCCACCATCGGGGCCTCGACCACGTACCAATCGAAGAGCCGGACCTCCTTGATGACGACCTTGGTGCCGGAGGCCACGTTGCCGACGCTGTTCGGGCAGGTGTCGGCCTGACCGCCGCAGGTGTCGCGGCCCTTGAGGTCCAGCGCGTGTAACGGCTGCACCCGCAGGCGCAGATTGCCGCCCTTGGGCGTTTGGATGAGGTAGGTCCCGCCCTCCTTGAGGGGGGCACGCTGCACCAGACCGGGGGCGCCGCGGGCACCGATCCGGGGTAGGAATTGGGCCTGGAATGATCCGCCGGCCGTCCTTGCCGGGGGTGCCGCGCCCTGTTGGACGACGTGGGTCAGTTCGTGGGCGATGAGCCGTCTGCCCTCCGCGCGGTCCGGCGCATACTGACCCGCGCCGAAGACGACGTCGTTGCCGAGGGTGTAGGCGCGTGCGCCGAGCGCGTGCGCGGTCTGTGCCGCGGTGTCCCCGTGGTGGACCCGCACCTGGCCGAAGTCGTGACCAAAGCGGGTCTCGAAGAAGGACCGGGAGGCGTCCGGGAGCGGCTGGCCGGCGCCCCGCAGGCCCAGGACCCGCGACTCGATGCCGCTCGCATCCACGCCGGCGGCCCGGTTCTCCGCCTTAGGCTGCACCGTCGCGTCCAACTCATCCGCGTCGTCTTCGTCGGCCCCGGCGTCGCCGGCCGCCATGACGGGCGCACGCTGCACGACCCTCTCGCGCCCGGCGTCCTGCGCTTGCTCCTCCTCGGTGCCGGCCTGCGGATCGCGTTGGACGCGGCCGGCCGCGATCGACGCGGCCGGGCGACGGCTCAAGTCCAGGCCCGTTCGTGCCGGCCGGGTCCCGCCCCCCGCGGGGGGCGCCGCGGTCTGCGGCCCCTCAGGAATCCCCATCACCCGTTCGGCGACCGCGTCGGCCTCGCGCTCGAACAGATCGTCGGCCGGGCCGACGCTGAGCTTCGCCTGAACCCTCGGTCGTTCGTCGTCGGCCGACTCCTGCGCGCACGCCTCGCACCGGCGCTGAATGCCAAACCCTTGGGTCAGGGACGCGACCGGACGGGCCGGCGGGGGCCGGGCCGGGCCGGGGCGCTCGCCAACGCGCGTGGCCAGTCGCTGCCAGAGCGGATTGACCTGCGCCGCCGACACCGCCTGCCCGGCCGGGCGGCCGCGCTGGTCGGCGGGCGCGACCGACTTGGGCGCAACGGCAACCTGGCCGGCGACGGCCTTCATGGCCCCAGCTCCGACTTGGGCGCAGCCACGGCCGGGGGCGCGTCGGGGTCGCCCATGGGCGGGGGCTGTTTCATCTCGCCTCGCGCACCCCGGGTCAACGCACCGGTACGACGACGAAGACCAGGATCGGGCAGTCGCCCGGCCACACCGTCGTGTCGGTCACCTTCATCGCGTCGACTGGTCGGTCGCGGGCGACGTCGCCCAACCGCGGGATCAGGTCCTGCTTGACGATCTTGGCCGCAGCGTCGGCGGACACCCGGGTGTCGCCCGGTTGGCGGGCGAACCACAGTCCCACCGTTTCGTCGTTCGGTCCCAGTGCGGTGATGGAACCGCCAAAGACCTGCAACGACTTGGGACACAGGTTGAGCGTGCCCAAGGGACTCGCCGCAGTGCCGCTGAGCAGGCCCGTGAGGTCGCCTTGCTTGATCAGTTCCAGGCTATGACCCTCTTCCGAGGAGTGGCGATAGACCGTCACGCAGACGGATGCCGGGCGCACCAGGGTCATGATCGGACAGTCGCCGGGGACCTGATCGCTCGCCTTGATCATGGGCTTGACCGAGCCATCCCCCAACAGGGCGGCGATGGCACCGCCGCGTTGTTCGATCAGGGTATCATCCCCCGTCCCCGCGTCCGTGCGCCGGAAGCTCCAGACCTGCGCCGGCGGACACTCCAGGGCGCCCGTGCGCCAGGCGGCCAGGACGGCCGCGGACTCGGTGTCCGGGACGATTTGGGGGGCTTCGCCGTTGAACGTGACGCTGCCCAGGCGTTGGGTAGCCCCCTCGATCGCCAGCACCTGGCCGAGTGCCCCGGCCTTCAACAGTCGCTCCAGGTCTAGGTTCGGGAGCGGGGTGACCCACCGCACCTCGTGGCAACTGGTCTCTACCCGCACCGGGACCGTCATCAGCAGGATGGCCCCATCCTGCCGGGCGCTGCCGAACAGGTCGGGCACCCGCGCCAGGGCGACATAGTCCGGCGCCGCTGCCAGTCCGGACTCGGGCCGCACCACGTCGACCAGGGACTCCAGGCGCTCCAGGGCCAGCGCCTCACCTTCAGCGGCGGCCACCCCGCCGCTGGCGATGGCACCGCCGACGATGGGGCCAGCCGCCGCGCCCAGGTCCTGGCGCCAGGTGGCGCGGACCTGCGTCTGGGGCGTGAGCAGGCTCTGCACCCCGGCCGCGAACTCCACCACCTGGAGGAAATCGGGCTTCAGACGCTCAAGGTAAGCCGTCTCGTTGGCCGCCATGGCCCGCTGAACCTTGTCGACCTGCTCCGTATGCTCCAGGGTGACCTGGTAGAGGGCGTAACCGCGGGTCGCCACCGGGGCGGCCGGGGTGTCCTCCCGGCAGGTCTTGTCGCGCCGCCGGTGGAACAGGACCCAGTCCAGGGTGCCGAGCACGGTCAGCCCGTCGGTCGTGGGTGGCGGCGGCGGGAAGAGCGCGGCGGCCTTCAGGTCCGCGAAGCGGGTGCCGCCCAGCGCGGTGCCGATCGCCCGAATGGCGCGGATGGCGCGCTCGTGCGCCGGGTGGGCGGGCTGCGTCACCGCGGCATTGATGGTCTGCCAGGCGCGCCAGAGTTGGCGATCCTGAACTTTGGTGGCCGCCGCCGCGCCGACATTGGTGTTGTTGATGTACATGGCGCGCGCGAGGTCCAACGCCTCCGCCTTGGTCTGCCCCAGGATGCGGCCGGTCGGCATCCGCAAGGCGACGGTGCCGCGGACCTCGGCGGTGTCGGCCGCGGTCCACTCCCGTTGCACCTGGACCTCGGCCACCAGCGGTCCCAGGGCCGCGGGTGATTTCAGTTCGATCAGGTAGGTCGGCCCCAACGGCGTGGGGGACCGCAGGATGCTGACCGCCTCCGAGAGGTGCAGGCTCACCACCTCCGAGACCTTACCCACTTGCTCGCTGGTCCCCACCTGCATGGTGATCGAGACCTCGCCGGCGAGCTCCCCGTCCACCTGGATGGTCTCGGACCCGGCGCTCCGCGCCATGACCTTGTCCACCCGCAGGTCCCCGGTGAAGGTGGCGCGCAGCAGCAGGCGGCTGCTGCCCAGCGTCTCGGCCTTGGTCGGTCGGGTCGCCGCGACCTTCTCCGGCCGCACCACCAGCAGATAGACCTCTCCGGTCGCCCGCGTCTGGGCGCCGCGGGCAAGCCCGGTGGGGTCCTGCGCCAGGGCCAGCGACACCCACAGCGAGGAGCGCAGCCCCGTGACCCGCTCCCGCTCGCCGATCCAGTAGCGCCGCGGGTCCATGGTGTAGCGGGTGTCATCGAGCCGCACGCCGCCGGTCTCGATACCCACGGCGCCGGACAGCTCGGCTTTCGGGGTCGCCGCGGGGTCGGCGGTCTCGGTCGCCGGGGTATCGCGCAGCAGGTGGAGGTTGGCCTGCGCGTCGTCCGCGGCCACGTTGGCGACTGCGGTTGCCGCCGCGGGCTTGACCGGCTCCAATTCAAAGGTGTCGGTGAGGCCCGCGTAGTGGAAGGCGAGGCCCCGGCCGGGGATCGCCTCGCCGCGCCCTACGCCCTGATAGTGGTAGGTCTCGCCCGTCCGCTCGAAGACCGCGGGGTCGAGCTGGTTGGCCAGGGTCGCCTTGGTCTGCCCCTTGCCCGCGTCCAGC
>Ga0247841_10012142_pt1 | contig 11291 bp, 12 predicted proteins | sample LaCruzMarch2015__2_FD_192410 | JGI IMG/M metagenome (GOLD analysis project Ga0247841, IMG submission 192410) | Freshwater microbial communities from meromictic Lake La Cruz, Castile-La Mancha, Spain - LaCruzMarch2015_18m | ecosystem: Environmental > Aquatic > Freshwater > Lake | place: Spain...
TTTTCTAGATCCGTTACAACTATGCACAAAGGTATTTTGGTTTGCGATATATCTATATCGGGTATTAACTCATATATTGGCTCTTTTAGTTTTTCTAAGGAAAATAAAGATTGCTGAGTTTCTTCAACATAGTGAAGATAACCCTGTTTAATAAACTCTTTCGCACCTGATATAAACGACTTTTGATTGTTTTGCTTATCTGAAAATATACTTATTTTCGCCTGAGGTATGTACTTTGAAAGAACTGATTTAATTTTTTGTTCAACCCTTGCAATGTTTGGGTCTATTGCATAACACGCACTAACTATTGCACCCATAGATGCGCCCGCTAAATAAGATATTGGAACTTTTTCTTGTTCAAAAACTTTTAGCACACCAATGTGAGAAAGCCCTCGAGCGCCGCCACTACCAAGAGCAAGACCAATTTTTTTCATAAAAATTTACCTTTTGTTAAATTAATAACCCAATTGCCCACAAGCCGCGCCTATATCCGCACCCTTTGCTATGCGCACAGCTGTAAAAATATTTCGCTCTGTTAAATAATTATAAAAGTTTTCCACTGTACTTGCCTCTGGCGCTTCATAAGTTCTACCAAGTGTTTTATTATACGGTATTAAATTTACCTTAACTTCAACTTTTTCTGTTTGGTATTTTCTTAAGAGATCTGCGAGTTTTACGGCATCTTGTTTTGCATCGTTTATATTTTTTATAAGAATATATTCAATAGTTAATGGAACTTTATTTTCTTCACAGTATGAAATACTAGACGACATAATATCTTCTATATCATTGTTGATTGCGGAAGGTATAATGCAATGCCTTTTGCGGTCATCAGCGCTGTGAAGCGATATGGCTAAGCGAACACCAGGCAATGCATTTTCAAATGCCTTTATTTTTTCAACTATTCCAACCGTTGAAACGGTAATATGCTTTCTGCCTAAATTAAAACCTTTTGGGTCGGTTAACGATTTTATAGCGATTAGCAAGTTTGTATAGTTCATAAACGGCTCACCGCTGCCCATAAACAAAACTCCAGATATGTGATGCCCTGTGTATTCTTCTATCTGCAAAACTTGTTCCAAAATTTCACCGCTTGAAAGATTTCTTACAAAACCATCTTTACCGGATGCGCAGAAAGCACAGCCCATAGCACAACCAACCTGCGTAGAAATACAAACTGAAAACTTATCCTTTGCTGGTAAAAATACAGCAGAAACACAATTACCGTCTGAAAGAACAAAATCAAAGCGTTTAGTCGCATCTATTTTTGAATTGGACACTTTAGCAATACTCATAGAACGCAGCAAAAAATTACCTTCTAACGCGTGTCTTAACTCTAAAGGTATATTTTTAAAATTTGCAAATGAATTCGCTTTTTTATCATATATCCATTGTAACAACTGTCTTACACGGTAAGTTTCAAAGTTACCTTGCAAAAGAAATTCTTCTAATGCAAATTTGTCATAATCTAATATCAACTTTCTCATTTACAATACTCTCCTAAGCGATGCTGCAAAAAAACCATCCATATTGTGTATATGTGGGTATGATCTAAAATAACCTTCTTTGGTAACAAACGGAGCAAACATTTTATTTTCACCTATATTTTGGACAACAAAATTTTTATTTTTACTCAAAAAGTGAGAAATCACGGCTTCATTTTCTTCCGCTTCCGTTGAACAGGTGACATAAAGTAACTGCCCGCCAACTTTAAGCATCTTTGCCGCACTTACAATAAGTTCATTTTGCAATTTCGGAAATTTTATAACAATGTCATCTTGTGTTTTATTCCACTTGATGTCTGGTTTTCTTCTCAAAGTTCCAAGGCCGCTACAGGGTGCATCTAGCAAAACCTTATCAGCATTTTGAATTTCAACACTTAGAGCGTCGGCAATTTTAAACTCAATATTATTTACCAAAGCTATTTTTGCCGTTTCTTTTGCTTGAGAAATTTTTTGCGCAGATGAATCAATAGCGGTTATTTTTGCCTTTGAAAGTTGTGATAAAAATATACTTTTAGTGCCACTTCCACAACAAAGATCAACTATAGAATCATTATCGTTGGCTTCAAGCAAAAGGCAAACTAACTGAGATGCCTCATCTTGAACCCAAATACCGTTTTGATCAATTCCAGTTAATGAGGCAATCTCTGGCGGTTTTTCAACACTTAACCCATACGGGCTATGCGTACATAAGGTAGCATTGTAACCTTGACTATTTAGTTCCTGCAATACAAATTCAGGTGTTGCCTTATTCTTATCTATTCTTAAAGTTAGATCTGGTGATATATTGCAAGCATTTATAAGTTTAATTGCTTCTTCTTTTGAAAACCTTTCAATCCAGCGGCTAATTAACCATTCTGGAAATGAATACTCAATAGAAGCTTTAAGAAGTACATCATCGGGCAATTTTATTGAATCTTTTTCTCTTAAATATTTACGGAGTAACGCATTTACTAACTTGCCGGATGTTTTTGATACGCCTGTTTTTGCCGCTTCAACACTCTCAAATATGGCAGCGTAAGGCACAACTCTTTGCGACGCATATATTAGCTGAAATAAACCGACAAGAATAATATTTTTAAGCAACTTAGGCGTTTTTTGAGGATTATTAAGCAGTTTATTTGCAAACCACTCAAGCGTATTTAAATGCCGAACCACACCCCAAACAAGAAAGCGAACAAAACCTTTATCTAAAATATTCCCATTTGAATTTAATTCTTTTGAAAGTAATGATGAAAGATTTGTTTTTGCGGCTTTATACTTTGTAAGAATTTGCGCCGCTTGAAGTCGTGAATTTTGTTTTAATTTAATTGAGTGCATTAAATTCCATCTAATTTGATGTTTTCTAAGTGTTCTATTCTTTTTTCTACCGGTGGATGCGTAGAAAACAAAGACATCAGCGTGCGCGCATTAAAAGGACTTACAATAAACATATGCGCTGTTGTCGGGTTTATATTTTCACCGTAACGAGCAGCTGGGGCAGAAATTTTTCTTAAAGCACTGGCAAGTGCCAGTGGCTTATGCGAAATTTTAGCTCCTAATGCATCAGCTTCAAACTCCCTTGAGCGAGATACAGCCGCCTGAATAAGCATAGCTGCAATTGGAGCAATAATGCCAATAAGAAGCATCATAAATAAACGGATATTTCCACCTTCCCTGTTGTTTCCACCACCAAACATTGCACCCCATTGCGCAAAACGAGCAAGCATAAAAATTGCACCTGCCAAAGTTGCAGCAACAGAGCCAATTAATATATCACGATTTTTCACATGGGAAAGCTCATGAGCGAGAACACCAAGAAGTTCATCTTTTGTTAACATTTCTATAATTGAACTTGTAACCGCAACGGCTGCATGCTCTGGATTTCTACCTGTTGCAAAAGCATTTGGCATTGGGTTATTTACAATGTAAAGTTTTGGCATTGGGATACCTGCGTTATCTGTGAGTTGCTTTACACCCTCAAAAAGCCATGGCATCTCGCTTTCTTGCAGTGGTTTTGCTCTATACATTGCAAGTACGATTTTATCTGAAAACCAATAAGACACAAAGTTCATAACAGCGGCAAAAAGAAATGCTATAATCATACCACTTCTTCCGCCAATAAGCATACCAATTGTAACAAGCAAGAGGGTCATTAGCATCATTAAAAAAGCAGTTCTTAAAAAATTCATTTTATGCCTCCGAAAATCTTTTCTACGCTTTCAAATTGTTCAAAAATAAGTCCGGGTTGTAGTTTGTTATTAATTGCAAAAACATCCGCGCTTACTTCAACTTTATTTGCTGGGTGCACTGTTTCAATAAGCAACGCGCCAAGACCACAAGCAACAACAATCCCCTTTTTAGGTAAAATACTGATAAGCTGACCGCAAACAAAATTTTCTCCAATTGGCTCGGTAAATATTTTTGCGTTTATAACTTTTAAGACAATCTCTTTTCCATTGAACGAAACCGCCGTATGAACACCCGGCCAAGGGTTTGTGCCACGAATTAGGTTTAAAATATCTTGAGCATTTTTTTGCCATTTGATAAAACCATCGGATTTTTTTAGTGAGTGGGCAAATGTTACTGGCCCCTCTTGCTTTACACCGGTACAGTCGCCTTTCTTTATTTTATCTAATGTTTCATGCATAACTTCTATACCAAGCGTTGTTAGTTTTTCAAGCATCTCTTTTGCGCTATCCTTAGGCAATATTGACAGTTCTTTTTGCACTAAAACTGGCCCGCTATCTAATGTTTTTTCAAGCCAGAAAGAAGAAACTCCTGTTTTGTTTTCCCCATTTATTAATGCCCACTGAACCGGAGCCGCACCACGATACTTTGGCAACAGCGAAAAATGTATATTAAAACACCCATACAGCGGAGTGCTAAAAACACTTTGAGGTATTAACTTGCCATAAGCCACAACCACACCGACATCTGGCTTAAAATTTTTAATAATTTCCACATCTTCATCTGACAACTTTTCTGGCTGATAAACCGGTAAAGAAAGCTCTAAGGCGGCGGTTTTAACAGCCGGAGGAGTAAGCATAAGCTTTCTTCCCTTTGGTTTATCACTCTGAGTGAAAACACAAAGAACGGTTTCGGTTTTTGCCGCATCTTTTAAAAAGTTGGCAGCCACCTCAGGTGTTCCAAAAAAAATAATTTTAAGTTTTTTATTTACCATTTATTTTCTTGCTTTCTTATTTTTATTTCTTCTTTTACTTCCTGTTTTTGAAGCGGCGGCAAATTGTCTAAAAGTACTTTGCCATTTAAATGATCTATTTCGTGTTGCAGTGCCCTGCTGAGCATATCATGGGCATCTACTACAAAAACTTTGCCGTTTTCGTCTAAGGCGCGAACACGCACAAATTTAGAGCGTTTTATTTTTCTGTAAATTCCGGGAAAAGAAAGGCAGCCCTCTTCTTCGTGAGATACCCCTTCGCGTTTTTCTATTTTAGGGTTTATAAAAACCATAGGGCACTTTTTACCAGATGCAGAAGTATCTATAACACACAAACGAAGTGCAAAACCCACCTGATGTGCCGCTAAACCAACACCAGGGGCATTGTACATTGTTTCAAACATATTCTTAATTAGAGTTTTTATTTCTGGCGTTACTTTTTTTATTTCGGCGCCATGTTCTGCAAGCACCGCTTCGCCATATTTTTTTATTTGCAGTATTGACATATAAACTCCATTTAATTATTTTGCGGATTAATTATAGAACATCTATTGGGTCTATATCAACGGCAATTTTAACACCTGAAAACTTTATTCCATTTAAAAATAATTCTTTTAAAACTTCAAATAGCTGTGCTTTATTGCCTTTAAGCATTATCTGCCATCTATATTGGCCATATAGTTTTGGCCTTGCCGCAACACTTGGGCCTATTGCTTCAACTTTATACTTTTCAAGCCCAATTTCACATAGAGTTTTATGAACCAAAACACATGCAGAAGAAACCTTACTTTCGTCTAACCCTTTGAAATTTAGGTTTACTAAATTACAAAACGGCGGATAATTTAACTGTTTCCTAAAAGCAATTTCAGTTTCGTAAAACTTTTTATAATCATGATCTTTGGCGCAATTAAGAGCGTAGTGTTCGGGGTGCATAGTTTGCACTATTACCTGTCCGCCAAGCAAACCCCTTCCTGTGCGGCCTGCAACCTGAGTTATCAACTGAAATGTTCGCTCGGCAGAGCGAAAATCAGGCAAACAAAGTGCCGTATCCGCGCTTACAACCCCCACGAGAGTTACCCTTGGAAAATCAAACCCTTTTGCTACTAACTGTGTGCCAAGCAATATATCGTAATTTTCATCTTTAAAATCTTTATAGGCAAATAAAAATGTGTCCTTTTTTGATGTGGTGTCTTTATCTAACCGAAATATTTTGGCAAATGAGAACAATTTTTGCACTTCTTCTTGGGCTTTTTGTGTTCCAACACCAAAAACCGATATTTCATTACCTGAACAATTAGGACATTTATTTGGGCATTCTTGAGTGTAACCGCAATAGTTACACTGTAACCTTTCTGGCCTTTTGAAATACACCAGAGAAATAGCGCAATTAGGGCATTGTAATGTTTGCCCGCAAGTGTGGCACATTATTACCGGCGAATGCCCTCGACGATTTAAAAAAACTATTGCCTGTTCACGACGAGCAAGAGTTTGTGTTAATGCCTTATGAAGCGCGGGCGTTATTACTCTGCTTTTTATTGGGTTTTGCCTTAAATCAAGAAGTTCTACTGGAGGCAGCGGCTTATTGTCAATTCTTTGCGGCAGTTCTAATAGCGTGAACTGGCCGTTTAATGCCCTATGATAACTCTCTATTGATGGAGTAGCCGAGCCAAATATCACAACACATTTATTTAAGGCCGAGCGTTCAAGTGCTACTTCTTTTGCGTTGTATGCAGGTTTATTGTCTTGCTTATATGTGCTTTCATGTTCTTCATCTACAATTATTAAACCCAAATTTGAAAAAGGAGCAAAAACTGCTGAACGAGCGCCAAGTAATACTTTAATTTTACCTTCTTTTATACCAGCCCAAAGACGGTACTTCTCCCCTTGTGTAATTTTGCTGTGCCAAAGACCAAGAGAATCTGAAAACCTTGATAGAAATATATCGGCAAACTGAGCGCTCAGAGAAATTTCAGGAACAAGTAAAATAGCGCTTTTCCCCAATTTTATTGCCTCTTCTATTGCGGCAAGGTAAACCTCCGTTTTTCCAGAACCAGTTACCCCATGTAATAAAAATGTCTCGCTCTTTTGCGCTTTTAGTGCATTTGTTATTTGCTCAAATGCTTTTAGCTGATTGGTTGTAAGTTGTGGTTTGTTGCAAATTTTATTTGTTGTTTTTTGCTTTTCTATTAGGTTTCGCTTAGGGACCTTTATTGACGATGAAGCAACCGCATTTAAAGCTTCACCAATTGAACAGAAATACATTTCAGATATTTTTTTTGAAAGCGCGAGCAACTCAGCAGACAAGGCAAAATTTGCATTTAAAACATTTATAACAGGTTTTAGCTTGTCTATATTGCTTTGTGCGGCAAAACCGACTATGAAGCCGATAAGTTTTTTGTTGCCAAATTGCACTTCTACTTTTGCACCAATGGATGCTTGAGTTAAAAACTCTTCTGGGATGGTGTAGTGAAATGTTTTGTTTAGAGGAATACTGAGGGCAACTTCTGCTATTTTTTGCATTTTATTTTTGTAATTGAGCGCTTATCGCACGAATGTCATCCCAAACCTCTTTTTTAAGGTTAGGGTTTCTTAGCAAGGCGGCAGGGTGAAAAGTAGGCATTAATTTAATTCCCTTATAGTCATAAAACTTGCCGCGAACTTTTGATATACCCAACTCGGTTTGAACAAATGGTTTTAGCGCAGAGTTGCCAAGTGTACAGATAACCTTTGGAGCAATAATTTCAATTTGCTTTTCCAAATAAGGCAAACACATTTTAGATTCTTCTTCTGTTGGAGGCCTGTCGTTGCCGTGTTTTTCCGGATCGCTTGGGTCTATCATTGGATGACACTTTACAATGTTAGCTATATAAACATCTTGTCTGCTAAGACCTATTGATTCAATTATTTTATTTAGCAGTTTGCCTGCTCTGCCAATAAACGGCTCCCCTTGATGATCTTCCTCAAAGCCGGGGCCTTCACCAATAAACATAAGTTTCGCGTCAGGGTCGCCAACTCCAAAAACAAAGTTTAACCTTGAATTGCCTAATGGGCATTTAATACAGGAAGAAATTTTGTTCTTATACGCCTCAAGCAGCTGCCCTTTTTTGCTTAGAGCTTTTTTTGATTTATCTATTATAAACTCCCCATGGCCTGTGGCAAGCTCGTCTTCAAAGTATGTTTTAGCAAGGGATAGCAGTTTTTGCGCAGTGCAACGCTTCATAAACAATCCTTTTGGCAAGTTTTTCTTTTTTCATTGTGGCAAACTTTAACTTTTTGCCATCTTTGAAAATCAGTGTCGCGCGAACATCCTTAGAACAAATGGCGTCTATACCATTGGCAACAATAAAATCAAGGTTTTTACTTTTAAGTTTTTTTTGCGCGTTAAGCTCTAAATTTTCCGACTCAAGCGCAAAACCAACAACAACTTTCAAACCTTTGCGCTTGCCAACATATTGCAAAATATCTGGGTTTTTTTTAAGTTTTAGCGTTGTGTATTGAGAGCTTTTTTTTAACTTTATTTTTGAAAACTTTACGGGCGCAAAATCTGCAACAGCCGCAGCAGAAATAAATATTTGGCAAGATTTTATAGATTTCTTAACACACTCAAACATCTGCCTGGCACTGATTACTTTTATTATTTTCGCATTTTTTGGAAAGTTGGCGGTAGCTGGAGCGCATATAACCGTTACCTTTGAACCTGCCGCAAGCGCGGCACTTGCAAGTGCGGCACCCATTTTACCAGATGACGAGTTAGAAATATAACGCACCGGGTCAATAAACTCTCGGGTTGAACCGGCGGTAATTAAAACGGAAGGTTTTAACATAATATATGGGATTATTTTAAAATTTCAATAGCTCTTTTAAAAATTACTTCTATATCGGCAAGGCGACCGGTGCCAAGTACACCACAGGCGAGCTCGCCATTTTGCGGCTGTACAATGTTATAACCAAACTCTTTAAGCCGGCTACAGTTTGCAACAGTTGCCTGATGGCTCCACATATCTGTGTTCATCGCCGGGCAAACAAGTATCGGCTTTTTAAACGCCAAAGCAGTGCAAGAAAGTAAATCTTGCGCACTGCCGCAAGCAAGTTTTGCTATTGTATCGGCCGTCGCAGGGGCAACAATAAAAATATCTGCCCAGTTGGCAAGTGCAATGTGGTCTAACTCCCACTCGCTTCCTTCAAACATAGAACAATAAACTTTATTTTTTGAAAGTGTTTGCAATGTTAGCGGCGTTACAAACTTTTGCGCGCTTTGCGTAAGCACACATTTTACAGCAAAACCCTCTTTAACAAAACTGCGCACAAGTTCTGGCACTTTATAAGCAGCTATGCCACCAGATATACCTATTAAAACATTTTTACCATTTATGGGCTTCACTTGTTTTTACCTTGATATTCGCCAAGTTTTTCAGCGGCTTTTTCATCAAGTGTTTTAGCAACTACTTTTACTTTCTCAAATTCTTTCTGTATTTCTTCCATTGTAACCTTATCGTGCGTAACATGGTCAATGGCTTGTTTTATCAACTCAGCTGGTGGTGTTTTTTTGCCCTCATCTTTACTGCTAAGCACCTTGTACCATAAGCTGGCCATTTTCACCAAATCGTACTTGCTCTTAGTTGTGTCTAAGAGTTTCTCCAAAGAATCATCCATTTTTTCAACCACTTTTACCCTCCCTTAATAGCATTTTTTACTTTTATAATTTTAAGGCGCTCCGAGCCAATAATATAGAGCAATTCAGAAAGCGCGATTTTTAATTTGTCATTTACAACAAGGTAATCATACTGAGCATAATGACTGATTTCATTTTTTGCATTTGCCAAACGAGCGGATATTGTTTCTTTAGAATCTTTATTTCTTTTGATTAGACGATTTTTTAGTTCCTCAATGCTTGGCGGCATAATAAATATAAGCACAGCGCTAGGAAATGCCTTTTTAATGTTTATGCCACCTTGCACATCTATGTCTAATAAAATATCTCTACCTGAGTTCATAGCATTTTCAATTTCACTTTTTAATGTGCCGTAATAATTATCGTGAACCAATGCCCATTCAGCAAACTTATTTTTTGTTATGTTACTCTTAAAATCCTCAACACTTAGAAAATTGTAGTCAATGCAATTTTTTTCGCCATCGCGCATTGGCCGCGTTGTACAAGAAACAGAAAACACCAAGTTTTTATCCGCCCTTAGCAATTTATGCGCAAGCGTGGTTTTACCAGTCCCAGAGGGTGCAGACAAAACAATTATTAGTCCTTTTTTATTCATAGTTCAGCGTACCACCGCGACAAGAAGAGCTATAATCGAAACCGCCAATGCGCAAGGCGCAACCCACTTTGATTCATACCATTTATTGTCACTTTCAGAGTTATCTTGATTGCTCTGCTCGCCATTTAAATTAACTTTTGCAATTGAAGCATCTTCTCTTAATAAAGCAATATCACTGCGCATTAATTTTAGTTCTGATTGAAGATCCGTTATGCTTGTTGACTCATAGTTTTGATTTTCGTTTTGCAAACTACCTTTGCGTTTTGATAGCTCATCTACCTGATTACTTAATGAAACATATCGTGACTGAACAAGTTCAAGTTTGTAATTTAGCGTAGAAATAGCGTTATTTATTTGCTCATCTTTTGCATCAAGTGCAGCGGACGCGCTTGAAGAAATACTCGTTGAATAAATTTCATTTGATTTAACATCTTTTTGCGCTGAAAAACCAAAAGAGCTAAAAACAACGCAAAAACAAATTACCTGTATAATAAACCTATTTATCATAATAACCTTTGCATAATTCCTTCAGATCATCCGGCACTGGTGCGGTGAACTCAACTCTTTTGTTGCTTGCAGGATGAATAAATGACACCTTGTAAGCATGCAACAACTGCCTTTTCACCACACCATTTATACTTTCCATTGGACCACCATAAAAAACATCACCCATTATGGGATGGCCTATATAGGCAAGGTGGCTTCTTATCTGATGCGTTCTTCCGGTTAATGGACTTACTTCAAGCAAACAGTAACCTTTATACCTTTTTAAAACCTTGAATTCAGTGATTGACTCTTTTTTTGAAAGCGGCCCGACAATTATTTTTTTTCGGTCAATTGGCGAACGCCCCAAAGGAGCATTGATGTACCCCTCGCTTTCAGTTGGGTTGCCAGATGCCACAGCCAGATATTGCTTTTTCACAAGGCGCTTTTGAAACTGGTTTGAGAGAATATTTTTCGCGCGCTCATTTTTTGCAACTATAACCAAGCCCGATGTGTCTTTATCTATACGGTGAGCAAGAAACACCGAAAATGCACCTTTGGCATAACCAAGAACAGCATTAACAAGCGTACCGTTTTCATGCCCGCAGGCAGGGTGAACAACAACACCCGCGGCTTTGTTTACAATAATTACTTCGTTGTCTTCGTAAACAATATCAAGTGGCAAATTTTCGGCTAACACAGCACTTTCTTTTTGCTCAAGCTCATACTCAAGAACATCACCAACTTTAAGTGCTTTACTTACCTGCGGAACAACTCCGTTAAGCAAAACATTGCCGTTTTTTATTAGCTCTTTAAAATAACTGCGAGAGTATCCCTCTACCAGATGAGCAAGATAACTGTCTATCCTTGTATGAGCCA
>Ga0247841_10012144_pt1 | contig 11289 bp, 6 predicted proteins | sample LaCruzMarch2015__2_FD_192410 | JGI IMG/M metagenome (GOLD analysis project Ga0247841, IMG submission 192410) | Freshwater microbial communities from meromictic Lake La Cruz, Castile-La Mancha, Spain - LaCruzMarch2015_18m | ecosystem: Environmental > Aquatic > Freshwater > Lake | place: Spain...
AAGGTGAATTTCAAGCATATTTATGCCTGTCTAAAACAGGTAAACCTGCTACTTGTATTTTAAAACAAAACTTTATTAAATATAATCATCTTTGCAGGAAATATAAACCCGCAAAAAAGTAAACATTAGCCCTGACCTTGCCCCGAACCTTGTTCTGAATTTATTTCAGGATTATTTCAGGATCGTTTCAGCATCACATTTAAAACTTAAATCCGCACACGTGTGCGGAAAAACCGCACACAAAACCAAAAAAACCAAAACACAGCAACGCAATCCCACATCCAATATCAACCGAAATCATCACTAACTTGCTTAATTATATACACATCCCCAAATCCCTTAAAAATCTCCCCCCGAATCAAAAACATTGGCACAATATTTGCTACATATTTGTCAATACATCATTATATTTATTTCTATTGATTCATTCAATTTCTTTGCCTATGTTCCCCATACGTACTATTTTTAACAGAGCGGGAGGGATGGTAATTGTTTGTCAAAATAATTAACTCGTAACTGTTAATCAAATGTGTGCAATATGGAAACACAAAGATCCTCGGGTAAGCAGATAACAGCTCAAAGCATTTTTATGTCAAAATCTAACAATTATTATCTATTAATTTCAAAAATATTAGGAGATGATTTCAGAAGCAATCCATATTACGGCTGGAGAAAACACATTTTCATATATGAAATAAAACATAATTATGGTTAGAGGTTAAAATTTTATGTAAACGCTATTTTAAGCTTTTTTGTGCTGTAATTTGATTTTATTGACTTTATACATGGATAACGATTAATTGTAAACGACACGATTTATAAATGTTCTTTTGGAATAATTTTTTAACGTAGCTTTTTGCTATGTTCTGAATTGAAAACTGGTATTTTCTAAACTAACAAGAACAAGCGAGAAAGCTGCGTCCAGAAATGGACGCACTTTCTTATGTCTTTGTTAGTGGGTATACCAGTACCTCAATTCAGGATGTAATGTAAGTTGCGTCCTTTTTTTATAATTAAATTTAACCGAAAAAAATAATAATTATTCTTAATTGCTTTTTTGAATCTTATTTGCAAAACACACAAAGTGCATAGTATAAATAATAATAGAAATCCAATCAAGCAAGTCATTGTAAACGATTTCTTTTCGTTATATTCTGAATCTGTATATTTCTTAAATTTAGGTTATAATCAAATCAATTATTATTTCTCAAAGTAAAACAATAATATTATGAAAACTTTAATTTTATTAATTGCAGTTTGTTTAAATAGCCTGGCTATTTATCCTCGCCAAATTCTTTCGCAACAAAAACCTACTAATTCTGTAATTACATTTCAGTTTATAAACTCTGAAAGTGGATATTCGATTCAACCGGAATCGTTTATCATATACGATGATGTGAATCGCATGACAGTTATGTCTGTAAATCAAAGTGAAATTTCTAAAAATGGAACGATTTCATTTGAATTAGAAAAAGGGCAATACAAAATTTATGCCGCCTCTCCGGGCTTTTTCACTTTTTTATCAAAAATGAATACTTTTGACGGTACTCCTCGGTTCAATAAGGTATTTATGGATCCTCTAAATAAATGTAATGAACTTAATTACGATCGCATCAAATTTCTTTACAAAGAAAACTCCACGGTAATATTTGGATTCATCGTAGATGACCAAACCGGTGAGCCTGTTAGTGATGTATTAATATCTCTATCAAATTCAAACAATAGGGCTTATTCAAATTCCCGTGGGTATTTTGAAATTTATATTCCATCTGCAAGTTGCGATTCTAATGCATACGGGAAATTGAAATTTGAATTAAATAAGTACCTTTTAACCACATTTGATTATCTTGAACTATTTCCAAAAGACGGCACTATACTAAACGTCAGGTTAAAAAAAGGCTACGGGGAAATTAAAATAGATCAAAGACAGTATCGAAATAGATCAAATGAACCTCAAAAAAAATCAACGGATTGTCTGGAATGCGATAACGAGTTAAATAATAAAATCACATTTAATAGCATACAATCGAATAACACAAATCTTCCGTTTTTGTATGATGCGGTCGCAATACCTGCAACAATCAGGGTTGGTAGGAATTGTGTTGGAACGAATTGTTCCACGGTTGAATATTATTCGCTCGAAACTTATTGCAAGTATGTTATTCCTGCCGAAATCTATGGGTGCTGGGGTGGTTTATCGGGAGGTATGAACTCACTGCAGGCGATTGCCGTTTCAGTAAGAAGTTATGGGTTATGGTATATCTATAATCCGTTAACTTCTACTTACGATATTTGTGATAATACTTATTGCCAGCAATTTGGTTCTACACAAAACTCCTACTGTAATACGGCGGTGGACAATACGGCGAGATATATTCTTGTTAGTAGTAACGGTCTCATAGTTAAATCAGAGTATTCTGCGGAGAATAATAATATGGGTTGTGGAAATGGATATACCGGAACGGGCTCAACTTCACCATGCATATATGACCCGGTATGCATTAACACAACATCAAATGGACATGGTCGTGGATTATGTCAATGGGGGACAATAAGATGGGCTACGGGAACAAAAGTACTCGTAGCTACGCCATGCGCATTGGGTGTTAATCATGGATATGGAACAAAAACGTGGCAACAAATATTAACTCATTATTATCCTTCTTATACGTTAACTCAGGGCGGTACGGCTAATATAGTATCATCATCTCCTAATCCTTCGTCAACCAGTCCCTGTTCAACTATTGTTATTCAATATTCTGTTAGCACTACGGCTCAAATGAGTTTAATGCTTGCTGCTTCAATTAGAAAAAATGGAACAACAACATGGATTTCGGATCCGGCTCATGATATTAAATTACAAATCCCTTCCGGAACTTCAAGTCAGTCAAGGTCATTCACTATTCCATGCTCGGCTATTACAGGCTCATACGATATTTTAACTGCTTTGTGGTTTGATAAAAACAATAATAATGTAATCGATGCAACTGATTTAATTATGGGCACTTTTCAAGGTAATAATGTTTTAACGATTCAACAATTTTCAGGTTCTGCGTCTATACAATCAGGTATTACTATTTCTCCTAACCCTGTTAATCTTGGTTCAAATTTTACATCAACTTTTACATTGAAAGAAACTTCAGGAAATTCTGTTACATATGACACGATAACATGCGCTATTTTGAAAAATGATAATACATTCTGTTTTGATATGCAAAGGAATTCGAATGTTACAATTCCGGCAAATAGTACGTGGAACTATAGTTCTCCCGGTGTTTTAAGTTTACCCAATTATCAATCAGGAACATATAAAGCGGTTGCAAGAGGAAAGCGTAATGGTAGTTGGTCGGATTTTGGAACTACTGGATCAGGTCAGAATAATATACAGTTTATAGCACAATATCCAACATTTCAAATCACTTGCACCTCAAACCCGGTAAGTGGAGGATACACGAACGGAAGCGGAACATACACTTATGGACAAACGGCAAATTTATTAGCAACATCTAATTCAGGATACAATTTTGTAAACTGGACCGAAAATGGAACACCCGTATCATCCAATACCAACTGGAGTTTCACGGTAACATCCCCAAGGACACTGGTGGCTAATTTCTCTCCCGTTTCAGGTATAAATCCTGTTTCTGGTGTTATTCCTACAGAATATAATTTATTCCAGAATTACCCAAATCCTTTCAATCCTGAAACTAAAATATCTTTTGATATACCTAAGATACAACTTGTTACAATAAAAATTTATGATATTCTCGGTAGGGAAGTATTATTACTTTTCAATAGTGAATTAAATTCAGGCCGATATGAGATCAGGTATAATGCTTCTGATTTAAACAGTGGAATATATTATTGCTATTTATACACAAAAGAATATACTTCAGTTAAAAAAATGTTATTAATCAAATAATTAAATATTATCAATATGAAAAACATTATTGTTATTATCAGCTTATTATTTATTACTCAGAATGCCATTCCGCAATTTGTTCAAACAAATGGACCGGAAGGGGGAATTGTCAGGTGTCTTGCATCTAATTCGTCTTATGTTTCAATGGGCACGGATAACAACGATATTTTTATAACTAATAATAACGGAGATAATTGGTTCAAATCAGGGCTTCCTCCAACTTATGTCTATGCTTTGGCTTACAAAAATAATGAATTATTTGCCGGTACTGCGAAGGGTTTGTATTACACTTCAAATAATGGTGTAAACTGGAATCAACGGTTGACAAATGGTATATTTTCATTATTTATCAACGGTTCAAATATATTCGCGGGTTCGACCGGTGGTGGTGGTGTTTATTATTCGTCGAATAACGGAATAAATTGGTCTCAATTGAACAATGGTTTGCCCACATCCTTAGATCAAATAAGAGGTTTTTGTGGTATCGGTTCGAATATTTATTTATCAATGCACGCAAGAGGTGTTTATAAGACTACTAACAACGGCATAAATTGGGTTTCTACAACCAATGATTTACCCGATTTATGGGTTTGGACAATAACTTCAAATAATTTGTATCTATTTGTTGGTTATGCTGGAAACGGAATATATCGTTCAACTAATAATGGTCAGAATTGGATTCAAATGAACGCGGGCTTAAATAACCTGAACATAACAAATTTATATTATAATAATAATATTCTTTATGCATGTACTGGCGGAGGAGTTTATAAAAGTTTAAATGATGGAGTAAATTGGCAGCAAATTGGATTAAGTAATCAAATTATTTATTCTTTTACTTCTAATTCAACTAATCTTTTTTCGGGAACAACTTCAGGTGTTTTTACTACTTCAAATAATGGAGTAACATGGGGCTTAGTAAATAATTCTTTTTTATCATACAGAGTAAATGATATTTTGATAAAGGACGGATACAAAATATTTGCGGGTACACGGGGTGGAGGTAATTTTATATCAACAAACAGTGGTGATAATTGGATTTCAAGAAACGAAGGATTCGGTTATAAGGAAATTTACTCATATTATACCTATGGAAATAACATTTATTGCGGGACTACATGGGAAGGTCTTTATTCATCGTCTAACGAAGGTACTAATTGGTCGAGAATTGATAATGGATTTGCAAATTCGTACGTTACATCTATTTTATCCATCGGTGGAAATCTTTTTGCGGGTACTCTTGGCGCCGGTATATATTATTCTACAAATAACGGTGCTAATTGGGTAACTAGAAATACGGGTTTAACATCGTTAAGTATTAGGTCAATTAAAAACCGGAGTAATAGTCTCTATGTTGGAACGGACGGAGGTGGAGTTTATATCTCGAACGACAACGGATTGAATTGGTCACCTATAAATTCCGGTTTAAGTGATTTATTTTTGCAACAAATAGAAATAAAAGATAACTATATATTTGCTGCGTCTTATAATACTGGAATTTATAGAACAAGCAACAACGGAATTAGTTGGCAAGTAATTAATAACGGAATAACGGACATGCATATAAATTATATTGATGTTTCGAAAAATTTAATATCCGCATGTTCCTTTCCAGGTTCTTTATCGGGTTGGGTTTATATCTCGACAAATAATGGTAATAACTGGACGGTAGTAAACACATCAGTACCTGAAATGGCGCCGATCAGCGTGAAGAATAGTATAGGATATATATATGCGGGCTCGATTAATTCAAGTGTCTGGAAATATTCTTTGTCTGGTCTGATACCTCTTCCTGTCCCGGTAAATTTAGTATCACCTTCAAATAATTCTACTAATCAATCTTTGACACCATTGCTTGATTGGGATAGTATTCCCCCTGCAATGAGCTATCAAATACAAATATCTACTAATAGTGGTTTTTCATTCATTGTTATTGATACATCCGGAATAATTAATTCAAGTATAAACGTGCCGAGCGGTAAGTTAAATATCGGCGTTATGTATTATTGGCGAGTGAGGGCAGGTAATGAAGGTGGATATGGTAATTGGTCAAATATATGGAATTTTACCACAACCACAACCAGCATCGTTCAAATAGCAGGAAAAATACCAACTAAGTACGCTTTATTGCAAAACTACCCGAATCCATTTAATCCTACTACAAGAATAAAATATGATTTGCCAAAGAACAGTTTTGTAACCATTGTAATATATGATATACTCGGTAAAGAAATAAAAACCCTTGTAAATGAACATCTTTCATCTGGCACATATGAAACAAACTGGGATGCAAGTAAATACTCAAGCGGAATATATTTTTATCGCTTACAAGCGGGAGATTTTACTGAAACAAAACGAATGACAGTAATTAAATAGCGTTAGTATAAAACATCTTCTCTGATTGATAAACAGAAGGAGGGATTAAAAAATGAATACTCCCCGTAGCAAGCTGCGGGGTATCTTTTTTGAAATTTTTTAAATTTTTCGCTACTAAAGTGAAAATATCGAATTGGAAATAACAACAAGAAATTACAAATGAATAAACCTTTTTTATTAACTTTAACAAAAATAATTATGAAACAATTAAAAAATCGTATTTATTTTTTATCCATCTTACTATTTGCAATGTTGTTTGTAAGTTGTTCATCATCCGTGCTACAAGACACCCCGCCGCCTGTTTTAAAACCGCTTACTTTTGATTATAATCCTCCAACTGAAGGAGTAACAAAATCAGGTGAAATCACTTTTGCACTTTTAAATCCAAGATATGTAGAAACATTTACGGAAAGTAATGTTGACCCATACAAAACATTTGCAAATAATATGGGTGCTGATTTTGTGGAAATGTTAACAGCAAGAAGTTATCAGTATAAAGGTCCCTTTCCGAATGTAGATGATATGGTTTATAGTGATAAAAAAATGACAGATTTATGCATTCAACCGATTATCGAATTACAGTTTACAGGAGATTATATCAAAGCAAAAACCATGTATAGATATGGTAATGTGGGCGGTCAAGAATATTATGCGGATGGAACTATGTCAGTTACAGGAAAACTTAATTTAATTTTTTCCGAACCATTTACTAAAACAAAAATATGGGTTAAGAGCATACAAATTGACCCAATAACTTTTACTTTGAAAAGCTATTATTCATACACCGCAAGAAATATTCCGGTTACTGACCCCATGGTTTGGAATTCAATGGTTGATAATCTAATTGTAATTTATCAAAAAATATTATCTACTGCATGGAATCACCTTGAACCGGAAGAACTATTAGTTAAAAAAGCTGAAGCAAACGAAATTAAAGAAAAGTCGGGATACATTAAAAATTAAGTCTTTTAGTATCGTTTCCCTGTTGTATTACATGCAAAATACAACAGGGAACACTAAATTAATAAAAAGTCTTTTTATAAAGAGAAAATACATTTTAGAACTATTTACTTCAATTAAACAAAACATTAGATCATGAAAAAAATCATTTACATCTTTCTATTTTTGGCAATTACATCCTCTCTGAATGCACAATGGGTACAAGTATGGAATGGAATGGGACAAACGAGAAATGTTGGTTCTCTATTTTATAATAGCTCTATATTGTTAGCTGGAATGATAAATTATGATTGGGGAATTTATATTTCTACAAACGAAGGATTGACGTGGAATGTTACATCTTTAACAAATAAACAGGTTTATGGCTTTACTTCAATCGGTTCAAATTTATATGCTTGTGTTGAGAATGGGATTTATATTTCTAATAACGGTACAAATTGGAGCAATTATGCTATGAGCAATAACCATTGGATATATTCGTTTGCAATTAATAGCAATTATATGTACACAGGAACACAGTCTTATGGTGTATATTATTCAACAGACAACGGTGCTTCATGGACTCAATCGTTTTTAAATGATAAAACAATCTATTCACTTGCAGTAAATAATAATTTTGTTATTGCAGGTTCTTCCGGAAATGGAATATATTATTCAACAGATAATGGATTAATATGGAGCCAATCTAATATTAATAATTTATCAGTAAATTGTATTAAATATGACGGTACAACAGTTTACGCAGGAACAGGTAATGGACTTTATAAATCAATAAACAATGGTGCTAATTGGACTCAGATTGGATTGTCAAATAAGAATATTTACGATATTCAATTTAACGGATTTTATATTTATTTGGGAACAGAGTATGATGGAATTTATTTGTCAAACAAACAAAGTTTGATTTGGATTCAAATCAATGATGGATTACCAACTGGAAATATTTACGGACGATCTTTAGCTTTTACATCCACTTATTTTATTGCCGGTATTTTAGGTAGAAGTGCTTACCGACGACCTAAAAGCCAAGTAGGAATAGGGATAATTTCTAATACCGTACCAACAGAGTTTCTCTTATCCCAAAACTACCCGAATCCATTTAATCCGACTACAAGAATAATATATGATTTGCCAAACAATAGCTTTGTAAAACTCATAGTATTTGATATTACTGGCAAAGAGATAGAAACCCTCGTAAACGAAAAACAACCCGCCGGAACTTATGAGGCAACATTCAACGCCTCACGATATCCGAGTGGTGCATATTTTTATAAATTAACGACTGACAACTTCATCGAAACAAAAATAATGTTATTGCTCAGATGAGCGCCAAGCATAACTTAAACTTGGGTCCGTACAAACAAATAACGGATTGAATTCTAATTAGGTGAAGCGGGGTAATCCTACTCGCTTCATTTTATAGTGTTAATGTTTTATTAATATCGTTCTCACTTCTTAAATTCAGTCATCCCGAACCTTGTCCTGAATATATTTCAGGATTATTTCAGGATCTCACTTAACACTTAAATATACTATTTTTACCGGTTGGTTACTTCCCAATAGCCGCCTTTATCGGAACCGACGCGTTTTATGATTCCTTCTTCTTTCTGTTTGTTAATGTATTTTTTTGTTACCGTAATTCCTTTGCCGATATCAAGTGCTATCTTAAAGATAAGGCTGAAACGATATAATAAATTGAATAATATATTCTATTGTTAGCTAAGTGTAACTTATTTAAATCAATAGCTATTTTAGCTTCTTCGGGTTGTGCTGTCGCATCTTGCGACTCTATACTTAATTAGTTCTTCGTTATGTTCCATAGAAGACACCCTCATTTTTTACAACATTTCTGAAAGGTGTTATTGGATTAAGTATATCGCTTAGATTATAAATATGGGAATCAATTACAATATTATATTTTAATGCATATTCATAAACAAAATCTATTATATCGTTTTTAAATTCACTGTCAATATTTCTTTCAAAGGTTAAAACCAAATCTATATCTGACTCTTCTGTAAAATTGTTTTTAGACCCTGAACCGAATAAATATATGCCTTTAAAGTCTTCATATTTTATTTTAAGACTTGCTTTAAGCTCTGATATTAATATGTCAATTATGTTTTTGTTCATCTTCTCCCGGTTAATAATAATTCAATTACTTTCAAATTTCAATTGAATTGATTATACAAGCAATATACTTAACTCTTAAATCTTAATTTTGCGCAATATATCTTTTTTTAGTTATTTTCGAATTATTTTTACACTTCTGTTTACTAAAATCTTTGAAAACAAAAATTAATAGATATACCCAAAATTTGCACTTATTTAACAATTTATATAAGTTAAGTTATAACTGAACTTTTATGCCTCAATACCAGTTAGTAAGTATAGACGAGTAGCCGGAAAAATTAGATTTTATAAATTATTGATAGATGGTGTATGTTTTTTTATGATTTTGAAAAACAAATTGAAAGAGAAGGGACATACAATGGCAAACTTGATACTATTTTAAAAAAAGGTTACTTGGAAAGCAGGACCTAAAAACTATAAAAAAATTCAAAGACTTAATAAAAACACCTGAATACTGGCAGGAAAATATTCAAAATGAATTATTCCGCCAGTTAACGGATTACATGGAAAAAACCGGTAAATCTCAGAGCCAGATTGCAAAAGAATTAAAAGTATCGAAAAGCTATGTCTCTCAGATTTTAAACGGAAATTTTAATTTTACCTTAAATAAATTAATTGAATTATCCCTGTATATGGGTAAGGTCCCGGATTTTAATTTCGTTATGCCTGAAAGCTACATATCAAAGGTTAATTCAATTAGTCGAAAAAATGAATATTTTGCTTCCGTTGGCTGACACTTGTTCGTTATTGCTTATTGCCTGATACCTCCGGTTCACCGTTCACGAACAAATAAACTAATAAACCTCATAAACTTAAGAAACCGCTCTTAAAAACCCCATTTCCGCCATTAAACCTCATTCATTGGCAGAAATCAGAAAACCTCATATCTGCCAATTGGAACTGATTTTTCCCTTATATTTTACTATATGTATAGAAAAACCGTGTTTTCTAAACATAGGTAAAATTTACCCGAGTTCCCCGTTCATGTGTAATTTATCGTTAAAATTACCAATGTAATAATGTTATGCTATATCGGATTTTTATGATTTATTTTGTGTCGAGTTCGAAAAAGTGAAAACAGACCGGAATGATTTTAGATTGAAGTTAATAATAATTTTATTCCGCCATTATTCCGCCAATTTGGCGGAATAAATTTGTTTTAGTTTTATAAAAAGTATTCTTGCTGGTTATTCGGGTTTTGTGTCAGGATCCATTTCGATAATTGGCGCCATTCCATCATCCTTCAATAAAACCTCACGCACTCAGCCTATTCAGCCCAAACGTGTTCTTTAATTCACTCATCACATCATCAAATTTACCGTCAAATTTATTGTCAACTTCCTTATACGGTCCTATCAGCTTTTCATAAATAGGATTACCGAATATATCCCCGACTTCAATATTCCTCTTTGCCGCAGCATTCGAAACAAATAAATCTTTTATCTTCTTCAGCGTCTTTATTTGCTCATCGGTAAAATTATATGTGCACAGATATGCGTTGTAATTTTTCTCGATTCTTTCTTTTATTGTTGGTATTTTCTTTATGTCTAATGCATGAAGAAGGAAGTCCCACACCGACCCTTCGCTGTAATCGTACATTTTCTGCAAGTTGTCTTCTGATAAAAATAGATTCGGTTTTTTTAGCCAGTCAAGAAATGTTTTAATGTCCTCTTCTGAAGGATGATAATCCGTAAATTGCGCTTTTTCTTTTAGCGATGATATTTCCGGATTATCCGTCTTGATAAGTTCTTCTTCAAATATCTTTTTTGCTTCTTCAATCGGTATGTTATCCCTTACTTTTATTGAATCTCCGTGAAGCTCTATCCTCTGAATTAAATTCGCCGGATCCGGATTGTCAATTAAAAAATAATCTCCCGCAGGATTTATAGGTCCTTCTT